>Ga0182024_10008874_pt1 | contig 21008 bp, 18 predicted proteins | sample P32metaG_FD_120480 | JGI IMG/M metagenome (GOLD analysis project Ga0182024, IMG submission 120480) | Permafrost microbial communities from Stordalen Mire, Sweden - P3-2 metaG (Illumina Assembly) | ecosystem: Environmental > Terrestrial > Soil > Wetlands > Permafrost | place: Sweden: Stordalen...
CCATGACGAGCATGGGGCGCTGGCTGTCCTGCGTTGAAGGCAGTCCCATGGTCCGGGGATATTGGCCAAGAGGATCTGGATCTTCGACGGTGGTGGGCCGGCGCGCCGGCTCGCTGCCACACTGATGATTTTGAAAAGAAGCCGAATTTGGAGGGAGAAAGAGAACCAAGCACACCGGGAATTACACACGAGCCGCTAACGACGCCCGCACTGCCGCCGCGACTTCATCCACCGCCGCTTCGGGCAACTCCGGATAAATCGGAAGCGAAAGAATCCCGCTCGCCACCCGTTCGGCCTGCGGCAGGCTTCCGGGCGGAAACGCAGGGTCGCGATATGGAGCCATCAGATGGATCGGCTCGGGGTAATGAATCGCCGTCTGGATCCCCTGCGCGGAAAGCTCGCGCTGAATGTCCCAGCGAAACTCGCTCTCGATCGCGTAGACGTGATACACGTGCCGGGCCCAGGGCATCTCGCGCGGCGGCGTCACGATTGACTTGTCTTGGCCGCTTCCTTCGAAGGCTCGCGCATACGCCCGCGCCCGGCTCCGGCGAGCTTCGGTCCACGCCTCCAGGTGCCGCAGCTTGACCCGCAGGATCGCGCCTTGCAAACCCTCCATGCGATAGTTGTAGCCGCGCAGGATGTGGTGATAACGGCTTTCCTCGCCCCAGTTTCGAAGCAGCCGCACGGTGCGCGCGAGCTCGGGATTATTGGTCGTCACGCAGCCGGCTTCGCCATAAGCGCCCAGGTTTTTGCCAGGGTAGAAGCTGAAGCAGGCGATGTCGCCGATGCCGCCCACGCGCCGCCCCTTGTACTCGGCCGCATGCGCCTGGCAGGCGTCCTCGATCACCACCAGGCCGTGCCTTCGCGCGATCTCCATGATCGGGTCCATATCCGCGGGATGGCCGAACAGATGCACCGGCACGATGGCCTTGGTGCGAGGCGTAATCGCCGCGGCGATGCGCGCGGGGTCCAGATTGTAGGTCTCCGGGTCGATGTCCACGTACACGGGCCGCGCGCCGGTGTACAAAATCGCCGCCGCCGTCGCGACGAAGGTGAACGGAGTGGTGATCGCTTCATCGCCCGCACCCACACCGGCCGCCAGCAAGGCCAGGTGCAGAGCGCTGGTCCCGGAATTGGTTCCGACGGCGTGCCGCCCGGCGCATTGAAACGCCGCGAACTCCTCTTCGAATGCCGCCACTTCCTTACCGAGAATGAACTGGCTCGATTCCAGCGTGCTGGCGATGGCCGCGTCGATCTCGTCCTTAATGGACCGATACTGCGCCTTCAGATCGGCGAACGGGATCATCGTCTGGCTCCTTGCCGGCTGTAAGGAAAAGTGCGGCTATAATGAAGATCTTTGGCGGGAACATCTTTGCCGGCTCTGGCCAGTTTATCCATCGTTATTCCAGCGTACAACGAAGAGCGGCGGCTCCCGCCCACGCTCGCCGCCGTACGCGCGTATCTTGACGCCCGCGCCTATCCCGACGCCGAAATCATCGTCGTGGACGACGGCTCGCGCGATGGCACCGTGGCGCTGGTGGAAGGCGTCGCGCGCGAAGACCCGCGCGTGCGCTTGCTGCGCAACCCAGGCAACCACGGCAAGGGTTATTCGATCCGCCACGGCATGCTGGAAGCTCGCGGCGAATGGATCCTGTTCTCCGATGCCGACCTGTCGGCTCCCATCGAGGAGTTGGACAAGCTGTTGCAGGCTGCCGCGGAGCGCGGCGCTCAAGTCGTCATCGGCTCCCGCGCCCTGGACCGCTCGCTCATCGGCGTGCACCAAAGCCGTTTGCGTGAGCTCATCGGCATCTTCCTGAACCGCGTCATGCGCGTGGTTACCGGTTTGCCGTTCGCCGACACGCAATGCGGTTTCAAGCTGTTCCACCGCGATGCCGCGCGCCTGATTTTCACGCGCCAGCAACTGGACGGCTTCAGCTTCGACGTGGAAGATCTCTTCATCGCCCGTGTCCTGGGCATCCCGGCCACGGAAGTCGCGGTGCGCTGGAACAACGTGGAAGGCACCAAGGTGGGGATCATGGTGGGTCCGCAGTTTTTCCTGGACCTGCTGTTGATCCAATACTACCGGCTGGCCGGCCGGTATCGGCGTTAGGATGTTAGTGAATGCCTGACGACATCCAAACACGCCTTCGCGTAGTGGTTCAAAAGATTGCCCAGAAGCCGCTCCCGCAAGACCCCGAAGAATCGTTATTCGAGAGCGGCGTGTTGGATTCCTTCGCCCTCGCCGACGTGGTCGCCGCGATGGAGGAAGAGTTCGCCATCAAGGTCCCGGACAAGGACCTGACGCCGCGCAAGTTCGATTCCATCGCGCGCATGGAAGCCTACGTTGCCGATCACGGCGGCGGCCGCGGCGCATGAGCGCTTACCTCGATGCCTTCGGAGCGCACCTGCCCCAGCGCGTGGTTTCCAACGCGGAACTAGCCGCGCGGCTGAATTGGGCGCCTAACTGCACGCCGGAATGGATCGAATCGGTCTCCGGCATTCGCGAGCGCCGCTGGGCCGGCGACGACACGACCGTCGCCGATCTGGCCGTGGCCGCCGCCGAGGATTGCCTCAGCCGTGCGGATGTGGATCGATCCCGTCTGGGGATGCTGATCCTCGCGTCCGGCAGCGCGGCTCCCGGCTTTCCCGGACCGGCGGCGGAAGTGGCCGCGCGCCTGGGCCTCGAATCCACGCCCGTGCTCGACCTGCCCATGGCCAGCGCGGGGAGCCTGTTCGGCATGGCGCTCGCCTCCCGGCTGGCCGATTCCTTGGGCGACATTCTGGTGGTTGCCGCGGAGAAAATGTCGGCCGTCATTCAAGCCCATCCGCTGGACCGGAACACGGCCATCCTGTTCGGCGACGGCGCCGGGGCGGTGCTCATCCGTGCTCGTCCGGGTCCGCGCCGCATCCTCTATAGCGTGCTCCACACCAGCGGCGAACTCCGCCAGGACCTTGCCTTCGACTGGAAATCGCCGCTCAAGATGAACGGAAGCAGCGTGATTTTGCACGCCTCGCGCAAGATCCCCTCGGCCATCCGCGAAGTCCTGGATCGCGAGTCCATCGCTCCCGCTGGCGTGTCCACGTTTCTGGTGCACCAGGCCAACCAGAATCTCCTGGTGCGCGTCGCCAAAGCGCTGGCCGTTCCCGCCGAGCGCGTGTTTTCGAATATTGCCCGCTACGGCAACACCTCCTCGGCGTCCCTCTTGATCGCCGCCGCGGAATGGGCCAGTCTTGAGTCACATCAAAGCGTCCCGCCCCCAGGCCCGGTAGTCTTCGCGGCCTTCGGAGCCGGCTTTCATTGGGGCGCGCTAGTGGCAGGGTAGAACCTCCCCGCTGTGAGTGTCGTTAGAGAAATTTCCTACGTGGAAACCCGTTCCCTCTTCGTTAGACTCAAGATGGGTCCGGGTTCCCGCCGGCAAAGCGAAGCACACTCGAATGGCGCTCACCAGCGGTCCGGTACATCGTGCCCACGAGCGACCCGTAGCACATTCGCCCGGACCCTTCATCGCGCCACGGCTTTTACGATGCGCGCCAACGTAGCCGGTCTGCGAACGGCACACTCTCTCACCCGTATCACCGTCCATCCATCGCGCCGAAGCGCGCGGGACACGCGGCGATCGCGTCTCTTGTTGCTCTCGATCTTGTTGCGCCAGAATTCGGTGTTCGTGCGCGGCAGGTACTTGCAGCTGCAGCCGTGCCAGAAACAGCCGTCCACGAACACCGCCACCTTGCGCCCGGGCCAAGCGAAATCGGGTTTGCCCGCGACCGGCCAGTGTTTTCGGTATCCCCTGAGACCGGCGGCCCAAAGCAACTTCGCCAGCGGCAGCTCAGTGGTGGTATTGCCGCGCGAGCGGACGGCCGCCATTATTTTGGACCGAATCTTCTTCGGAACATGGTCCATTACCGCACCGTTTCAGTCTTATCGCTTCGCGTATAGCTTGAGATCGTCGGCGCTGATCTGGTCGGACGGGACGAGCTTGTAATGCTTCTCTTCCGCGATTTTCACGTCGTCGCCTTGAAGCGCAAGTTCAAACAATGCGATAGTGTCGTCCGTCATAAATTGCGCCGAAACAGGGCGGCAGGTAAGGCGTGGAAATTTCTGAACGCAGCAGGCGATGTCCTGACGGGTCTGGGTTACGCCGAGCTGATCGCTGCCGCCCTTGGCCTGAACGGGCACTACGAATTGCTGGCCGTGCCGGTTTACGCCCACGTAGACCTCGTCGATCTCGATCTGTCCCATGTCCTTGACGAAGGTCTGCAGGTGATTCTGCAAGGAGTAGCTGGCGATACCGAGAAAGATGTCGATCAGCCGGTTATAGCGAACCTTCGCCAGGAGGGATTGCTCGTGCGTAAGCGCATAGGCTGTAATGATCTCCGGCGTGGCGTCCGGTACCTTTATCGCGATAAGATCGGGCCTAGGCACTATACGGACGAGCTTGCCGAGCTTGAAACGATACTGACCTTTACCCGCAAGCTCGATCCCCCATTCCATTCCCTTGGAGGCGGTGGCGACGATCTCCGGCGGCAACGCGGTTCGGAATCGGAAAGAGTAGATTGTGTCGCCCAGATTCTTCGGAAGCGCGATGTTGAGCGAACGGGCGATCTCCACGAATTCGTCCCGCGAAAACTCGAATTGCGTCTTGCCGGGCTTGTAGTGATTCTTAAAGATGGTGCCGATGATCGCGGAGTAGCGGTTCGGCTTTTTCAGGGAGACGGAAGAGTCGTCCTTAGCCATTTTCTCCGCTCCCCTGCCGGACGCGGATACGCTTCGGAATCACGTCGGACGGCACGCCGTAATGCGCGGCGGCGTCCGACATGTCGAACGACAGCAAGCGGGCGTCCCCCTGGAGGACGGAGAGATCGGGCCTCTCGGGAGCCGCGAACGCCTCGCGCACCTTTGACGCCACGGCCCGCGCGAGAAGGGGCGGCACGGAGTTGCCAATCTGCCGGAAACCGTGCCACTTCGTTACATGAAGGCGGAACCAGTCGGGATAGGAGTGGAGGCGTGCCGCCTCGCGCACGGTGATGCACCGGGGCGAGTATGGATGTATCGGACGCGGCGACGTGAATGCGCCGTGATCGCTGGCGGTCCCGGCGCGAATGGTGTTGCAGACGCCCCTGGGATCGAGTTTGTGAAACCGGCTCACGGGTTCGGTGTCGCCGGGTCGCGTCTCGAGAAAGCGCTTCTTCGACAGGTCGGTATGAACGGTGCGCAGACTGGACGTGAGAAGACTCGCGTCGAATTCGCGGGGCACGGAGTAGTCGTTGGGGTCGGCTTCGTCTCCCCGCAGAGGAGCGCTATACTCGGTCGATTTCTTGAACCTCGCCTTTACCCAGTCCCGGTGCAGCAATTCCTCGTAATCGTCCGCCTCGGGAACGTCTCGGAGGGCATCCCACACAGTGGGCGTTGATCTACGAAACAGGTTTCCGGCGTCTTTCCCACTGTTCACCTCGTGGGTGGCTTCAGGATATTCCGGCAGCGGGAGGCCTTTGCGCGCGCCCATCAGGAAGAGCCGTTGGCGGTTCTGAGGCACGCCATGATGCGCGGCGTTGAGCACCCTGTAGTCTTCCAGTACGCGATAGCCGCTCTTGCGGAATTCCCCGATTATCTCTTCAAGAAACTTCCGGTGGGCACCGATGGTCAATCCCCGGACGTTCTCGAACACGAAGTACGACGCCTTCAGGTCGACCACGAGACGGACAAAATGGCGCACCAGGGCGTTGCGGGGGTCGTCCAGCGCGCGTTTTCCGATCATGCTGAAGCCCTGGCACGGCGCGCCTCCGAAGAGCACGTCCACCGCACGGTCTCCGATGCGGGAACGGTCGCGGATGTACTTTCCGTCGATGTGTGCAACGCTGCGGCAAATAGCCGCACAGTCGGGGAAGTTAAACTCGTGCGTCGCGCAGTGGACCGGATCGTACTCTACGGCCGCCGCCACGTCGAATCCGGCCTGCTCGAAGCCGAGGCTCATCCCGCCCGCTCCTGCGAACAGGTCGACGCCGATGGGTCGTTTTCGGTTGCCGTCCATCCAACAAATCTTTGGCCGCTTGAGGAAGGGGTTTACACTCGATTGTACGGCGATGCGCTGGGCTTAAGCAAACACAACGCCTGTCATCGAAAACCCAGCGTCACGACTTGGTCCCCGCCGCCAGCCGCGCCACATCGCTGTGAAGCTGTTCTGAGCGACGATAGCAGAGTATCCGGTCGCCTCGGTTGGGCCTCATCTCCCGACAGCGCCGCGAACCGCCTCATGGCGTTGCGGTATAATCTCTGCTGCCGGGAGGGTTTATGAAATTCTGGATTCTCGCGCTCACGTTGGCCGGCGGGTTGTTCGCCAACGACCTGGACGATCGCTATGCGGAATTGAAGGCCGCCCAAACCAAGAAGGATCCCGATGCGGTGAAGAAGCTGGCTCTGGAAGCTTCCAAGCTCGCGCGGGTCGAAGCAGTTGCGCCCCAGCCATCCGACGCCTCCGCTGTCGCGGATTGGAAGCAGCGCGTGGAATTCGCCAAGCAGGTGGATCTCTTCGCCGAGTACTCTCTGGCTTCGACGGCCGTCAGCATTACCGACCAGGCCAAGATGGAGGAGCTGGTGGATGCGCTGCTCGAACTCAGCCCCAAGAGCCAGTACTTGACCTTGTGCTCGTCTACCTATCTGGCGGCGATGGCAAAGCAGGGAACCGATAAACAACTGGCCGCGGCCCAAAAACTTCTCAACGCCAACGCCAATAACGAAGAAGCCTTGCACGCGCTGGCTATAGGCTATAGCAGCAGCGCTCCCGACCGCGCCAGCGGTTACGCCACGCGCTTGCTTACCGTGATGAAGGCCAAGGCCAAGCCCGACGGCGTTACGGAAGCGGATTGGGAGAGGACGAAATCGGCGATGCTCGGCGATGGGTACTATATCGCCGGCGCGGCGGCGTGCACCAAATCCGGTTGGATCGAGTGCGACCGCAATTTGAAATTGGCCGTGCCGTACGTGAGCAAGGATCCAAGAACCTTGGGGATCGCATATTTTTACCTGGGCTTGGCGGATTATCAGATCGGCAAGGCGACCGGCGACCGGACCAAGGTCCAGGAAGGCCAGAGGTACAGCGAACAGTCCGCCGCGATTCCCGGACCGATGCAACAGAAGGCGTCTGCGAACTCCCAGTCCATGAAGCAGGAGCTAGCCGCTCCGCGGCGATAAACGGCCGCTGGTTGACACGCGCCGCGCCAGTACTCCGCGCGTCCTTTTCCTATCCGCTCCGATCCGCTCCCGCCAAGTTGTCCGGTTCTAATGGGACAGAATGTCCCAATGGCTCACTCGTTGTGTGAGCCCCGGCAGGCTTATGCGGCACTTAGCGGCCGGGCAACGGTTGGAACGCGGCTTGCATATAAATAGAACCGAATGGAAGTAACGATGCGAAAATCGCAGTTTCCTTCTGGTCCGGACGGCCCGGAGGCGTCCGGCCAGGTGTATGCTATCGTGCCAGCGCACGGCGGATCCAACGCGGACAAGGTTGCTAGGCAACTGAGCCGCGAGCTTTCGGAGGGCTGCGGGCTCTCCGTGCTGCTGGCCGATTTTTGCGCGCGCGGCTTCCCCCTTTGGGGCACCCCCGAGGCGCCGCAGCGTCTGGACGGCCGCACCTGGGGAGCGTTCCTGAGGAGCCAGAGCGATGGGTTCGACACGCTGGAGGCGCGGGAAGCGCACCCCAGCAACATCCGCCTTCTTCTGGACCACGCTCGCGGGCGTTATCACGTCACCTGCGCCGATCTAACCGAAGCCAGAGAGTCGTCGGCGTTGGAAGTGTTGCGCAATTCCGATTCGATTTTCCTGGTGACAAACTCCGATCCGTCCTCCATCGAGTTGGCCAGATACCGGGCCGCGTGGCTCCGTTCCATGGATCTGGAGGATCGTTCTGCTCTCCTTTTGCACCGCGTCGTTGCTGGTGTCAGTGGTGCGGACGTGGAGGTTCGAACCGGACTTCCGGTGTGCGCCATCGTGGACGATCAGAAGGAACTGCGTAAACTGACCGGATTGATAGCCGGACCCCAGACACCCCGCCGCTCCCAGCCCATTCCCATCCGCCTCGTAGGCTGAGCCGTGGCGCAGGCTCCGGCCTGCGAGCGACTTCGCGGTGCGTCTAATCCGCTGTGGCGCAGGCCCCCGGCCTGCGAGCAATTTCGGGGTGCTCAATCCGCGGGCGACGGGTCCTTGCGCGCCAGTTCCTCCGCCAGAATAATCGCGTCGGCCAGCTCCTTCATGGGACGGCGCAGGCGGCGGCTCTCGTTGCGCATCCGCAGATAGGCTTCCTCCTCGGTCAGGTTGTGGCGGCGTTGCAGGATGCCTTTAGCGCGCTCCACCGCCTTGCGCGTCTCCAGTTGCCGCTTCATCTCCTCGGTCTCGGCCGACAGCCGCGCGTTCTCTTCCTCCAGCAAGCTCTTGGCGATGGCGTTGCCCATCTGCTCCCCGATGAACTGGATGGTGCTGATCTCTTCGACGGAGTGCTCATGCCTCTCGCGGTGATGCACGTTGATCACGCCGATGGCTCTGCCTTTGTTGACCAGCGGCACCGATAGAAACGCCTCGTAGGTGTCTTCCACCAGGGCAGGGAACATTTTGAAGCGCGAATCCTGGGAGGCCCGCGACGCCAGCGCCACCGGCGACTGGTGCTCCGCCACCCAGCCCGTCACGCCCTCGCCGATCTTCATGCGCAGGTTGCCCAGGTCGGCCGCGTGCGGCACCAGCGATGCCCGCATCACAAATTCGCCCGTTTCTGTTTCCACCAGATACACCAGGCAGGCGTCGCAGCCGGCCACTCGCGCCGCCAATCCCACAATCTCCCCGAGCATTTCGTCCAGAGATAACTCCGAGCTCACAATCCGGCTCACTCTGTGCAGAACGGATATGTCGTCGGGTCCCGTGATACTCATAATTTCAGTAGCCACCATACATCGAGCGTAAGACGCGCAACCGGCCCTGGTCCAATCAAAACTTTCTATCAACCGAATCAGCGCTAGGGTCTAGTATAAACCGGTATAATGATTTTGATATGCGAGACCAATGGGTGGCGCGGCGCTCCGGCGACCGCATTCGCACGCAGATGCACTATGCCCGCCAGGGGCGTACGACCGAGGAGATGGAGCACGTAGCGCGCCGCGAGCGCCTCTCCGCTGAGACCATCCGCGACGAGGTAGCGCGCGGCCGGATGATCATCCCGGCCAATATCCATCACACCAACCTGGAGCCGATGTGTATCGGCGTGGCCTCGGCATGCAAGATCAACGCCAACATCGGCAACTCCTCCACCACCTCCAACATCGAGGAGGAGCTCGAGAAGCTGCGCTATTCCATCAAGTACGGCGGCGACACCGTGATGGATCTCTCCACCGGCGGCGACATTCCGCGTATCCGCAAGGCCATCATTGAAGCGTCCCCTGTGCCGATCGGCACGGTCCCCATCTACGAAGCCATCGCCCGCGTGCGGCGCATCGAGGATCTCAACATCAACGTCATGCTCGAAGTCATCGAGGAGCAGGCCGAGCAGGGCGTCGATTACATGACCATTCACGCCGGGGTACTGGTACAATACATCCCTTTGACCACCCGGCGCGTGACCGGAATCGTCAGCCGCGGCGGAGCCATCCTGGCCGAATGGATGGTCAAGAACCATCGCCAGAATCTGCTCTACGAACATTTTGAGGACATCTGTAAAATCTTTCAGAAGCACGACGTCAGCTTTTCGCTGGGCGACGGCTTGCGCCCCGGCTCGCTCGCCGACGCCAGCGACCGCGCCCAGTTCGCCGAGCTGGAGACTCTGGGTGAGCTCACCAAGATCGCCTGGAAGCACGATGTGCAGGTGATGATCGAAGGTCCCGGGCACATTCCCATGGACCAGATCCAGATGCAGGTGGAAAAGGAAATGGCCGTCTGCCACGAGGCGCCTTTCTATACGCTGGGGCCTCTGGTGACGGATTTCGCGCCCGGTTACGATCACATTACTTCCGCCATCGGAGCGGCCATGATCGGCTGGCACGGCGCTTCCATGCTGTGCTACGTCACGCCCAAGGAGCACCTGGGGCTGCCCAATCGCGAAGACGTCAAGCAGGGTCTCATTGCGTATAAGATCGCCGCGCACGCGGCCGACATCGCGCGTCACCGGCCCGGAGCTCGCGACCGCGACGATGAGCTCTCTCGCGCCCGCTTCGCCTTCGACTGGAACCGCCAGTTCGAGCTGTCCCTCGATCCCGAAACCGCGCGCGCCTATCACGACGAGACGCTGCCGGAGGAAGGTTTCAAGGACGCCGCCTTCTGTTCCATGTGCGGGCCCAAGTTCTGCTCCATGAACCACTCCAACAAGACCCAGGAGTTCACCGAGGCCGACGCCGAGGCGGTCCTCACTCAGATCGCAACGACCGCGAAGTAGGACCAGGAAAGACTGCCCAACCCCTGAAGCCCCGCCGATCAGCGGATTACCGATAAGCCTCGCTGCGATTACGGACGCGGACGACTTCGATTGCGTGGTCGCCCTGCTTGCGGTAGATAACGCGCCAGGCGCCGATGCGGAGGCAGAACAAAGGCGGTTCGAATCCCTCGAGTTGCTTGACGTTGCCAGCGTCGGTCTTCAGGAAGCGGTCAAGAGCTTTGAGAAGCCGCAGGGCAGTATCGCGGTCGATGGCACGGAGGTCGGCACGCGCCTCGATGGACCAAAGGACCCGCTTAGCCACCGCGCTTCGTGACGGGGTGCTGGAGGTTAGAATCGGTGGCCATCTTCTCGAAGTCGGCCATGGTGAGGCCGAAGTCGGTGAGAACTTCCTCCATGGGGACACCACCGTTCTTGTCGAGCGAAGCCAGACCTACTTGAATGGCGGCGCGGTCCTCTTCCGTCAGTTCTTCATCGTCCTCGTGGACCATGACTTCGAGCAGGCGCCCGACGGCGTCCAGCTGGCCCGCATCGAGCTGGTCAATCAGTTCGTGGACGTACTGGCGTGAATCGCTCATTGGGCTGTCCGCAAATCCATTCTATCGCAGGGGGGTCGCCAGCGACCGGCAAAATCACCGCATCTTGACCGGAGTCGCCGAATTGCGACAATGGCAGAAGAAGGACGCGACAATGACGATTCATCTCAAGCCGGATCAGGAGCATCGTATTGCGGAGGCGGTACGCTCCGGGGCGTATCACAGCCCGGACGAGGTGATCGATCGGGCGCTTGAGGCGCTCCACGAGCGCGATGAGTGGCTCGCGGCCAACCGTCACGCCATTGACGCAATGATTCGCCGGGGCATCGAAGAGTTGGACCGGGGAGACGGAATCCCGGAGGATGAGTTGGACGCGCATCTTGAACGGCTGAAGTCTCAAACGGAGTGAAGCGCTGCGCCGCTACATCCAAGCGCCGGAGACCTCGGCCGACGTCAGATTCTTCGCGGTGTATTCGTACGGCACCAAGCCCTTAGAGGTCGTGAGTATCCTGCATGGCAACCGCGATGTTGGGCGGATTCTCGCCGAACGGCTGTAGGTGCATCGCCAGCGAACTGAGACAATGGCAGAACCACCGCTTACTGGAGGCCTTAACCGTATGCGTCCACTTTCACGACCGAGAAAAGGATTGAAGACTGTCTGCCGACTGGTCTGTTTAGCCGTCCTGGCGGCGTCCGCCACGTTGTGCCGAGGACAGGTGATCACCTCCATCGCCGGCACTGGCAACCAAGGTTACATGGGCGATGGCGGACCGGGCGCCCAAGCCTGGCTCTTTTTCCCTGAAGGGGTCGCAGTGGATAGCTCGGGCAACGTTTTTTTCGCTGATACCGGCAACCTCCGCGTCCGCGAGGTGAACACCGCCGGAACCATCAACACGGTGGCCGGCAATGGAATGCCGGGGCTATCCCTGTTCGGGAGCATCGGCGATGGCGGCCCGGCCACCAGCGCGGGACTCTATCCTCCCCCCTCGATCTTCGCGGGCGTTGCGGTCGACACCCAAGGGAACTTGTACATCGCGGACGGCGGGAATAATCGTGTCCGCAAGGTGTCCGGGGGAATCATCACCACCTTCGCCGGCGGCGGAGGCCTCACGTCCTCGGGCGATGGCGGCCTGGCGACAAAGGCCGGGCTGAGTTTGCCTAGCGGCGTGGCCGTGGACAAAGCGGGAAACGTCTACATCGCCGACCAGTCGGCCGGCCTGGTACGGATGGTGAACACGTCCGGAATTATCAGCACGGTAGCCGGCGGCGGAGGCTTCGTCTCCAGCGGCGATGGCGGACCGGCGACGAAGGCCGGAATCCAGAATGGTCCCCTCACTGTGGCCGTGGATAGCCAAGGCAACCTGTATGTCGCGGAAGGCGGCGGCGCCCGCGTCCGCAAGGTGTCGGGCGGAATCATCAGCACCTTCGCAGGAACCGGAGCTGCCGGGTTTTCGGGTGACAACGGCCCGGCCATCAACGCGCAGTTCTTTGGGGCTGAAGGAATCGCAGTGGACAATGCCGGGAACGTCTATATCGCCGACTACAACAACTTTCGCGTGCGCAAAGTAGACACTTCGGGGATCATCACCACCGTAGCCGGGCAGGGAGAAAGCGGTGGGGCCAACGATGGCGGCCTTCCGACCCTCGCCGAACTTCAACCGGCCGGCGTGGCCCTGGACGCTTCCGGCAATCTGTATATATCCGACTACCTCGGCAACCGTATTCGCAAAGTCACATTCGCGGAAACGCCGCCCGGTCTTTCGGCGAGCGCCTATTCGATGTTTTTTGCCGCCAAGGGGTCCTCAGTCCCAGTTTCCGCCGGAGGCCAGGAGTTGACAATTTCGAGCGCAGGCCCGTCTCTCGCCTTTACTGTCACGACGGCAACCACCTCAGGCGGCAGCGCCTGGCTTGCGGGGAACACTTTCACCGGCACAACGCCGGCAGCGATGACGGTATCCATCGGCGCCTTGCCGATAGGGAACTACACCGGCACACTTACCATCACCCCGACCACGCCCGGGTACAGCACGCCCATCACCGTTGCGATTGTCGTGAATATCACCTCCACCATCCCCGCCACGCCCGTCATCACCGATGTGCAGAACGCCGCCAGTAATCAGGTGGGATCGGGATACATTGCTGGTTCGTTCGCGGCGATTAAGGGAACCAACCTTGCCTCCACCACCGACACCTGGAACAGCACCATCACCGCCAGCGGACAGCTACCCACGTCACTCGACGGCGTGACCGTGACGTTCTACGGCTCGCCCGCCTATATCAGCTATATCAGTCCCACGCAGATCAACATCGTGGCGCCCGCCGATGCGGGCTACTCCGCGGATATGGTCGTGAACAATAACGGCGCGTCGGGTGGATTTACAGCCGGAGGGGGCGTGGCTGATCCGGCGTTTTTCCCCTGGCCCAGCAACCAGGTGGTGGCGACGCACCAGGACTATAGTTATGCGGTGGCACCCGGGACCTTTCCCACTCTGACAACCGTCGCGGCCAAGCCAGGGGAAGTGATCATCCTGTGGGGCACCGGATTCGGAGCAACCACGCCGTCGACTTTGCCGGGTGTTGAGGTTCCCGGCGACCAGTTTTATTACACCAGTACGCCCGTCACCCTCACCATCGACAACATCCCGGCCACCGTTTACTACGCCCTGTTGGCGCCGGGTTTTGTGGGGTTGTATCAGGTGGCGATCCAGGTGCCCGCCTCTCTAACCAATGGAAATTGGCCGGTTGTTGCGACCGCCGGTGCTATCGATGGTTTTGGCGGTACGACATCGCCAATCGGCATGGTGCTAGCGGTCCACAATTAGATTCGCGAGCGTAATCGGCGCCGCGGCGGCGGTCATCCGCGCGTCGAGTCCACCAAATGGTCGCCGGCCTCGACCACGACTCCACGCACGCCGCCGTAAGCCTCGATCACCGGAGCGCGCTTCCCGTCCACTTATGAGCGGTCGATCACTGGCGAGACAGCAAAGCCTCCAGCGCGGCTAGGCGGTCCTCCAGTTTTCGATTTTCTTCCTGCTGGAGTTGAAGGACTTCCGCCTGCTTCCGGGCTTGCAGATCCTGGTTCTGGAGTTGCAGGTCCTGTTTCTGGAGCTGCGCGTTCTGCTTCTGCACCTCATTCAGCAGGAGGGGGGCGAGCGACTGATACTTGACCGACGAGGGCTGGCCGTCATTGTCGTATCCCACCATTTCGGGATAGAGCTTGGCCACTTCCTCGGCAACGAGGCCGTATTGCAGCGCGTGGGAGCCATCGTCGTACTCCGGCTTGTATAGGAACGTGACCGGACGCAACTGGAGCAGCTTGCTGCTCGTGTCGCCCATGTCGGTGATCTGCTCCTTGAAGCGGCGGGAGGAGAGAGTGGCGCAACCAGTTCCTGAGGTTCCCAGCTTCCCAGTGTTGTCGACGCAGACATAGATGTTGGTGCCGCCCACGGCTGTGTTGTAAATTCCCGCGATGTAAGCGCTGGTCTGGTTGCCCTGCGTCCCGATCCGGATGACGCCGCTATTGGCGGCGGTGCCGTCGCCGGAGACGCCCTGGCTCCCTATGTCAATGTTGTTGCTGTTGCCAGCCGAGACGCCAATGGCCGCATTCAGCCCAATGGCGATATTGTCGTTCCCGGCGGTGTTGGTATACAGCGCGGCAGCGCCGATGGCAGTGTTGCCAGTCCCCGTGGTGTTGGCATCCATTGCCAAGTAACCGTTTGCCGTATTAAAGCTCCCGGTAGTGTTGACCGGCAGCGCGTAGACTCCAAAGGCCGCATTTTCGATCCCGGTGGTGTTGTCCTGGAGCGCCTGATAGCCGCTGGCCGTATTGTCGTTCCCGGTGGTGTTGAGCTGCAGTGCTTGGACGCCGACCGCCGTGTTGCGGACCGCGGTGGTGTTATCCTCCAGGGCCTCGAAACCGGTGGACGTGTTGTTGCCTCCGGTGGTGTTGCTGTACAGCGCGGCGGTACCGGCGGCCGTGTTCTGGCTCCCAGTGGTGTTCAGCCCCAGCGCGGCTTGACCGCTGGCCGTGTTGTAGTTCCCGGTCGTGTTGTTCTGCATCGCGATCTGTCCGATCGCCGTGTTGTAAAATCCGGTGGTGTTGAGCTCCAGTGCTTGGGCGCCGACCGCCGTGTTGTCGCTTGCGGTGCTGTTGTCCAGCAGCGCCTCGAAACCGGTGGCCGTGTTGTTGCTCCCGGTGGTGTTGGTGAAGAGCGCGCCTTGACCGCTGGCTGTGTTGTGGCTCCCGGTGGTGTTGAGCGTCAGAGTGCCTTCACCGGTGGCCGTGTTGCTGCCCCCGGTAGTGTTCTCCTCCAGCGCGGCGTAACCGATGGCCGTGTTGCTGCCCCCGGTGGGGTTGCTCGACAGCGTATATTCGCCGATGGCGGTGTTGCCGCTCGCGTCCGACGGCGCGGTGTAGTAGCCGTTCATGTCGATGATGATATCGGTCGCCGCGGGGCCGGTGGAATGAAAGCTGAATCCTCCGAAGGGTGTTCCCGCCGGAACAATGGCCGCGTTCTGCGCGATGATCCCTTGAGGATCGTTTAAGGTCGCGACGAATGGTTGCGTGCTGCCCGAGGGCCACAGGCTGACATTATCCACAGCGCCTCCCGCCACCGGCACCACCGTGAGATTAATCGAATACGCCGCGGCGAAGGAAGGAATCGCGCCGCAGGGCGCGGGCGCGGTGGTGCTGGTTTGGGAGGACGATTGCACCGGGAACGTGAGGTTTCCTCCTCCGGCTGGAACGCCCGGCCCATTAAAAGGAGTCACACCGAGAAAGCCGGCAGCGGCGCCGCGAGTGTCCACCAGCCGGCAGGGCGTGATGGCCACGAACGTCAGAGCGTCCGCGGAAATCTGATTCGCGGAAAACTTGAGCTCCGGTACGGGTTTCGCAGAGGCTTCTCTCTCTGCCTGGTTGGGGTGCCAGTACAACGGAGTCGCCCAGTTTTTCAGTGGAACTACATTCTCCTGCGCCCTCTGCCCTATCAACACCACGGGCAGAAACACCAGAAGGGAAACTGCACGGCCTAAATATTTCGAATCGATCACTTGAATTTCTCCTTTTATTTCGTGGACCACGCCGGCAGACTCCGCCGACGGCGAGTGTAACTGTTCAAACCGAAGGCAACGAGCGCGCACGCGTGGCCCCCAAAGTACACACTGTTGTCAGCAATGCCCGAGCTGGATCTCAACCAAGCCTACACGGATCGCCAGGACTGTCTTTATTTGTTTTCGCGCCAAGAGAGGGATCGGTAACGGCGCACCCGTCTTAGTCAGGCCGCCGAGAACGTGCGCTAGATTGCGCCAATCTGACATTATGGACCGCCTTGCGATTATGGACCGCCTTGCGGGGATTGTCAATCCAACAGGCCGAAACGTCGGTCAGGATGCCCGGCGACTCACCACGAGCGTAATCAGCGCCGCGGCGGCGGTCATCATCGCGCCGAGGAGCACGCTCCAGGGGCGGTAGCGCATCTCGACCAAATGGTCGCCCGCCTCGACCACGACTCCACGCACGCCGCCATACGCTTCGATCACCGGAGCGCGCTTCCCATCCACGTAGGCGCGCCAGCCCGGAAAGTACGGGTCGGTGAGGATCACCATTCCGCGGCATCCCAGGTGCGCTTGGATGCGCACGTAGTTGGGCAGGTGCTGGGGCATCTGGATATCGTCGGAATTCGAGCCGCAGGATGCGCCCAGATCCGGCGCGGCCCCGGTCAGCAACACGGTGGAGCGAGGATCGAAAGCCGGGTCGTCCATCTTGCGATGAAGATCGCCGAGGGGCAGGGAAGTGCCCTGATGAACGCTCCAGACGCGCGGGTATGCGTTCGCGTTCTCGAACACTTTCAGCCCGCTTCTTCCCGTAAACGCTTCTTTAAACTGCGGACTCGGAGGAGTTTTTCCGAAGTAATACCTGACGCCGAAAAAATCGCGACTGCGATTCGAGAACAGGTTCATGTCCCAGATATTCGCCAGCACGGAGGCGGTATAAGCGTTGACGGCCTCGATCCCATACCAGTCTCCGATGTTGTACGGAATCAGCGTGTCGTCGTAGGCGACGCGCGCGGCGTTTCCCACGGTGGCTCCTTGCCCGCGAACGTAATCCACCAGATCGCTGTGCTGGCTCAGCGGCGGCAGGTAGACGTTGACGGCCGGGTTGTTGGGACCAGGAAAGACGCGATTCGGAAGCGAGTAGCCGTTGACGTTGGCCAGCTCAAACAGCACCAGGCACACGGCGGCGACTCCGCTGGCGCGAGCCGAGATCGCTCCGCCCGGCGATCCACCTCGCCCTCCGGCTCTCAGAGCAGCCAACAATCCCGCAGTCAGCGCCGCGGCGAGAGCCGTGACCATGATGCGGTCGTCGCCCAGTGCGCTCGGGATTTTGGTTGCATAAAGGACCAGGCTCAGCAGCGCCAGCACTCCGGCCAGCGCACCCAGAGCCCATCCGAAGCGCCGCGACCACGCTGAGCTCGCCGGTTTCGGCAACGCATCCACCCCGAAGGCAACCAGCGGCGCGAGTCCCACGGCGAACACCACCGTCCCGGCGCCGGGCACCCTGGCTTTCTCGACCAGCGGCACCAGCGCGTACAGCACTCCGTGCAGCAGGCTGTTCGGTCCCAGCGAGAACACGATCCCGCCCAGGCTCAGCGCGGCCAGCCAGCGGACTTGCCGTTCCCTCCAAGCCAGAATCGCGCCGAGCAATGCCAGCGCGAAGGCCACGACGCCCACGTAAGGATTCGAGCCGGGCATCGAGCCTTGGGCGATTCCTGGAATGAAGATCCCAAGCAATCCCAGAGGCTTCAAGGCATAATCTTCATGTACTGTATAAGGGACGGTTTGATCGAAATGCAAAGGCTCGGGAGGACCGCTCCAACGTACCGCCAGACGGCCGTATTCGGCTGTCGGAAGGGTCTGGAAACCGCTGGCGAGCGCGGCGATGGCCAACGATCCAGCCGCCAGCCGGGCCATCGGCCAGTCGGGCTTTCCTTGATGCAGGCCTTCACGAATACACAACCAAATCCATAGGATAGCCGCTGCGATTGAAACAAACAGATTCATCTGATGATGGCCGGCCAGCCATCCGAAGCCCAGGAAGAATCCCGAGAGCAGGGCACTGGCCCAGGGGCTTCGCCCATGTTCCGCGCGCAACATATATAAGAAGACCAGCGGCGTCCAGACCGCTCCGTTGACCATCTGCGGCGCGCGGGTGAAGGCGACGTATCCGCCTAGAGCGTAGACGCATCCGGCCAGTATCGACGCAGCGCGGCTGCGCCCCAGGTCGCGGGCGAAAGCGTAAGCGGTCAGCGCGGCCAGCGCGCGCATCAGCACGTAATACCAGTTCAACGCGGATTCGCGCAGCCAGCCGTTCTTGAGCGGCGCAAGAAACAGCAGCCAATTCAGCGGATATGCCGATCCCGGTTGAGCCTGTCCAAATAGAGGTTGGCCAAACCAGCTGTTCGGGTCCCACAGCGGAAAGCGGTGACGATGCCATTCGCCGGCCTGGAACTGGAGCCATGGCAGAACCAGGTTGGCCATATCGGGAGTTTCCAGCCAGGTATACTGATGGGTCAGCGCCAGCTTCCAATGAAAAAGAACCACGATTGCAAGCAGCACCGAGGGGCCGAGCAGATGATCGCGTTTCGAATTCAAGTTGTCATGATACAGGAAGTTCCGCCAAATCAGCGAAGAACGGTTCGATAGAACCAAGGTGGTGGTTTTCGGCCACTTGCGGCCGCGGATTCGATTGAGGCAAGATCCATAAAATCAGCCAGTTAGTATTTGGCCGCCGAATTGCCATTAAAGTTGCGAAAGGCTGATGGTTATGAAACGGACGGCGTGGGCGGTGATCCTGGTGGCGGCGATGGCGCCGGCCTGGGCGCAAGATCCGAACGCAGGTGACGCTCCGGACCACGGCGTGGCGCGGTTGAGCTTAGTTCAAGGCAACGTTTCGATCCGGCACGGCGACCTGGGCGAGCTGGCGCCCGCAGCCATCAACGCTCCTCTGGTGACGACGGATCGAGTGGTTACCGGCGACCAAGGCACCGCGGAAGTCCAATTCGATTTTACGAACATGATTCGGCTGGGGAACTCGAGCGAAGTGCGCTTGAGCCAGCTCGAATTTAAGCGCTATCAGGTGCAGATCGCGCAGGGAACCACCACCTTCCGGGTGCTGCGCGACAACGACGCGCAGGTGGAAATCAGTACGCCTACGGTTTCGGTTCGCCCGGTGCGCGCGGGCACGTACCGCATTTCGGTGCGACCGGATGGAATCACGGAAATCACTGTGCGCGGCGGCCAAGCCGAGATCTTCGGGCCTCGCGGCTCGGAGACTTTGGCGCAAGGGCAAACCATGCAGGCTCGCGGAACAGCCGACGATCCGGAGTTCCAGATTGTAGCGGCGATTCCCATGGACGATTTCGACCGCTTTAACATCGACCGCGACCGGGTGATGCAGCAGACCAGCAGCTATCGCCCCGGTTATGTTCCGCCGGACGAGGCGGGCGGCGAGTCGCTGGATCCTTACGGGCAATGGCAGAACGATCCAAATTACGGCCAGGTGTGGGTGCCGTCGGAGCCGCCGGGATGGGCTCCGTATCAGAACGGGCGCTGGGTGGACGAGGATTATTACGGCTGGACCTGGGTGAGCGCGGATCCGTGGGGCTGGGCCCCGTATCACTACGGAGGCTGGTTCATGGGTCCCTTGGGCTGGGCCTGGTGGCCGGGCGGGATCGGTGCGCATTATTGGCGGCCGGCCATGGTGGGCTTCTTCGGATGGGGCGCGCCGGGATTCGGCCTCGGATTCGGCTTCGGAAACGTGGGCTGGCTGCCTCTGGGTCCGTATGAGGCGTTCCATCCCTGGTATGGGGCGGGAGCCTTGGCCGCCGGCCGCTTCGGCGGGGCGAGCCTAGGCATCGCGAACACATTCCGCAACGCGCGGGTGAATGGCGCCATCAGCAGCATGAGCGCAGCCAATTTCGGTCGTGGCGCGGTGAGCGCGGCCAGCATGACTCGTCCCAACGGCGCGGATCTGGCGAGGGCCAGCGCGATCCGCGGGTCGCTATCGGGAATCCAGGCAACGTCGGCCAGCAGGCGTATGTCGGACGCGCCGGTCAATTCACGCGGCATGCCGCAAACCAACTCCAACACGCGTTTCGCCAGCCGTCCCGCGACGGGAGCGAACGCGGCCCGAAGCGGCGGGGCAGCAGCCCCGGCGTGGCGGAGTCTGAATGGGTACAATGCGGGCGGGACGCGGGGGGCGGCCGGGGCGGCTGGATCAACCGGCCAGGCTCCTCAGTCCAACTACCGGAATAATGGCGGAGCGCAGCAAGGCGCATATGCGACGGCGCCGCGGGCTCCCGCGCAGCAGCAGCCGCTGCGGATGAATGCTCCGATCGTGCAACAGCGCGGATCTTCCTCAACGTCCTCGTCCTCGACGAGCAACCGCGCTCCGTCGCAAGCTCCGGCGCAGCGCAGCGCACCGGCTCCATCGCGCAGCGGTGGCGGCGGTGGCTCGGTCAGCCGTGGCGGCGGTGGCGGAGGCGGGCACGGCGGCGGCGGTCGCCGCTAACGAGTTTTAACTTCTTCCCTCGTGTGGCCCGGTGAGGCGAAAGCCTTCGCCGGGCCTTTTTTTTGTGCGCCGAGCATGTTCGACAGCTCGAAGGTGAAAGTCCTTTTCACAACCTGATGGAGGTGAAGTGATAGCGAAGCGCAAGGGCGTCGTCGCGAGGCGGGGTCTGAAAGAAGCGTGGAGCAAACGTACGAGCCGATGTACAAGAACCGGATCAGAGGCATACGGCGCCGGGCGAGCTGGCCAATGACAGCGAAGCCCATATCCATCAAGGGCGCTGGTTGTAAATTCGGCGGTTGCGTGCGGAAGGCGGTCGAACTTACCTCGGGAGATCTGCTGTGCGTCGCGGAGTCGGGACTGAAGGCGTCGCGAGGCGCTTTGATCTCGCAGCAGAAGTCAGCAGAGGGCATATTAATCCGGCAACGGATGAAGGCCCGAACCGTGATCGTGGGTAGTAGTGCGCGGCTCTCATGGACGGCCATGCGCCAGCCAACCCGC
>Ga0182024_10008875_pt1 | contig 21007 bp, 15 predicted proteins | sample P32metaG_FD_120480 | JGI IMG/M metagenome (GOLD analysis project Ga0182024, IMG submission 120480) | Permafrost microbial communities from Stordalen Mire, Sweden - P3-2 metaG (Illumina Assembly) | ecosystem: Environmental > Terrestrial > Soil > Wetlands > Permafrost | place: Sweden: Stordalen...
GCAGGTATTGCCCCCGAACGTCTGCTTGGCAACGCGCTCACCCAGCCCGTCGTAGAAGTAGCACGTCGAATTCTGCGAGGTCGGGTTGTAATCCTGCACGACCCGGTTCTCCCCGTCGAACGTCAGCTGCGAAGACCCCATCGTGATCTGATTCCCCACTGCCCCATCGTACTGCGTCCCGGTGTAACTCGATTCACAACGCTGGAAAATTTATAATCGGTTCCGAATCAACAAAACCCGCCCAAATTCGTCGGCAACTCCAATTCCACGTGCTCTCTTAGTGGCATGAGCACCGAACGTCAACAACAAGCATCCCGTGCCAACGGCGCCAAATCCCGCGGCCCCGTCACTCCGGCGGGCAAGCTCTCTTCTTCCCGCAATGCCATGACTCATGGCATGCTCTCCGGCACGATCGTTCTGAAAGACGAATCCTCGGATCGCTTTCTTTCGCTCCTCGCCGCTCTGCACGAGGAATTTCAGCCTCAGACTCCCTTTGAAGAGTCCCTCATCGACAACATGGCAGTCGCCCGCTGGCGTCAGTTGCGCATTTGGGGTCTGGAGAAAGCCGGCATGGATTACGAAGTGCGCAGGCAATCTGAGTTGCCATGTTCGCCGTCGAACTCGACCGCCTCCGAAGACGCCGCCACCCGCGCCTCCCGCGCCTTCCGTACTCTCAGTGACGATGGGCGCTCCATCGAACTCATCAACCGCTACGATTCTCGCTACGAACGTCAGTACTACCGCGCGCACCGCCGCTTCCTCGAAGTGCACGACCGCCGCACACCACCTTCATCCTCCCGGCCCGAACGCAGCACGTTCCCCGATGGCGGAGGCGAAACACCAGTCCCCGGCAAACATGTAATTTCCAAAGGAACCCGAGAAGTACTTGAAAGCAAACGAACGCTCTCCGCAAATCCCTCAAGACCCCGGACACGCGGCGACCAGCCACGTTCTTCGAAAGCAACCCGCGCACACGCAAGTCCAACAAACCTGAGACACCGTGTCCCAAGATTGTGTCCGTGGGGAACGCGCAACCCCACTCGACCGGGCTTAAACCTCATCAAATCAGCATCGGAGAACGGTCCCCAACATGCTTTTCCACAAGCTATATTACCTATGTCCAGGTTCCTCGGCTCCAGCCTTGTCGGCATCATACTCGTTTTGTGGGCCTGCTGCTCCGCTGCAGCAGCGACACTCCAACAGCTCAGTATGGACCAGATGGCGCAGAGCGCTACCGCAATCGTCCGCGCGCGCGTCACCGGTTCATCCGCAAGCTTCACCGGTTCAACTATTTACACGCATTACAAACTACAGGTTTCCGAAACGTGGAAGGGTGTACCCGGCACCGAAGTCATGCTTCCGGGAGGCGTGGCAGGCGGCTATCGCCAATCCTTTCCCGGCGTGCCTTCTCTTGAGATCGGCGCCGAATATGTGCTCTACCTCTGGAAGTCGTCAACGACCGGTATCATCCACATAGTCGGACTGAGTCAGGGCATCTTCAACGTCACTCAGCAAGCGGACGGATCGATTCAGGTCGGCCGCCCCGCAATCGGCGAAACGATGCTGGACGCTGCCGGACACCCGGCGAAGGATCATGCCGTTCAGATGCAACTCTCCGACATGAAGGCCCATGTCGTCCAAGCCGGAGCCATCCAATGAAGCTCTCCCCCAGGTGGGGCGGACCCCCGGTCTGCGGCCGACGCCCTCGTCGGCTTCCCGGATTTGCACCAGGCCTTTGGCCTGCGCGCTTGCCGTTCTCGCCCTGATCGCGCTGCCCGCTCCGGCCTACTACCATTTCGTCACCTACCTGAATGGTGTCGCCGTTCCCGAAAAGTTCGATCTCACCGCTCTTCCCAACAACACCGTTACCGTCCTCGTCTCCGAAAACGGGCCGCAGACCTACTCGCAGAACGACAGTTTCAACTCCGTATTGACTCAGATCAGCCAGGCGACGCTCGTTTGGAACGGCGTCGCATCCTCGAATCTGCGTGTGGCATTCGGCGGTCTCGAAAACAGCTCCACGCTCCAGAACACTCCCGGCATAGACGTGCTCTTCGAGGATCTGCCGCCTGGCATTGAAGGTTATGGCGGGCCTACTTCCACCGTGGTTCCGGCCACGGCCGCGGATGGGTCCCGGTTCATCCCGATCGTTCGCTCCAGCATGCACATGAACCTCAACATGACCATCCTGCCGGGGCCGAGCTACAACCAGACGTTTTACCTCACCACGCTTCATGAACTGGGCCACGCTCTTGGCCTGCAGCACACCTTCACGTCGGCGACCATGTCGCAGGCCACCACCCGCGCCACCACGCTGACTCATCCCATTGGCGCGGACGACATCGCCGGTCTCTCGGCCCTGTATCCCAATGCCAACTTCGCGCAGTTGGGGAGCGTCACGGGTCAGATCACAGCCGGTGGCAACGGTGTACATCTGGCCTCCGTCGTGGCTATCCCAACTGCCGGGGACGCGGTCAGCGCGGTCACGAATCCCGACGGCACCTTCCGAATCGACGGCATTCCACCCGGCTCGTACTATGTCTATGTCCACACCATGCCACCCGACGCCGATATCTTCGGACCGTGGAATGCCGCCGGGGCTGTTGTCGCCGCCGGCGGCCCGGTCAACACACTCTTTTATCCGGGAACGGCAAGCTTCGGGCAGGCTGCGACGATATCCGTTCAGGCGGGCATCATTACAAGCGGGATCAATATCGCCACAAGCGCTCTCGCGAATGTGCCCATCTACGATGGCCAGGTTTACGGGTACTTCAACAACCAGACCATCGCGATCACGCCCGCGGATGTGAATATACTCGGAGGCCCGACCACACTGGCCGCTTCGCTGGTCACTCCGGCTACAAACGGCCAGGTGCCTGGACTTGCCGCTCAGGCGATCGGTACGGCCCTCTTAGTCGAAAGTGTCTATCCCTACGCGGCTAACGGATACACGTATTACGGTCTTCAACTCGGCTTTGGCGCCGGCGCGCAACCCGGCTCGCAACATATGGTTTTCAGCAATCCGAATTACACCTATGTTTTGCCTGCCGCCATCAATCTGACCCAAAGCGGACCTCCCACCGTGACGGCCGCGAACGGTAACGGCGATGGAACGGTGACCATCACCGGCACAAACTGGGCGTCGAACACTCTGCTGTACTTCGATGGATTGCCGTCTTCGATCGTCTCGCTCGATCCAGTGGCCGGCAGCGCAGTGGTTGTTCCGCCCGCGGGCACGAACAATCAGCAGGCCATCCTGACGGCCTACACGTCCGACGGCCAGAATTCGCAGCTCGTGCAGTCCGCCTCGCCGGTTACATACTCCTACGGCAGTGCGTCCGCTCCGGTTATTAATTCGATCACTCCGTCCTCCCTGCCCGCGGGCGCCGAAGCCAGCATAGACATTACCGGCAGCGGATTCGCCTTTACCGCCGGCCAAACCTTCGTCGGATTCGGAACCAGCGACATCCTGGTGCAGCAGATTTTCGTGCTTTCCCCGAATCATCTGCAGGTCAATGTCCTGGTCTCGCCCAATGCCGCGCTGTCGAATCCCGATGTGAGCGTTATCTCTGGATTTCAACTCGCAACTGCTCCCGCCGGCTTTCAGGTCACATCTCCAGTCGCCGGTTTACCGGTTCCCGTCCCGACTCTGGTGAACGCGTTGCCCGGCCTCAACGGAATATACGCAGGGGCTATCGTCAGTCTCTATGGCTCGAACCTCGCCGCCGCATCCGGGGCTCCGGTGGTCACCGTCGGCGGGCAACCCGTGACCGTGCTCTATGCATCCCCGTCCCAGCTCAACCTGCAGCTGCCCTCCACTCTCACGCCGGGCCCGGCCATCCTGACGCTGAATAACGGAGTGTTGACGGCGTTTACGATTACGATAACCATCGGCACTCTTCCCGCGTCGATAAACACGATCCAGAACGCCAATGGCGACTACATAAACGTCACTCTCCCGGCGCAACAGGGCGCGATGCTCATCGTGACTCTCAGCAATTTCGCGCCGCCGGGATCGAATATCAATCCCAGCCGCGTCCAGGTGAGTGTCGGTGGAGTCTCGCGTTCCGTATTGACTGTCGCTCAATTCGGAGCCTCCCTGTATCAAGTCACTTTCGTTCTGAATTCGAACGAGACCGTTGGACAATCCGAGCCGTTGATCGTCTATCTCGACGGGCGCAGCAGCTTACCCGTATCCCTCCCCGTGTCATATCCCAACGGATCGTTCACCTCCCCGAACTAAACATCATGAGAAGCAAATTCTGGTTGTTCAGCTTTACAGCAGTCGCGGCTGCGGCGCTTCCGGCTAGATACTCGCACTGGACCGCCGAACAGATCCAGGACCGCGCCAGGAATCTTCCCGCAAAGATAGGAACGGCGAGCAGGGTCAAGGTCGCCACGGAATCGCTGGGCGGATGGGGCAATCATTCCATGTCGCTCGTGCACCGCGAAGGAAGCGGTGAAGCCGAGTTGCATGAGACGCAATCGGACATACTCTTCATCCGCAGTGGAGAAGCCGCGATCGTCATCGGCGGCACCATCCCCAACGGCCGGACCACGACAGCCCACGAGATTCGCGGGCCCAGGATCGAAGGCGGCGAGAAACAACCACTGCACTCCGGCGATGTCCTTCATATCGCTCCGAAGACGCCTCACCAGATGATCCTCGAACCGGGCCAGAGGCTCGATTACTACGCAGTAAAAGTAGACGCCCCCTAATCCCTTCAGAGCCGTGACCAAAGGGAGCGGTCTTCAGGAAACCCGAATGCCGGCCAGTTTTTGTCCTGCCAACGTAAGCGTCTCATAATTCTTGCAGAAGCAGAATCGAATTTGTGCCGAACCGGATTTATGATCGAAATAGAAACTCGACCCCGGCACTCCGGCTACTCCATAGCGCTCCACCAGTTCCCGCGCAAACGAGACGTCGTCCTTCGCTCCGAAGCCGGAAATGTCCGTCATGATGTAGTACGCGCCGCCGGGAACATAGCATCGAAAGCCGGCTCCTTCCAGCATCTCGATGGCGGCGCGACGCCTCCCGGCATAAACCTCGGGCAGACTTTGGAAATAGCCATGCTGTTCATTCAGCGCCATCGCGCCGGCATATTGCAGCGGAGTGGCGGCGTTGACCGTCAGAAAATCATGCACCTTGCGGATAGTCTCGGTGAGTGCGGGCGCGGCGATCGCCCAACCCACGCGCCAGCCGGTAACCGAGAACGTCTTGCTGAGACTGTTGATCAGGATGGTGCGGTCGCGCATGCCCGGCAGCGTGATCATCGGGACATGCTCGCGGCCGTCGTAAATGATGTGTTCGTAAATCTCATCGGTAATCGCAAGGGCATCGAACTCCTGGCAGAGCGACGCGATCAGCGTGAGTTCCGCGCGCGTGAACACCTTTCCCGTCGGATTATGCGGCGTGTTCACAATGATCGCTTTGGTGCGGCGTGAAAAGGCACGCCGAAGATCGTCGGGATCGAAGTGCCAGTCGGGCGGGCGGAGCTTTACCAGCTTGCGCTCCGCGCCGCACAGCAGCGTATCGGGGTGATAGCTTTCGTAAAAAGGCTCGAACACGATCACTTCATCGCCGGGATTCGTGGTCGCGAGCAATGACGCCGCCATACCCTCGGTCGCGCCACAGGAGACGGTGATCTCGGTTTCGGGATCGACCTCGAGCGCGTAGGTTCGTATGTACTTGGCTGCAATGGCGTCCCGGAACGGTTTCGCGCCCCACGTGATCGAGTACTGATTATGATCGGCTTCGATGGCCCGAATGGCCGCCTGTTTGAGGTCTACGGGGGCCGCGAAGTCGGGGAATCCCTGCGCAAGATTAACGGCGCCGTAGCGGATCGCAAGCCGCGTCATCTCGCGGATTACGGATTCGGTGAATTTCGCGGTACGGTCGCTTTGAAAAGTCTTGCGAACGGCGGCGCCGATTTTCTGCGAAGCCATCTCAGGCGGGCTCGCGCTTCTTCTGGGTAGCGGAGCTATCCACGGCCACGGACTTCTTCGCGGCAGCTTTTTTCGGCGCGTGCGGTTTCGACGACACTACAACTTTCTTCGCCGCAGGCTGGCTTGCAGCCGTTGGCTTGACCACGCTTGCCAGCTTGATAGGAGCCGGTGTCTTCCCTTCCAATACAGGCACCTTGCCATAAAGCTCGCGATAGATGTCGGCATTACGCAACACCGCCTGAATGTATTCCCGGGTCTCGGTGAACGGGATGCTTTCGACAAATTCGGCCGGCTCGCGATAGTTGCTCCACGCGAGCCATTGATGAACACGTCCGGGCCCGGCATTGTAAGCCGCCAGCGTGCGAAACAGGTCGCCATCCCAACTTGCCAGCTGCTGACGAAGATACTCGGTGCCCAATTTGATGCTGACACCCGGATTCAACAGTAGACTGGTGGGAACCACCCCCATGCCCTCCTGCCGCCCGAGCATGCGGCCCGTGGCGGGCCTGATTTGCATCAATCCATAGGCATTGGCGCGCGACTTCGCTCCGGGATTGAACTCCGATTCCTGACGGATCAGCGCGGCGACATCCCAAGGATCCAGACCTCGCTCGCGCGCGTTGACGAACACCTCATCCTTATAAGGTAAGGGGAAAAGCATCTGCCAGAATTTAGCGGGCGCCTTGTCGAGTGGCAGCGAAAGATAGTCCGCGCTGAAGCTCTTCATGATGCGCAGCGCCCGGAACGCGGATTCCGCCGATTGCGCCAACTCCAGCGCGAGGAGCTGCGGCTGTTCGTTCTGCGTCGATGCGCCAAAGCGGAGTTCCGCTTCGGCCACGTCGGGTAACCCCGCGCCCATCAGCAGGCGCGCGCGCTCGATCCGCCGCTCCGTAGCGGCGTTCGGTTCGGCGGCCGACAGATCGCGGTGGACGGGCCAGTCCACGTCGGCCAGCCACATGACGGCGTCGTCGTCCGGAGCGGCGTCGGCGACCACAGGCTCGTGCACTCGCTGGCGAGCCAGCACGGCGTAGTAGTAGTGCGGGAACTGGGCGCTGAGCTTGTCATAGTAGGCCCTGGCCTCGCCATACTTTCCGTTCAATTCGGCGATGCGTCCGAGGAAATAAAGAGCCGTACCGGCGCGCGAGTCGTCCGCGTATTCTTCCACTTGTTCCCGCAACAGCTTCGCGCGGTCCGGATTGCCGGTCAGATAGGCATCCCAGGCAATCTTCCAATGGCTGTACGCGGCAATGCTGTCCGAGGGAAAGGTTTCCGCCGCCGCCTTGAAGAGCGGAATGTACTGCTCACGATCGTTCGTCAGCAGGTAACGATTGCCCGCCGCGATCAGCGCCTTCAGCCGCCACGGCGATTCAGGATAGTGTTCGCCCAGTTTCCCGACCGCCTCCATCATCTCCGCGTCGTTGTCCGCCGTGGGGCCCGATTTGCGCGCGGCTTCGGTCACGTAGTAGAGGCGCTCGGCGTCCGCTTCCGGGCGCGTGACATGGAGGCCTTTCAGATATCGCAATGCGGCAATTGAGTTGCCCGCCAGATAGTCGCTTGCGCCGATACCAACCTTCGCATCGTCCTTCTCCGGGCCTGTCAGACTTTCGGCAAGGACCGAATACTCCTGGCGGGCCCTGGCGTATTCCTTCGCCGCCAGCCAGTTTTCACAGCGTTCCAGTTGCTGGCTCGCGGTCGCCGTCGGGAAGTCTTTCCCCAGAGCCGTGCGCAGCCTTTCCATCGCCGTCCAGGACTGCGCCGCCAGATCCGTATTTGGATACCCGTAAAAGACATGCTCGTAGCTCAGCGCGGCTTGAGGCTGCTCACCCAGCGCCTCATAGGCAAGCCCGAGGGCGAAGTCTCCGTCAGGCTGAGGGAGACTTTTGTAGTCGTTCTGGAGGACCTTCAGGGCCTTCGCCGACATTTCGGGATCGCGCTTATCGAGAAGCGTGCGCCCGTCAAGCAAGCTGATTTTGCCGGCCAGGGGCGATGAATCGATGGGGTTGGCGCGATATGCGGTCAACAAGCTCAGGGCACCGTCGACATCTCCGGTCAGAACTTGGGCGTACGCCAGATGATAGGTCACGTAGTCGGAGAGTAAGGTGACGTTTCGGGCTGTCCGGAGATGTGAGACGGCGCCGATAAAATCGCGCGAATTGTACGCGTTGATTCCCTGCCCTAATTCCAAAAGTCCGGGTTCCGCCCCAAAGGCGCCACCCGCGAGCAACACAATCAGAGCCGTGACCGAACGAGTCCCCATATTCAGACCATCGGCCCCGGGTAGTTGTGCCCGAGAACGCGATCCTCTTCATGGGCCAGGCTGCGCAGCAGTTCCAGATGCAGGTAATCCACCATAGTGGGCGACTTCGATAGAAACGCATTGCGGAACTGAGCGCGCGCCGCGTCGATCTCGTTTTGCAGAGCGCCATACATGTCGCCGCGCGCGATGCCGTTCCTAACCTGATCGTCGTTATACAAACGCATCTCGGCCACCCGCACGCGTGCCATCCGCTGGGCCTGCAGATGAAGCCTCTGCTCTTCGACCGTCAGATCTTCCCAGGCGCGCGAATTGGAGGTCTCGCTGGTCTGCGCTTCAGGCGGGGGAACGAACGCTTCAAGCTTCATTCCCGCGGCTTCGCACAATAACTCGATGGGCGCGGACACCGGCACACCCGATGCAATCAGCATCGCCACAACGGAATGACGCACAACGATGGGGAAAAGATACGCCTTGCGTTCCGCGTCGGCGCCGAACGCCTGCGACAACACTGGCGAAATCTCGGCCTCCGTTGCCAGCGCGACGACGGGATCGCGGCTGTCGACAGCCGTCAAAATCGCGGGCGCGGAATCGGTGTTGAAAGTGAGCGCCCGGTTTTCAATTCCCGCCCGGGCGACGCACCGCACCTGGTTGCTTTCAAACACCAGCACCACCAGTCGCTCCGCATAGGCAGCGCAGCCTTCGGCCACCAGCTCGAGAATTTGATCTTCGCCCCCCGTCCTCAGCCTGCGAAGCACCTGGTTCAGCGCTTCCATCTGCGATCTGCGGGCTTCATCGCCTTGAGAACGTTCGACGGCAACCGCGTCGCGCAGAGCTGAATCCAGACGCGCCGACAATTCATCGACTAAACCGGAGTGGTGTTTCTCAACCACTTCACGCAAAGTGAGGGCCCCGCCTTCCTGCATTCTTATCCAATGGTACGGCACGGTTAGACCCCTGTCGAGATTAGGATAATTTCATGTCGGAAAAACTTCTCGAAAATAGAAGCGCCATCGTCACTGGAGGCACGCGCGGCATCGGAAGAGCCATCGCTGCGCGTCTTCTCGCCGAAGGCGCGCGCGTGGCGATTTGCAGCCCACGACAAAAATCGGTTGACGATGCGCTCGAATACTTGTCGGCGAAAGGGCAGGTGTTCGGGATGGTCGCGGACGTCTCGAAACTCGACGATGTGCGGACATTTATCGGCGCCGTGAAACAACAGTTTGGCGCCATTCACATACTCATAAACAACGCCGGCGCCGGTATCTTTCGCAGCGTCGCCGACCTGACTCCCGAAGAATGGCAGCGTATGATCGGCCTCAACCTCACAGGTGCGTACTATTGCTGTCACGAGATTCTGCCGATATTCAGGCAGAGCGGAAGTGGAGACGTGATAAACATCAGCTCGCTGGCGGGAAGGAACGCTTTTGCGGGCGGCGCGGGGTACAACGCGTCCAAGTTTGGCCTGAATGGTTTCTCAGAAGCGATGATGCTCGATTACCGCAATGCAGGTGTACGGGTATCGACGATCATGCCGGGGAGCGTTAACACCGAGTTCGGTGGAAACCCTGTTGACAGCGACAAAAACGCGTGGAAGATTGCGCCCGACGACATCGCCGACATCGTGGTCACCGTGCTTCGTATGCCTCGCCGAACTACCATCAGTCAGATTGAAGTGCGGCCTTCGAAGCCACCGGGGAAAGCATGACCAAAGTGTTAAATCATATCGAAGTACTAAACCACAGTGATAAACGTGCCAAATCGTAGTCCTGAAAGGCCGGAACAGATTGGCAATGCGCGTGCTGTGCAAATGGCGTGGAAGCGATTGGGACGACAAAAGATCGGTGGGGAAAATAGAATGGTCCGGCTAAACACGAAATTGGACCCGTTACAAACGGGAAACGAAGCGGAAAAGCTTCAGCGCGATTTGCGGAGGCTGGTGGTCGGGCAACAGGACGCCGTCGATCAGATTGTCAATATTTATCAAACGTTCCTTGCAGGAATGACGAGCCCCGGGCGTCCGATCGGCAATTTCCTGTTTCTGGGACCCACCGGCACTGGTAAGACACGGTTGGTCGAGGCGGCTGCGGAGTCTCTCATTGGCGACGTTCGGTCAGTATTGAAGATCGATTGCGCCGAATTTCAACACAGTCACGAAATCGCCAAGTTGATCGGCTCGCCTCCGGGATATCTCGGGCATCGCGAAACGCACCCTCTGCTTAGCCAGGAGGTGTTGAACCAGTACCACACCGACAAGGTGAAGATCAGCTTCGTATTGTTCGATGAAATCGAGAAGGCCAGTGACGCTCTGTGGAACCTGCTGTTGGGCGTCCTGGACAAAGCCACGCTTACATTGGGCGACAACCGCCGGGTCGATTTCTCGCGCGCTATGATCTTCATGACGAGCAACCTCGGCGCGGCGGAGATGGGTTCCATTTTGAGACCCAATTTGGGATTCGCCGCATCCGATGCGGAACGCCGGACCGCTTCCGGTGTCTCCGATGAAGATCTGAACGCCAAGATAACAAGGGCAGGCATCGAAGCGGCACGGCGAAAGTTCACGCCTGAGTTCATGAACCGGATCGACAAAGTGGTCGTTTTCCGTTCACTGGGCACTGAGGAACTGAGCCGTATCCTGAGCCTTGAGCTGAATCAGTTGCAGCAGCGTGTTTTCAACTCCGTCGCCACTATGCCCTTCGTGTTCAAAGTGACTCCTGCAGCGCGGGCATTCCTGCTCCGCGAGGGGACAGATATGAAGTACGGCGCGCGGCATTTGAAGCGCGCCATCGAACGCACGGTGGTCCACCCGCTATCGAATCTGGTGGCATCAGATCAGGTTCATGGAGGCGATCTCCTGCGGATCGATTTCGATCCGGAACTGGGTTCCCTCGATTTCATCAAAGAAGCGGAGAACATGCCCGTGTATACCATGATGCAAATGATCGAGACGGTGCCGCTGTCTACTGTCGCGGCCGCTTCCGCGTCGCTGCCGCATATTGAGATGCCGCGCATGGCCAACGCAAAAAGCCACCGCAGGTAGCGCGGCCGGTGCCCCTAAACCCGCACGCCGATTCGCCATAGCCCGTAAGCGACCGCCTGCCGGAAGTATTGCCACCATTCTTTCGGGAGCGTGGTATCTCCCTGCTCTCTTGGGGATCCGTACACAGTAAATCCTTTCTGCTGTAGTATGCGCTTGACCCGGAACACATGATAGCCGTCGCTGACGATAATGCAGGAACGCAGGCCCATCCGTCGCAGGATTTCCGCAGCGGCGCTCAACGAATACGCGGTCGATCCTCCTTCCTCTTCCACAATGGTCGATTCGGCCGGCACGCCCCGGTCGATCAGGTAAGAGCGCCCCACGCCGCCCTCCGTAAATGAAGGGTCGCCGCCCGGTCCGCCGGTCGTCATAATGTAGGGCGCCAGCCGCATTTGATAAAGGGTAACGGCATGGTCGAGCCGGAGCTTGAGAACCGGCGAAGGGTGCCCACGGTATTCCGCCGCACCCATGACAATGATTACGTCGGCGGGACGGGCTTCGTCGCGTGTGCTCTGGCGGCCGATCCGGATCGTGAGCGCGATCAGATACCCGAGCACAAACACGGCCAGGACCAGCGCCGACACACCGGCGACGCGCTTGAGGTGCGTTATTCTTATGTGAACATTGTGGCACGAATAGAGTCGCTTACCAGCGCCGCAAATCCCCTGCTGAAGGACGTTCGCCGGGCCATCGCGCGCGGCGCGCTGACCGACGAAGGATGGTGCGTTGCCGAGAGCGTCCACTTGCTCGAAGAGGCCCTGCGCAGCGAAAGAAATGTCCGGGTGGTGCTGGCCTCGGAATCGGTGAAGACGATCGTTGAAAGGGTCGTATTCGAGTATGAAGCCGCGGGATTGCGCGGGCCGCGCACCGTAGTCCTGCCCGACAGGCTCTTCCAAACAATCGCCGCAACCGAAACCAGCCAGGGCGTGATTGCCCTCGTCGAGCCGCCGGCTTGGTCGATCGATCATTTGTTCCGCGGCCAGAGCCTCGTTATCGTGCTCGACGGGTTGCAGGATCCGGGCAACGCCGGCGCCATCGCGCGCGCCGCGGAAGCGTTCGGGGCGACAGGCCTGATGTTCGTCAAAGGTACCGCCAGCCCGTTCCATCCGAAGACTCTGCGGGCATCCGCCGGCTCGCTGTTCCGAATTCCTTTCGTGTCCGGCCTCGATGCGCCCCTGGCACGCGCGGCCCTGAAACAGCGCCGTGTCGATCTCTACGCTGCGATGCCCTTCACCGGCTCCCAGACGTTCGCGGGCGACGTCGATTTCAGCCGCAAGTGCGCCATCGTGATCGGCAGCGAAGGCCACGGCGTGAGCCAGGAACTCCACGGGATCGCGACGGACGTCGCCATTCCGACAGTGGGTGTCGAGTCGCTGAATGCAGCCGTTGCGACATCGGTATTGCTTTACGAAGCGCGCAGGCAGCGAGTCTTTTCAGGTGCAAACCCAAGTGAGGCCGTACGAGCTTGAGCCTTTTCGATACGGTTCCGTTCGGCGATCTGACTGCAAAGCGTCCTCTTGCCGACCGCATGCGTCCCGAAACGCTGGACGACTTCGCGGGTCAGGAACACATCCTCGGACCCGGCAAGCCGCTGCGTTCCCAGATCGAACGCGACCAACTGACGTCGATCATTCTCTGGGGCCCGCCGGGCGTAGGCAAGACCACGCTCGCGCGCATCATCGCCCGCATGACGAAGAGCGAGTTTCTTCCTTTCAGCGCCGTACTGGCGGGGATCAAAGAAATCAAAGCGGTAATGGCCGACGCCGAACGCCTGCGCAAACTCGGGCGGCGAACGATCCTCTTCATCGATGAAATCCATCGCTTCAACAAGGCGCAGCAGGATGCGTTCCTTCCCTACGTCGAGAAGGGCGACATTATCCTGATTGGCGCGACGACGGAGAACCCTTCCTTCGAGGTGAACGCGGCGTTGCTGTCGCGGTCGAAGGTCTATATGCTGCGGGCCCTCACAACGGAGGAGATCGTTGCGTTGCTGCGGCGCGCATTGCCGGTCGTGGGCGTGACCGCATCCGGTCAACTTCTGGAACAGATTGCCACAGCGGCGAACGGCGACGCGCGCTCGGCCTACAACACTCTGGAAGTGGCGGCGAGTTCCGGCGATATCACAGAACAATCGGTCACTGACGCACTGGGCCGCAAGGTGCTGCTCTACGACAAGACAGGCGAAGAGCACTACAATCTGATTTCGGCCCTCCACAAATCCGTCCGTTCAAGCGATCCCGACGCCGCGCTCTACTGGCTCGCGCGGATGCTGGAGTCGGGCGAAGACCGGATGTACATCGCCCGGAGAGTCGTCCGGATGGCGATCGAAGACATCGGCCTCGCCGACCCGCGCGCGCTCGAGCAGTGCATGGCCATGCAGCAGTGCGTGCATTTTTTGGGAATGCCGGAAGGGGATCTGGCCATCGCACAGGCGGTCATTTATCTGTCCGTGGCACCGAAGTCCGACGCCTCTTACCGGGCATTAGGCGAGGTAACGCAAGAGGTGCAGGCAGGGCGCGCCGAGCCGGTCCCAATGCATCTGCGCAACGCGCCCACGAAGGCCATGAAGGCTTGGGGCTACGGCTCCGGATACCAGCACGCGCATAAGTTCGAAGACGCCGTGAATCAGATGGAGTGCCTGCCGGAATCGCTTGCGGGCCGAAGCTGGTACCATCCGACGGACCGCGGCCTCGAAAAGCGAATTAAAGAACGGCTCGAAGAAATCAAATCCCTGCGGAAAAGGTTGCCGACGACTAACGCTTAAGTTTGAGCGTGATGCTGTTGCCCGCCTGTGACCACGTGCCGTCGATCATCGAAAGATCGGGCGCAATCTTGCCGTCATACCCGCCCCCCAGCGCCTTCATCTCCAGTTTGAGCATGGAGCCGTTACGGGTTGCCGCGGTCACCGGAATTCCTTTCGCGTTCTGTTCGGGAACATCAAGGGTTGCCATCAGGCCGTCTTCGGTATTGACGATATGGAAGATCATGTGCAGCGTCGCTTGCCCGGTATCGATCTCACCCTGCCAGGTTCCATCGATGTCGGTTGGTTTGCCTGGCTTGTGTTCCACTTTGGCAACTACTCCGCGCCGGAACTCGAGAGGCAGCGGCTGGCCCTGCGACCACGTACCGCTAATAACCGTTCCCGCGGCATCGATCTTGCCCTCATAGCCGCCATTGACGGCCGCGACGGTAAAATTCAGTTTCGAATCCGTAAGCGTGATCGGCCCAACAGGTATTCCGTTGGCTCCCTGATCGATACTGTCAAGGGTGGCTTTCAAACTGCCGTCTGCGGCTTTCGAAATATGCAGCGCCACGTGGAGTTCCACGCTACCGGCCGCGATCGTTCCCAGCCAATCGCCGGCCACATCCTGCGCGCTTAGAGCATTCCCCGTCGCCATCGCGAGCACGGCGCTCCATAACGCGATTTCCCTCATTGGGTGTCCTCCGGCTTTTCGAATGTTAGTATACGTCACGAGGCACGTCTTGAGGACCCATGTCATCACCGGAGCTCTGACGCTGTTTTGCCTGACACTCCCCGCCCGCCTTTCCGCGCATGAGATACCCAGCGACGTTACCGTTCAGGCGTTCGTCAAGCCTTCCGGGGACCGGCTGAATCTGCTGATTCGGGTACCGCTCGCGGCCATGCGCGACATCGACTTCCCTACCACGGGCCCCGGCTATCTCGATCTCTCGCGTATCGATACTTTGCTTCACGACGCTTCGACCCTGTGGATCTCCGACGCCATTGAAGTGTACGAAAGCGACGTTCTGCTGCCGAAGCCGCAGGTCGTCGAGACCCGCGCATCTCTGCCGTCCGATAGATCGTTCACTTCCTACGAATCGGCGCTCGCGCATGTCACCGGCGCGCGCCTGCCAAACGGCACAACCCTCTATTGGAACCAGGCGATGCTTGATGTGCTGTTCGAATATCCGATCCATTCGGACCGGTCCCGCTTCTCGATTCATCCCGGCTTGGGCCGCTTGGGATTGCGGGTCGTGACCGTTCTGCGTTTCGTCCCGCCCGGCGGCGCGGTTCGCGCCTTCGAATATTCCGGCGACCCAGGCTTGGTGAGGCTCGACCCCCGGTGGTACCAGGCCGCGCTTGGATTTGTCCGCCTGGGATTCTTCCACATCCTCGACGGCACCGATCACCTGCTGTTTCTCTTTTGCCTGGTGATCCCGTTCCGGCGCTTCCGCGGCCTGATCCCGGTGGTGACCGCATTTACCGTCGCGCATTCGATCACCCTGATCGCCTCCGCATACAATCTTGGACCGGACGCGCTCTGGTTCCCGCCGTTGATTGAGACCCTCATCGCCGCTTCCATTGTGTATATGGCGCTCGAAAATATCGTTGGCGGCGCCACGGTAGAACGCAGATGGATTATGGCGTTCGGGTTCGGTCTGGTACATGGCTTCGGATTTTCGTTTGCGCTCCGTCAGACGCTGCAGTTCGCCGGATCGCATCTGCTGACGTCGCTGCTGTCGTTCAACGTGGGTGTCGAACTCGGCCAACTGCTGGTTCTCGCGCTCATGATCCCGTTACTCGAACTGCTCTTCCGGTTTGTTGTCGCCGAAAGGATGGGGACGATCATTCTCTCCGCGCTGGTCGCCCACACCGGCTGGCATTGGATGCTGGAGCGCTGGGATCGCCTGAGCCAATTCCGTTTCCAATGGCCTGAACTGACAGCGGCGCTGCTGGCAACCGCCGTTCGCTGGCTGATGGCGGCGGTGATTCTGGCCGGACTGGTCTGGCTGGTTTCCGCAATTCTGTCCCGCCGCGAAATCGAAGGCAAGCCGGAAGGCGCGCGGTGAGGACCTGCCTCTATCGCAGACGCAGGTCGCGGCCCGTCATATCTTTCGGCTGATTCTCCCCCAGAACACCGAGAATCGTAGGCGCGATATCCTGCAATGCACCATCCAGCCGCAGCTTCCCCAATTTGGATCCCGCAGAGTCATCAACCAAAATGAGCGGCACCGGATTCGTCGTGTGGTATGTGTGCGGACCATGCGTCACCGGATCGATCATCGTCTCCGCATTGCCATGATCGGCAGTGATAATCCAGCGGCCGTTCTTCTCTTTCAATCGCTGCCAGATTCGGCCGAGGCACGCGTCAACCACTTCCACCGCGCGCACGGTGGGTTCCATCTTCCCCGAATGCCCCACCATATCGGCATTGGCGAAGTTCATCACGATGACATCGAAATCTTTCCTGCCCATGGCATCGATCACCACGTTCGTGATGCCTTCCGCGCTCATCTCCGGTTTCAGATCGTAGGTCGCGACCTTGGGAGAAGGAACGAGTTCGCGCTCTTCGCCCGCGAAGGACTTTTCCAGCCCGCCGTTGAAAAAGTAAGTCACGTGCGCGTACTTCTCCGTCTCGGCCGTGCGCAGGTTTTTCCAGTTCAACTGCGCGAATACATTCGCGAGGATGTTATCGAGAGGCTCCCGGGTCAGCATGAAAGGGACCGGCAGAGACTTGTCGTACTGCGTCATCGTGATGAATTTCAGGTTACGCGGCATGGCCGTTCGCGACGGACGCTCCAGAGTCGCGCTGGTCAGGGCCTCGGTCATCTCGCGCCCGCGATCGGCGCGGAAGTTGAAGAAGATGCAGGCGTCGTCGTCGCGGATCAGGCCGACCGGGCGATTGCTGTCATCGACAATCGTGAACGGATCGATGAATTCGTCCGTCACGTCTCGCTCATATGAGCGCTGCACGACTTCCGCGGGGTCGGTCGCCTTTTCGCCGTTACCCAGCACCATGGCGTTGAAGGCGCGCTCCACTCGTTCCCACCGCTTGTCGCGATCCATCGCATAGTAGCGGCCTTCCACCGAAGCGATTTTTCCGATACCGAATTGAAGGAGTTTCTTCTGAATCTCGCGGATGTACCCGATGCCGCTCTGCGGAGGAGTGTCGCGGCCATCCATGAAGCAGTGGAGAAACACCTGTTCCACGCTTTGTTCCTTCGCCATCTTCAATAGCGCGTACAGATGCTCCAGCTGCGAGTGCACGCCGCCATCGCTGCACAGCCCCATCAAGTGGAGCCGATGCCCCTTGCGCGCGTGGTCGAACGCGGAAATCAATACCGGGTTCGAGAAGAACTCACCGGTCGCAATCATATGATCGATCCGCGTGACGTCCATGTGGACCACCCGCCCTGCTCCCATGTTCAGATGTCCCACTTCGCTGTTCCCCATCTGGCCTTCGGGCAGTCCAACGTAGGGTCCGGAGGTGTGCACGAGAGTATTGGGAAAATCGCGCATCAACATGTCCCAGGTCGGCTTGCGGGCAGCGGCTATCGCATTGCCTTCGATTGCCGGAGAGAAGCCCCAGCCGTCGAGAATAGTTAGAATCAGGGGCTTGTTGCGTGGCATGGATTATAAGGTAGTTTAGTAAAAGCGCCGGCGGCAAAGACCGCCAGCGATATATTATTGGCGGAAGGCTTTCCGGCCGGGAAACTTGGCCGCGCTGCCGAGCCGCTCTTCGATCCGCAGGAGCTGGTTGTATTTCGCGATTCGGTCGGTCCGGCTGGCCGAGCCCGTCTTGATCTGACCCGCATTCGTGGCCACCGCGAGATCCGCTATGAAAGGATCTTCCGTTTCACCGGAACGGTGCGAGACGATCGCAGTATATCCGTTCTTGAAAGCCGTCTGCATCGCATCCAGCGTTTCGCTGAGAGTGCCGATCTGGTTGACCTTCACCAGAATCGAATTCGCCACTCCCATCTCGATGCCTTTCGTCAGGCGTGCCGTGTTCGTGACAAACAGATCGTCGCCCACCAGTTGCGTATTCGCGCCCAGCGTATCTGTGAGCAGTTTCCAGCCCGGCCAATCGTCCTCCGCCATACCGTCTTCGATGGAAATGATCGGGTATTGCCGGCGCCAGTTGGCCCAATATTCCACCATCTGCTCGCTGGTGTGCCGACTTTTGTCGGACTTCTTAAACACATAAGCGCCGTCCTGATAGAACTCACTCGCTGCGGGGTCGAGAGCGATCCCGATCTGCTCGCCGGGCTTGTAACCAGCCTGCGTGATGGCTTCGAGCACCACTTCAAGCGCTTCGTCGTTCGATTTCAGATTGGGCGCGAAGCCGCCTTCGTCGCCGACCGCCGTCGAATAACCGCGCTTCTTCAGCACGTTCTTCAGCGTATGGAACACCTCGACGCCCATGCGGAGCGCTTCTGAAAAACGAGCCGCGCCGTATGGCACGATCATGAACTCCTGCATGTCCACGGAATTATCCGCGTGCGCCCCGCCGTTCAGGATATTCATCATCGGGACCGGCAGAATGCAGGCGTTGACGCCGCCCAAATATCGAAACAAAGGGGCTCGCTGCGACGCGGCGGCCGCGCGCGCGACGGCCATCGACGCGGCAAGGATCGCATTAGCCCCGAGATTGCTCTTGTTCGGCGTGCCGTCCAGATCGATCATGATCTTGTCGATCTTGGCTTGCAAAGTGGCATCGTGGCCTACCAGAGCCTTTTCGATCGGCCCGTTGATGTTGGCGACGGCTTTGACCGCGCCCTTGCCCAGGTAACGATGTTTATCGCCATCGCGCAGTTCCACGGCCTCATGCTCGCCCGTCGAAGCGCCACTGGGAACAGCCGCGCGGCCATTACTGCCGTCGGCAAGAAAAACTTCCGCTTCCACCGTGGGGTTGCCGCGCGAATCCAGAATTTCGGTGCCGCTTACTCGAACGATCGTTGACAAGGTCTCTCCAGTCTGAAACGGGGTTTGTAATCGCGATTCATCGCGCGGGTGTTGGGTTTCGTTACGCTTGACCCCGAGCGTAACCCCGATTGTAACCCGCTGCTTTGGAACCCGAGACGTCCCGCACTGGCTCCGGATCACGGGCGTGTCGCTCGGCAATCCGGTAACCGTGGCCCGCGGAAACATTCCGCAAGACTCATAATCTTGTCGAATTGGGCGAGGCGTGCTGCCAAATCGATGGGAGCCTGGAGCCTCTTCTGCGACAGGCTGCGCCTCTCACCGAGTACGTGTGGAAGTTTCGCCTATTCCAAGCAATCCAGCGGGGACAAGCGTCGAGACGAGTCTCGACGCGGCACGCAAAAGTGCGCGCGCCACGTTCTAAATTCGAACCGATTTGCGATTCGGAATCGGCGACGGGACCACTGTGATCCCCGATTCCGTTACTACCCTGCCCTGCGCACGGTCCTCTTCCGCATCGAAGCCGACCCGGCTGTTCTCCGGCAATACCACATCTTCATCGAGGATGGCCCGGCGAATCCTGCTGTATCTCCCTACCATCGCGCGCGGCAGCAGAATCGACTCGTCGATTTCGCAATAACTGTTGACCCTCACAAACGGGGACAGGACGCTGCGGTTGACACGGCCGCCGGAGATGATGCAGCCCGGCGAAACAATGGAATCGACTGCCAGCCCCATGCGCCGTCCTTCCTGCGCGAAAACGAATTTCGCCGGCGGCGCCTGGAACGCCCGCGTGCGAATCGGCCATCGCTCGTCGTACAAATTGAATTCGGGGGAAACGGCCACCAGATCCATGTTGGCTTCGTAGTAAGCGTCCAGCGTGCCGACGTCGCGCCAGTAGAGCGAAGCTTTCTGATTGGCGTCGTCCTGATTCAAATCGTGGAAATCCCACGCCACCACGCGCCGTCGCGCAAGACAACCTGGCAGAACATCTTTTCCGAAATCATGCGAGGACGTGGGGTCGGCGGCGTCGGCGATGAGTTCGTCGACCAGCACCTGCCTCTTGAAAATGTAAATCCCCATCGACGCGCTGATCTTCGAAGGATCGAACGGCGACCGCGCCGGCATGCCGTGCCGCGGCTTTTCTTCAAAGCCCCTGATCCGGTAATCCGGGTCGATCCGGGCCACGCCGAAGCGGCGCGCCTCGAGCGGATCGATTCGGATGGTGGCGATGGTGATGTCCGCGTCTTTCGAATCGTGCCAGGACAGCATGTCCCGATAGTTCATCTTGTAGATATGGTCGGCTGAGAGTATCAGTACCTGGTCGGGCGATTCCGTCAGAATGCTCTGCAGGTTCTGATACACCGCGTCAGCCGTGCCCTGGTACCACTCATCGCTGACGCGCTTCATCGGCGGCAGGATATCGATGAACTCCCCCCGCTCGGTTGAGAATATGTGCCAGCCGTAACGGATATGTCTGTTTAGTTCCAGCGATTTGTATTGTGTTAGGATGAAGATTCTGCGGATGTCGGAGTTCACGCAGTTCGACAGCGTGAAATCGACGATGCGGTAGACGCCACCGAACGGAACTCCTGGTTTCGCGGTATCGCGCGTTAGAGGATGAAGCCGTTCGCCCGCTCCTCCGGCCAGCAATATCGCGAGAACGTGCACCATAAAACGGGGTCTGGCGCGGCTAAGGGGAGATTGCGCGGCGTCCCAAAGAGTTTGCGGGCTTGACTTTTGAAATCAAGTCCATATGATATCAGTACCTTGGCAGATAGCCGGAAGTTTAATCCGCCCCGTCTGCCGGGTGCAATCTGTGATCGGGTTGGAGGTGTAGTAAATTTTGGCTGAAGTAAGACTCCAGGACGGTGAAACCCTGGAAAACGCTCTCAGGCGCTTCAAACGCAAAGTGCAGCAGGAAGACATTATTAAAGAGGTCAAGCGCCACTCTTTCTATTTGAAGCCGGGCGAGAAATTGCGGGTCAAGCAGGCTTTGGCACGCAAACGGAACCGGAAGAAAAGCCGCCGGGAAATTGAGTAGGTAACCATGGCGGGGCGAATGGCAAGCGCCCCGCTTCATTCTTCAGGATGGTGCCAA
>Ga0182024_10008876_pt1 | contig 21006 bp, 16 predicted proteins | sample P32metaG_FD_120480 | JGI IMG/M metagenome (GOLD analysis project Ga0182024, IMG submission 120480) | Permafrost microbial communities from Stordalen Mire, Sweden - P3-2 metaG (Illumina Assembly) | ecosystem: Environmental > Terrestrial > Soil > Wetlands > Permafrost | place: Sweden: Stordalen...
CCTCGAATACCGACAAAATGCGCAACCAAGAATCATTCAAAGAGTAGCGAAATGGCACCCATTTCCTGCACTATGCTGAGCAATCCAGGCGGCTTTCTCTGCACTACAGACTTTATGGCGGAGCGGGATGGACTCGAACTCTCGATTCCGTTTTCGCGCCGCCGGTTAAGGACTTTAGAAAGTAGCCCCGATCACAGCCCCGATTTCACATTTTGGCTAACCAAGCGGTAGCGATCGTGACAGCGAAAATTTCAACCGTAACTATCTGAAAACACGCGGCACGGATGGAGCTACAGAAACGTTTTAATAACCCTCGGAAACAGTTCGTGGACTGTTAATGGACCATAATTTCGGGAGTGCTTTCACGCGGCAGTGACTGCTCACCTGACGATTGATCGACGCGTGGGAGCGTCGAATCGGAAGTTCCCTGCCAGCGTCTTTCGCAGCACCAGTTCGCAAAATGCAGATCTCACGTGGGCGCAGGATTTAGGTGCGGTCACCGAATTACTCTCCGGCGAATTTTATCGTTGGCTAGGCCGCAGCACCTCGCACCAACTCTGGTCCTCTACCAGGGTGCTAACGCCCGCCATCCGCGGGATGTTCGGACTCGAATGGAACGCGGCCGAAAAGACTCGTTCCACTGCGCGGTAAGATTGAAGTAACTGTAAGACGATCGGTACTTTCTTGATGAAGAGCGGCGCAACTGGAACCTAAAACGAGCGCGGGATTCATGGATTGATGAAAGGGCTAGAACCTCGAGAGATTCAGGCACCCTTAGAACGTGAATCGTGCGGCGAACTGCAACACGCGTGGAAGACCGTTTGGGCTAATCTCCTGGAGGGCTCCGAAATTGCCCGCGCCAGAGTTGGGCACCAGGTAGCACGTCTGATTCAGGGTTGCGCCATCACCACAGTTGGTGCCGATCGGATTGTATTGCAACTGGTTAATCCCATTGCCGTTCTGCACGTAGTAATTGGCGTGGTTGAACACATTGAATGCTTGCACCTGAAATTGCAGTTCCTTGCCTTCCTTCACTTCAAAAGTGCGGGCCAGTCCGACGTCGAGCCTCTCAAGCCACGGGCCGTAAAAAGAATTCAGTCCGATTCCCGGCGTGGGGCCACCGCCATTGATCCCTGCCGCGGTGTTCGCGGTGCCTTCGTTAAAAGCGCTATCGTTCAGATTTCCATTGGCGCCGTCACAATTTGCGAATGACAGGGTCGAGCTGGTGCATGCGGGACTCAGCAGCCCGGCGTAGGGACGCCCGGAAGAAAACTCCATCACGCTGCTCAGCCTCCAGCCCGCGAGCATGGCCCGGCCTGTACCGGAACTCGAGAGTCTTTCCAGTCCAGGCCGATAGACGCCTCCAAAGGTAATTCGATGTCGCTGGTCGAGCAGCGAAGCGGCGTGGGTGTTGCTGAAGTCGAACTGATTGTTGAAGTCCATGCCATCCAGCATGATGCTCTTGGCGAAGGTGTAAGAAAATTGCAGAGAAAGGCCACGTGACATGAGACGCTGCAACTGCAGGAAGAACGAATTGTAATGGTTTTGCCCCGGGCTGATCAGCTCGTTGATCTGGTTGACGTTGGAGCTGATGCGGCCTTCGGTGAGCAGCCCGTTGTCCATGTTTGGCAGGCTGACCGTCGGCCCACTGCACGGCGCAGTGGTTGCGTTCGGGGGACAGACCACATACGTCGTCGTGCCTCGCAACGGATTCAGGTTTAAGTCATAGGCGCTGCCGGAAAGCAGATGCACCCCGTGATTCCACATGGTGCCAATGGTCAGCGTCGTGTTCTCGAAAATCTCGCGCTCAATCTGCAAGCTCGCTTGCAAAATATAGGGTGCTCTGAACTGCGGAGAGACCAGGGAAATGTCGGGAGAAGCCGCGAACAATGGCGAGTTCGCTGGGAGGATATTTGGAAAGGTCGGCAACTGCTGGTTCGGCGAACCCGCCGCATAGGCCACACTTGCCGATGACTGTTGCGACGGCAGTCCGTTCGACACTACCGCGTTGCGATAATTCAGGCCGTTCATGTTGGTATAGAACTGTCCGAATCCGCCACGCATCACCGTCTTCGATTCAGGTTGCCAGGCAAACCCGAAGCGCGGTGCCAGTCGGAGAAACTGATTTGGATATTGCCCGGTGAGCGGGAAGGCCGGATTTTTCGCGGGCTGCGGATAAACCTGGAAATCTTCGGGCGAGTCCATTTCCAGCGACAACTTCGGCAGGGCCCGGAAAGAGTCCTGGACGTAGAACCCATAGTACAGCACGGAAAAAGAAAAAGTACGTGTGCCCGAAGCCTGGCTGAACAGGTTGTATTCCCCCAGCGCAAAGGCCTCCAGATTCGAGAATTCATAACTGCCAAGTGATGACCCGAACTGGACGGCGGCGTTCGGATCAGCGCCTCCATCATTATTATCGGCGTCCCAAGCTCGGCTCATATCAAAACCGAATTGCAAGGTGTGCTTGCCGATCACGTAATCGACCCGGTCCGCCACTGAGTACTGTCTTTCAAAAACCCTTCCAACAGAGAAAGGAGCGTTGCCCAGAATGAAAGCAGCAGGACTATCCAGAATCAATGTCGGGATATTGGGAGCCGAACCGGTTGGGGTCGAGATCTGATTGTCTTGCGATGTCCCGGCATGGAATTCGTTCAGCAAGTTAGATGCGAGCGTGTGCGTCCATCCCAGGCTGGCTTGAAAGGCATGCACGTAAGCGTTGGCCAGAGTCTGCGTCCCGTAGTTGCCTACAGTAGGGTCGGTGACGACGCCGCCGGGCGAATTGAACCGGTTCAAATTTAGACTGAGGAAAACGCCATCTCTGGGAGTTGGCTGATAGTCCAGGCGAGGAGTGAACACCAGATCGTTGCGCTGTCTGGCTTTGGTACCGAGATTCGAGTTTAGAGCATTCAGCGTGTTGGACACTTGCTGCAGGTAAACCGGATTAGTAGGGTCAGGCGCAGAGTCCCCGCCCGGTACCGGCAACGGCCCGTTTGGGGGAGGCAGCACCGTTCCGGCCGGAAGACCAAAATTAGCACTCAAGAAACTATCCAAGTTTGCTGGCGTTGTTGCCAGCGCGGGGTTGATCACCGGAATCGGATTGTTCCGGAGTTGCTGCTCATAATCCACGAAGAACCACAACTTGTTGGGCCGGATCGGGCCGCCCAGTCCCGCGCCGAATTGCTGCAAAGCATCTTCCGGCTTCGGAAGGCCGTTCGCTTTATCGATTGCGTCGTTGGCTCCCGTCGCCGAGTTCCGGTTGTAATAGAAGGTGCTACCGTGGAACACATTGCTTCCCGACCGGGTCACGGCATTGACGAAGCCCGCTCCACCTCCGTAGATGGCCGAGTATGGACTGACCGAAACCTGGAACTCCTCGATGGCGTCCTCGCCATACAGGTAGGGAATGCGGTAACGGCCGATGATGTCGGCGAAGAAGTTGCTTGTGGCGTTGGTTCCGTCCACTGTGAACGCATTGGAGCCATTTCCATTGGCATATCCGGAGTCCTCGCCGCCCTGCTGTCCGGCGACACTGACGAGGCCGGTATCACCATCATCGCTGGTGTTCGGCGTCAGCGTCGCGAAGTCGGTATAACGGCGTCCGTTAAGCGGCAATCCCTCAATTAACGATCGTTCAAGCACCGTTGTGGCGGAAGATTCCGTCGGCCGCAGCAATGGCGTCGTCCCGATTACTTTGATTCCGTTTGCGCTGGATCCCACCTGAAGCTTGATATCCTGCGAAGTAGTGTTTCCCACTTGCACCCGCACCAGGGCCTCGACCGCGCGAAACCCCTTGGGATTGGCGTGAACAGAATAGGAACCTGGCATGACCGCTGGAAACCAGTAAAGTCCGACATGGTTCGTCTCAGCGGATTGTTGTATACCTGTCGCGAGGTTACGCACAACAACCGACACTCCCGGCAACACGGCACCGGTTTGGTCTGTAACTCGCCCGCTGAGCGCGCCGGTCAAAACCACATTCTGAGCGGCCAGCATTAAGCAGTTTGCCAATATCAGCAAAACGTACGCCGCCAGCCGATTGGCTGTCATTCTCCTCCTGAATGGAATGACGGATTGCCTCAACCTGGTTCCTCCAACGGCTTGCACTGACGAACTCCGAGCCTGCTTAAATTATGTGTTTTCCGTAGGGCGTTATTTGCCGCTCTGAGGAGCGCTCTAGGAATCCCGTAAATCTTGGCTCTATCCAGCTTTGGAAAGCCAGCCCAATCAAAGCGCCAGCATCAACTGAGCCTAACCTTCAAAATTCTTTGTGTGTTGAGCAGCTGGTGTCTTATGAAAAACCCTCTCCCCGGTGATCGAGGAGAGGGCCTGTTGCAGTCGGAACATGCTTAGTCGTCGTCGCCTTCGGGAGCCGGTTTGTTGAATTCGCTCGGGGGGCGAACCTTGCTCTCACCAGGATAGGGCCGCGTAAACCCGGTGGACATGTACCAGTTCAGATGGTTCACGGTTTCCGGGTCTTCTGAGTCGGGCTTGGTCAGCTTGCCGGCGAAAATCTCCGCCTTTTTCTGGAGCCATGCCTTCCTGAGGCCCTTTACCTTCGGGCTATCTGTGTTGGGGGTTGCGCTCGCTGAGACGCCCTCGTCCAACGGGACTTGGTTCGGCACATGCGTCCACGGCTTGAAGTTAGCCGCAGGCGGCGTGCCCTTGATGAACTCCGTCCTCATCGGTGACGCGATAAGGTCGAACTGGTTCATGGTCGGCAGACCGAGGATTTGTTCGATCGTCCGAGTCATGTTGACCTGCGTGTAGTAGGTGTGGTCGGTGGGCCCGTCCTGTACGACATACGGGCTGACGATATATCCAGGGCTGCGATGACCGTCAACGTGGTCGACGCCATTCTGCGCGTCGTCTTCTTCGATGAAAATCGCCGACGTTGACCAGATGTTGCTGTGGGTGATGTAGTCGATAATGCGCCCAACCGCCAAGTCATTATCGGCCTGTTCGGCGTCCGGAGTCGGCGGGCCGCCGGTGTGGTCATCCATGATCCACAGGATGCTCAACGTGGGCACCGTACCAGCCTTGACGTCATTTTTGAAGTCCTGCACCCACAGATCGACGCGGAATTGGTCGGGAATGCCCAGGTCGAACTGCGGGAAGTTTTTAATGAGGTGGTCAGACACAGCCGGGACAGAGGACTCTGCCTGGACAGTGTTCTGATAGTAAAGAGTCTTCTCGAGCCCAGCCTCGAAGTTCAGCGCGTCGTTGTAAAAATCGGTCCAGCTCGGCTCGCTGGTCGATCCGTTCGGCTGTAGGAATGTATCGTTCTCGACGGATTCGCCGTAGATCTTCACCGTAAGACCGGCGGCCGCCGCTTCCGAGAACAGGAAGCCGCTTTTCTGATAGGCGAGCGAATCGCCGGCGTTTCCGCCAGGATAGCTTCGGACCCAGTCAGGCGACTGGATGTCGTCGGCGTAGGGCGCCATGCCTTCGGTGATCCACTGGTGACCGTCCGCCGACTGGCGGGCCGGGTCGTAGAAATTGTCGAAGAGAGGGAAGCGCTGCACCAGCAGGTGAGCGTTCGGTGTGTCCTTGCCTCCAAACACTGCCAACGCTGGGTCGCCATTACCGGCGGCCACATCGCCCAGCATCTGATCATAAGTGCGATTTTCACGGACGATCAGAAACACGTGCTTGATCAGCGACGGATCGCCGATCTTGGCCGGGAGTGCGACCGGCTTTGTCTTCGGGGAGCCACCGCTGGCGGACGCAATGTTTTTTGCCAGATCCCAGTGATTGTTTGTGAAAACCTGACTCGTCATGGACGCCAGGGTCGTGCTACTCGGCACGGGGACGATGCTGACGGTGCCATTGTCCTGGTGGCTGTTGTAGCCGCAGACGCCGTGATCGCACTCGTACGAAAGACGGGTGCCGATGCCCTTGTCGTTGGCAACGATCAGCGTATTTGCGACCTCGTCCAACACGACATTGCTCGGAGCATAAGCCACCGGGATCATGCCCAAGACTGGGTTCGTGGCGTTCTTGCTAAGGTCGACCACCGCGATCGCATTGGCGTTATAAAGCGCGACGTAGGCAATGCCATTCTTGCCGTCGACGGCAATCGAGTTCGGCGCGGCACCGTAGGCGGATTCGCCTGCACCGGGTACCCTGATCGGCAGCGCAATGCTGATCGTCCGCCTCACTGTGTTAGTGGCCGTGTCGATCACCGAGATGGTGTCGCTATAGGTATTCGCTACCAGCAGGTTGTCTCCGTAGAACGCCATCCCGGTCGGGTGCAGACCGGTTGGAATGGTAGCCGTGACCGTCATTGTGGGCAGATAAACCACAGAAACGGTACCGGTGATCGCGGCGCCAACCACTGGGTCGGCGACGATTTCAGTTCCAGCGGAGTAGATCTGGAAGTCCGCCTCAGTAGCGGCCCGGCCACCCTCGTTGCTGACATAGGCGGTCGTGCCGTTGCTGGCGATCAAAATGCTGTGCGGCGCATTCCCAACGCGGATCTGCTCACCTTGCGTTGGTGGCGTCGCGGTCAAGTCGATCTTGGTAAGCGTATTGTTCTGGTTCAGCAGAGCATAGGCGCTGGTGCCATCCTTTGAGAACGCGACGCCGCCGGGATAGGAAGTGCTCGGACTATAGAAGTCGCTGCAGGCTCTGCCATAATCGCCCATGGGGCTGTTCGGAAAGCAGGTGATGAAGGAATTGTTCGGCGGCACGCTGATCTGGGCGTCGTCTTCCAGCAAGCCTTGTGGAGTGACCTTGGCGATGGTTACATTGCTGCTATCCTGGCTAAACACCAGATACTTGCCGTCCGCGGAATAGCTAATGCCGCTATAGCTGCCGCTCGAATCCGTTCCAAACGTGGCGTAATCCTGCAAGACAATGCCGGTGTTGGTGTCGAAGATCTCGACGGCCTCCGATGCGCCCATGGTGAGGACAGCGGCAGTATGACTATTACGGCTTGGGTTGACCGCGATAGCCTTCGCGCGCACCCGGATGCCGAGGTCGACTTGAGTGCCGGCTGGGGTGATGATCTGGCCATCGCTAACGACCCACGATCCGTTCTTCTGCGGGCCGGTAACGTAGGTCGGGTACTCCTTGGATTGAGCACTGGCAAGCACCGGAAGGGTCAGCCCCGCTGCCAGCACGCCCGCGAGCGGACGCATACGGTTGATCCGAGATTTATTTCGAAACGTTTTTTGGGACGTTTTTCGCGACATATATCGTTCTCCTCCTTGGATTTTTTTGTCCCACAACCGTGATCGGCCATGCGACGTTGGGGTGGAAAGACATTTGGAAGTGGTGGAATACGTGCAGCGATAATAGTCGGCAATCGTTACCGGCTTATTACGGGCCTATGAACATCAGGTGAAACTTCTGTTACAGGGCTGAACTTTCCTCGCGCATGTCACGCGTGCAGTTCCGCGTTAAGCAGAGTCTATTTCGCAGACGTTGTCTTCGTGTCTTTCCGGTGAGGCGGACTGCTTCAGCCCAATCAAGATCGGGCGCTACCCGCGTCCAGTTCCGACCCTTCATGGATTCTGTTTAACATCGACGAGCGCGCTTAGGGGCCCCAGCCAGGGTTCGTAGCGTCGCCAGCGCGCAACCGAGGTGCGATAGATCGGCTGCCGCGTCTGCCACTTGCTGGGGGTCTTCACAGCCCGCGGATTGGATTCGGGGCGCAGGCACGCGTCGTGCCACGCCAGGCCGCAGGCCGCGATGATCCGCCGGATGACTGGTTCGGGCGCGCCGGTCAGGTCCTCGTAATCGACCTCGATGAAGCGATCCGCCGGCAGCACGCTCCGCCAATGGTCGGTGAGCCGCTGGTAGCTGCGGAAATACGCGACCAGTTCGGCACCTCCGGTCGGAAACGCCAGACCCGGATGGAAATGAGTTTGATGGATCGACAGCGCCGTGTCGACTGCAGCGCGGCGGCAATGGATGATGATGGCGCGCGGGAATGCCAGGTGGATCAGCCCGGCCCAAATGAAGTTGAACGGCATCTTGTCGGTCACTCGCGCCGCTTTCGGCGCGATCGCGCGCAGCTCGCCGAGATAGTCTGCCGCCGCCTTGGCCAGAAACTCCTTGGCCACGAACGGCGTCTCGTTCCCGTCTACGCCGGAGCGGTGCCACTCCGCGCCGCGCTCGTTCCAGAAATTCAACTCGCCGCCGGCCCCGACCTCCGGATGCATGGAGACGATCTGCTCGACCAGAGTTGTGCCGGACCGCGGCATGCCGAGGATCAGCACCGGCGTCGCATCGCAGCTGCCGACCTGGGGCGCCCGCGCGACTAATTCGGGTGTGCAGCGGGCCATCAGGCGATCGACCTCGATGCAAAATGCGGCCGAGTCGAACGCCACACAACCCCGGCGCACGGCGTCCGCGGCGTCGAAATGCTTCATGGCTAGGGCGTAGTCGCCAAGATCGTCCGCCGCCTTGCCGATCGCGAGGTGAAGACGCAGGCATTGCGCCGCTTCCAGCCCCGGCGTGGCCAAGGCGGCCTCCATTCGTTCCATCAGACCGTCGTCATCGCTCGTGACGCGGCGGCAGCGGACCAGATCGTAGTAGCTTCCCGCCAGCAGCGGCGTGATCGCGACGGCGCGTTGGAAGCATTCGCGGGCCTCGTCGAAACGGCCGAACTCAGAGAGCAGATTGCCCAGCAGGTCATGCGCCATGGCGTTCTGCGGATCGCGCGCCAGCGTCTTTCGCAGCACCAGTTCGGCTTCCGGATTGCGATCTTCGGTCAGCAGCGCCCGCGCCTTGCCCAGGCGTCCGAAGCTGGTGTTACCGCCAGTCGCCGACGCGCGCCGGAAACAGCCGATCGCCTCGTCGCGATGGCCCAGTGTGTAGACCAAGGCGCCGGCGCGAAACCATGCCTCCGCCAGGGATGGGAGCAGCTCCGTGGCGCGGTCGTACGCAACGATTGCCCCGCCGATGTCGCCCAACTTTTCTAACGCGATTCCGAGGCGAAAATATGCGTCGGCGTAGCGTGGGTCACTGGCGACGGCTCGCTGCAATGCGGCGATGGCATCCGGTATGCGACCGACATCGAGGCAGGCCAGGCCGAGATCGTGATGGATGATGGAATTGGATGGCTGCAACAGCGCCGCGTCACGCAACGGCGCGATCGCATCGGCTGGCTGCCCGTCCTCAAGCGACTTAGTGGCCGACGCCAGCAGAAGCGCAACCTCTTGCGTCGCGGCTGTATTTGAAGTCTGGGACATGGCGCGATCCTAGCGTGGGAAGCTGTAGCGCGGCCATCAAAATCGCCAACGCAAATTTCAGCCGACCACTGATCTGACAACCAGTGTTCTGACAACCAGGAAAATTTTGCCATAAATCCGCGAGTTTCGTTTCTTGTTCAACTATGACAGTGCGGGATAATGTCTCCTATGAGATCACCTAGCCGATACGTTCACATGTTTAATACGGCGAGAGTTGGCATCGCGCATGCGAAACCAACGTGGACAATAGATTGTCATTCGATGTTTCAACTGACACTGCGGCGCAGCCGGCGGTGCCTAGGCTCGACGCAGACGTCTTCACTACCTTATTCAGTAGTCAGATTCCATTCTCTACCGTAATCCTGGCGGCAGCGGCCAGCCGGCAATCAATGGCGAATGCAGCAACTTGTAACTATCGGTTTCTCCGCCCGGGCCACCATCAAGAATTCCGCCTTCTCCGCAGGGCGTGGGTTTTGGTTGTTTAATCATCGGCAACGCTGGAACCGAGGCATCGGGATTTTTGAAATCCAGCGCATTCGCCAGATTGTTCATGGCCGCATCACGCGCGGTCAGTGGACTCAATCCATATCGCCATTCGATCAGCTTCAAAATCGACGTGTGATCATACAGCCATGAATTGATTTTTGGCTTCGCAGGATTCCCGCGGCTAAAGGGCGAAGCCACAATCACGGGCACGCGGCATCCCAGCAGCGCTTTCCCATTGATCAGATCGGGATCGACGTCATTGGGCGCGATGGCTCGCGGCGGCACGATGTGATCGAAAAATCCTCCCCACTCGTCGCGGGTCACAATCAGCACCGTATTCGCCCATCCGGGACCATTGGTGACGGCTTGATACACCTCTCCCAGAAAATGTTCGCCAGAACGCATGTCGGCATGCGGATGATCGTCATTGCCTTCGCCATCGTCGACCAGCGTGTAGCGAGGGTCAACCATGCAGACAGCGGGTAAATTGCCGGACGCGGCATCGAGCAAGAACTGCGGATAAAGAGCAGAGATAGGGATATATTTTGCGCCCCACAAAGCTAGAAACGGAACGTTGGAGTAATAATACTTGTTACTAACGCCAGCCGCGGCCAGCGAATCCCAGATAGTCGGCAAGGTTGAGATAGTAACTGAGTTATCGAGGCGGTCAGTTTGGGCGGCGTGAAAAAAAACGCGATTCGGAAAAGTCGAACTTAGAATCGACGGGAAATAGTTATCGAGCGTGGTGAAGTTAGTAGCGAATGCGCTAAAAAAAGGAAGGTCTTTCTCCTCGTAATATCCAATGCAGAAAATATCGTTGGTTGTGGTTTGCAACCAGCCGTTCATCTTGCCATGGTTGTATTCGTCGCGGCCGCCCTGATACGAATGGTCGGGATCGGGATGTCCGCATCCGACATAGGTGCGTAGCCGGTAGGTACTGTGCAACTCGCCATTCTTCCCCGGATATTGCAAGCCGGCCTGCATTCCCTTCGCGCCCGGAAGCCATCCCAACACGTGGTCAAAGCTGCGATTTTCCATCATTACTATGACGATATGTTCAATTCCCGATCCATTTGGATTGGGCAACGACGATGACGCGGCTCCAGCTAGAACATCTTTTCCAAGCAATGATCCAGCCGCTACCGCGCCGGATGTTCCCGCGACGCCGCGCAAAAAATCTCTGCGATTTATGGACATGACTTCAACTCCGGAAGGAAATGTAATGCTTGGCGGAGTGAGATGCTGCGCGTGACCGGAGGTTTGGGCGCAAGAGGTTAAAGTAATGTGAATTTCACAACCGCCGCAGAAATACGCTCGTTCGGATTTAGCGGTTTGGTGGCGTTTTTTATTCCAAATCATGACACCGCCGGGGCAGACGGGACTCCGCGCACTTACAGACGTTCAAAGCTTTTGCTTTTACTGTGGGCAACTAAATTAAGAAACGCAAATTTAATCTGATGGTAACCTTCCGCCGCCGCAACAGAGCTACGCTTTCCGGAGATTGCTTTCAATCGATTCGGTCAGGAGAATTACAAATGGTCCAGCCTAAGGTTCTGCGATTCGCGTTGATTTCGTGTTTGTTCTTAGCAGCGTTGACTGCCTCTGCGCAGGTTGTAGCAACGTCTCCCTACCAAGTTTCCGTTTTCGCCACCAGTATTCCTGGCGTTGACTTCGCCCCCGATTCTATCGCGGTCGTCGATGGCTTTGTTTTCATTGGCTACGGTGATAACGCCACTACAACCGGCGGCGGTACCAGCACGATTGTTGAATACACACTGAGCGGAGAAATGGTTCACACGTACACCGTCCCCGGCCACAATGACGGCATCAAAGTGAATCCCAACACGAAGCTAATATGGGCTATGCAAAACGAGGATGGCAATCCCAACCTCGTGATCATCGATCCGAAAACGCAATCGCAGACCGAGTACACCTTCGGGCCAACGCCGCACGGCGGTGGCTACGACGACATAGTCTTCCGCGGCAACGACGTCTTTCTCAGTGCTTCCAACCCGAAGCATAATCCCAACACCAAGCCCTCGATAGTAAAGGCCGAAATCGTCGGAAAGACGGTATCAGTGTCGCCGGTGCTGCTCGGTGACGCTAATGCAATCGACATTCCCACCAATAAGGTAGTGCAACTGAATTTGCAGGATCCCGACTCCATGATCCTCGACCCATTTGGCGATGTCGTTCTCGACAGCCAGGCGGACGGGGAATTGATCATAGTTCATGATCCGGGCGCCGACGATCTGAGCGCCTATCATCTCCGCCTAAGTCTCAAGGGCAGCCCGGTTCAGATCGATGACACGATTTTCGCCACCTCGAGTTACGGCGTAATTCTCGCCGCCGATCGCGACGGCGAAACCGTTTACGCAATTACGCGCAACATTTTTGCGCCAAACGCAGCCTATAGCGCGGCGCCGCACGCCCTGACGGAATTGGACATGAATACTGGCGTTCTGACTCCAGTCGTCACAGGATTTGTAAACCTGCACGGGATGGCATTTATTCCCGCGCCGTAAAATCGGAGAACCTTAATTCCGCTTTCCGGGAAGTCCCGCCCTTGCTTCACGTAAGGGCGGGATCTCAACCGGGCTCAGCAGCCTAACCCTTACTGCTTTTTTCTGTCCTTTAATAAATCTAGTGCCTGCAACTAGGCTCAATCTTTTCGCCCGACTCTCGCGGTCGGAAGGAGAAACTGAAAGGTGAAGACACTGGGAGTACTCCTATCCTTAGTATTCACGGCGGCGCTAAATCGGGCAGACATCGTTCCTTCTGCGACCACGACAGGCTGGACGCACACCTTTGGCCCTAGCGTCTCGAATCACTTTGTCTATACTTACGCCCAACCTTTGGTCGGCGAATTCTCGAGTTTTGGATCCAACTACACGATAAATCGATACCCGCCAAATGTTTTTACCGTGATCACAACCACATCGCGGACAAATTATGGGCACGATTCCGCGGAAATCGGTTCCGCGCGTCCCCGCTACGTGCCCGAGCCACGGACGCTCTGTTTGATGGGAATTGGAATACTCGGCATCGGGATGGTAGCAAGACGCCGCCTCACCGCCAGAAATTAACCTTCGGGTGGTCGGTATTTTTAGTCAATGAACTTGAAATTAACCTGAGAGTAACCTTCTGCGGCCGGAACCTAGCTATCCTAAAAAACCAATGAATTTCATACTTAAATCTAAACTATTCGCATTGCTAACAGGCAGAGAGTGTTTCCTTCAGCAACCGACTGAGTAAGAAAAAGCCGAGATTCGAAAACGCCTACAACAGTTGATTGAGATACAAGAGGAAGCTGCATGATCTAAAAAAGAGAAGAGAACGAATTAAAGGGCAACACCGAGCAATTGGCAGACATTGGCGCCCGCCGTCTCCCGGTCGCAATTGGACAACTTTTGCCCGGCCGCTGACCCAACTAGAAGATCTTCCTGAAGCCCCAGAACAAAAACCCTGCCAGTACCATGGACGCTGGCAAAGTTAAAACCCAAGCCATGGCCAGGTTGCGCACCGTTCCCCACTGCAGACCAGAATGATTGGCCGCCATGCTGCCTGCAACTCCCGAGGATAGTACGTGCGTAGTGCTCACCGGTAATCCAAACCAATCAGCCGCGCCGATCGTGATCATGGCTGTGATTTCAGCCGCTGCTCCCTGGCCGTAAGTCAGATGATCTTTGCCGATCTTCTCTCCGACCGTCACTACAATGCGTTTCCATCCCACCATCGTTCCCAGCCCAAGCGCCATTGCCACCGCAACCTTGACCCAGCCCGGAATGAAGCTCGTAGCTTTATCGACGTGCCTCTTGTAATTATCCAACCCTTGCCAATCGGAGGCGCTGATGTCCGGCTGCTTGTTCTTTTTCATCAGACGCAACGCCCCACTGGCAACATACATATCATTGCGGAAGTTTCGAACCTTATCGTTGGGAATTTTCGACATTTCCCCGAACAGAGCCGTTTCATTGCCGATGCCAGTAACCAGCTGGCGCAGGGCCAGCATGGTGTTTGGAGTAAATTGCTTGGTGCGGATGTAATCCGTTACTTCTTCGCGATCATCCCCAATGACCGCCTCCGGACTCACATATTTCGATAGGATACCCTCCGCTTGTTGTGAAACCGCAATGAAGTCATCCGAATCTTTTTGCGTGAGGGCGTGGTTCAACGCGTAGGCTGTAGGCACCGTGCCAACCAAGATCAGCATGATTAGCCCCATGCCTTTTTGCCCATCATTCGAACCATGCGCGAAACTTACGCCGGTGCAGGTCAGCAGCAGGAGTGCCCGAATCCAGAACGGTGGCGGCTCATTGCCTACAGGAGCTTCGTACAGCGCTCGATTCTTGATTACAGCCTTCATCAAAGTAAGCAGCAGATATGCGCCGACAAATCCGACGATCGGTGACAACAGCAGTGACTTTCCAATATTCGTAGCCTGAGCCCAATCCACGCCGCTGGTGCCCGTTTTCGGCGACATGAGTTGATTGGCGATGCCCACGCCAATAATCGATCCGATCAAAGTATGCGAACTTGACGCGGGCAATCCGAAATACCAAGTCCCCAGATTCCAAAGAATGGCCGCGACCAGCAACGCAAAAACCATGGCGAAACCGGCCTTGCTGCCCACTTGCAAAATCAATTCGACAGGCAGCAAAGAGATGATTCGAATGCGACCAAACCACTTGAAGTCAACACTCCAAGAAAATTCCAGAAGCCCGACCACACCACCGCAATGTGTGGCTCGAGCGAATGGGTATAGATAACCGTGGCTACAGCGTTTGCGGTGTCGTGAAATCCGTTGACGAACTCGAAGCCAAGTGCGACGAGCAAGGCTATGCCCAGTAAAATGTAAGGCATCAACGAGTCCGAATGGACGCCGGAAAGATCGCGCAGCAAATGGATCGCCGAGTAAATAACTCCCACGCCAAGCACGATCGCGAATCCAAATCATTCCGATTTTGCCCGGACTTCGTTTAATTTTTGCGTCCAATACCGACGTTGCGGTTGCCATGAGAAGAGAGCTCCTAGCTCGCCGTGATTTCAGCTTGTTACCTAAAAACGCGACCTAATTGTTGCGAAACTCTGCTCAATGATTGTTACGAGAGCGTGAATAGTGGGCGGAGAAGTTCGCCCGGGTCGTCGGAGGCATCTTGCTATAAAAAAGGATTTGGTGAGCCGGAGTGAATATAAAAGGGGCCCACGGGCTTGGTGCGAATTTGTAGCCTCTTTACCGAGAGCTCGTAAGATGAGAGGTGATTCAGGTCAGTGACAGCGGACGAGCTCGGACTGCACCGTGTCACACCGCGGAAGTAGCGGCGGGGACCACTTCTCTCGTTAGAGAAGTGGCCAATTTCCGCTCATCGAACTTTTTACTTGGAATACTGATCTGCAACTTTAGAAATTCTCGTTATCTTAATAGTAGGCGCCGTTCCAGCCGTCGGATTCGATGTTGCCAATCCCGAATTTCCGGATGCGCCAGTTGAAGTTTCGCTGGCGTTGCCCTTATTTCCAGTGACTTTCACTTCTTTTCCCGCCATGCCAGCAAGTTGCGAGGTATCGCCGCTCAGCATATAGGTTGTGCCTCCACTCGACAGCGTGAAACCGTCCGATCCGTTATTCAAGCAACCTTGGGTCACGGACTGATGTTTGGTATCCGACGAACTGTCAGAACCGCTTTGTTGAGCTGCCACTACAGTCAAAGAAACCGCTAGAAAAGTACCGATAAGCAGATAGCTGCGCATAGTTTTTTCTCCGGCAACGTTGGATGCGACAGCTATATTTCGGGTGGCCTGATCGCAGATAGTGAAGCCCTCTTATCGAAACGAATCAGCTAACATAAACTTCGCTATATATACCGCAATGCCGTATTCGGGCCCTGTCAGTCGCCCCAATCTAACGAAAGAGGAATTTACCCTTAAGCAGGTGCTGTGTACCGCTTCTCAATCGCCTGCTTGATTCGTTTCCGGCTTTCTTCTGGCGACACCGCATCATCTTCTTCACTTTCGGCGGCCACTTGTGCCAGATCATCGTCTTTAATGACTTCCTTGAACCAGCGCGTGTACTCTCCTCGCTTCAAGTGATGCATCCAAGTTTCGTCGTCGATCCCGTCGGCCAACTGAACGAACGCATTCAAATTGTTGGCTCGCAGATTGAGCTTGGACTCGGGGCCGCGAAAATAAAAGCTCAGCTCCGGGCCCATTTCTCCCTCGGCATATTTGCGCAGATGACGGCGCCTCTCGGCCGCGCCGGGGATCGTGCGCACTCGAATGGGGGCCTTGTTTTCGTGTGCGAACCAGATCAGTGCTTCGCCCTTTTCCAAATCGATGTTTTCCCCTGTCGGCGCTTCAATCTGTACAACCCTAGCGAACGCTTCTAAAGTCTCCAACGGAGATTTGCCCGTCACCATTAATACGTCCACGTCTTTAAGAATCGCGGGCGAGACATGATCGGGATGCACGGTGATGAGTAAGATATTTTCAAGTGCCTGCGGTATGTTGCCCGATGCTTGGGACCACTCAGCCGGCAGCAGATGATGAGCTTCGTCAAAGATAAGCCAGTGAGGACGCGCCGTTCGCGATCTCAATTCCTGCAATTGTGAAAGCAAAGCGGCACAAAATTCGGGTCGATCAGCAAACGGAACTCCCAGTAGATTAACCACAACACTCTGGTCCGGAGAGTCCAGAGCTCTCAACACAGTTCGCGGATCGGGGCGTTCGTTGGTGCCCCCCAAAGTTAATGCGCCGGCGAAATTTTCAAAGTCGCCTTCCGGATCGAGTAAACAGAATTGATAACGATGTTCGGCAAGACTTTCCAAAATTCCAGAAACTGCAGTTGACTTGCCGCTCGCAGAAGGGCCAGCTACCAAAACGCTATTTCGATAGGCGTTGACCGTTACCGGCGTTTCGCTGCCGTCGCCGAGAATACCCAGCGGTATTGCATGCCGCTTAAGCCGAGCGTCATAACGCTGCAAATCGTTTTCAATCAACTGTTCGATGAGTTCTTTTACCCCTGCGCCGTGATTACTAGTCGTCACCACATCTGAGTTTTCCTTGATTGAGTCGAGCGCATTTGCTACAGCAACCGAGCACTCGCACTTCGCTAGAAAAGAATGGTCGTTCTCCGCGTCGCCCACGCCAACCACATTATGCGATGACAAGGCGAATTCTTTTAGTGCAGCGTCAAGCCCTGTCGCTTTATTGATTCCGGCGGGCAACACCATTACGGCGCCCTTATTGAAAATGACCTGCATATCTAGTCCAAGCTCGCGGATCGCCTGGAGTACTGCGTCCTGATGGGGCTCCCAGGTTGAAACGATGGCGCGACCAACAGACGCATTCACTCCCAATTCCTGCAAACGCTTCGTGAAGCGAACATCTGGCGGATTGCAGAGCAGTTTTTCTTCTTTGGTTTTTGGGCGATAAAGGAGAGCTCCATTTTCGGCGACGATCAAATCAAATATTTCGAATTGCGGAAATGCAGACATCAGATCTGGAAGATGCCTTCCAGTGATCAACACGAGCTTTCGGCCCGAACTGCAAACCGACTTCAAAGATTCAATTACGTCGGCACTGACATTGCCGTGGGACGCAAGGGTTCCGTCGTAATCAGTTGCTAAAACCAGATAGCGCATCGTGGTTCGATGCCCTCCGTCAGTTAAGGAATTGGTTAAAAGTTTGTTACAAATTGCAGGCCGACGTCGGTATGAAACTTTAACGTGGCGGGGCCAACCCGCTTCACGACCGAGTCATCGAATCGCGTAATACTCAAACTCTACATCAGGAGAAAATAATTATGCCTAAAGACGCACATCATCAAGCAGCCGAACACCACGAAAACGCCGCCAAGGCCCATCGCACAGCGGCGCAACATCACGAAAAAGGGGACCACAAAACCGGGCGCGAACACTCAAAGCAGGCCCACGAACACTCCACACGAGCCCATGAACACTCCACCCAAGCACATAAGAAGTCCGAAGAAAAAACGCGCTCTGCTGCTTAACGAAATAATTTAAGGAAAATGCGTTAGCCGCCTACGGACGGCTTTTTTCGTTTCGTCCAGCAAATCATAGTATTCACGAAACTTTAACCAATCCATTTGGCCCTATCTGACATCTCTCTTTCACGTTCTCTAGGTGCTGTTATGTCAAGAGCTGATATGGCAAAAGAAGACGTCTCTGATTTCTCCGAAATGGATAACGCTAAAGTTTCCAGTCACCACTGGAAGATCATACTGATTTCCGGCATGGGCTTTTTTACCGACGCTTATGATTTGTTCATCATCGGTGTAGTTATGTCACTGGTGAAGCCGATATGGCACATCGGAAAAGTGGAAGAAAGCTTGGTCGATTCGACGGCGCTGCTGGCGGCGGCATTTGGAGCTTTATTGTTTGGGCGAGTCGCAGACATGCTCGGACGAAAAAACATTTATGGCGTCGAAGTTTTGGTACTCGCAGCTGGCGCAATCGGCTGTGCTTTTTCGCCGAATATTTGGTGGTTAATCGGACTGCGCTTCATGCTCGGCATCGGTATTGGCGGAGACTACCCAGTCTCCGCGACGATCATGAGCGAGTACGCGGGCAAAGCGCATCGCGGAATGCTGGTGACGTTAGTCTTCACCATGCAGGCGGCAGGTTTGATCCTTGGACCACTATTCGCCTCCGCCCTTCTCATGACACATCTGTCTCATGATTTGATTTGGAGAATCTTGGTTGCTTTTGGTGCGGTGCCAGCTATGGCAGTTTATTGGCAACGTCGGCATCTGAAGGAAACTCCCCGGTACTTAACCGCTGCGGCCAAGCAGGAAGATCAACACGGCCGTCTTTCGAACGCTGCACACTTTGACAAATCGAAGCGCTCCGTCTCTTTTTGGGACGGCTTTCATCGCCTGGTCAATGACAATAAATTACTGTTGCGATTGGTTGGTACAAGCGCAGCGTGGTTCTTAATGGATGCGGCCTACTACGGCAATACCGTTTCCAGTCCGATGGTTCTCTCTGCGTTGAATAGCGATCACACGTTGTTGCAAAAGACTCTAACCAATTGGGATTTTTCGCCGTGTTCGCCGCTCCTGGCTATGCAATCGCGGCGTTTACCATGGATCGCCTCGGCCGCAAAACAATACAAGCCCTCGGGTTTGCAATGATGACCGCAGCATTTCTTTTGCTCGCCTTCGTCCCCCACCTGCAGAAAATGGCGACGCCGTTTCTGATCATTTACGGACTCAGCTTTTTCTTTACCGACTTCGGCCCTAACGCGACCACATTTGTTTATCCTTCCGAAGTTTTCCCGGTTCGCGTACGCACCACCGGCCACGGGATCGCTGCTGCCATGGGTAAGCTGGGCGGCTTCGCCGGCGTCTTCATCTTCCCATATTTGCTGCAGTGGAAAGGGCTGCTAGGCGCGGAATCCGCTGCTGCCATCGCCAGCGCTATCGGCGTCATCGTTACATTAACAATGTTGCCAGAGACAAAAGGAAAAAGCCTGGAAGCGATTTAATAAATCCATTCAAAATAATGTCGGGAGAAGCAAATGGCTAGCCAGGAATCGAAAGAGACACTAAATTTGCTAAAGGAGCTATCGGTGATGAAGCAACTAGATGGCGAATACGAGGCCGGACCAAAAACCGACAGCGATAGAGAGGCATACCGGAATCGTCAGCATAGGCACCAAGAGATAGTGGAAGCGATCAAGAATCTTGCGAGCAGGAAAAAAGGCCAACCAGAAGAAGAAGGCGTGGCGGTGGATCACACTCGCGAAGAAAACCACGCGTGATTAGTGGTGCTTCGCATTCTCCGCACAGAGAACCGGATTCCCTAGCTTCCAGACACGACCATTCATTAGAGGTTGTCTGATGGATTTAAGGGAAGATGACTTTATGCGGGATAAGCTATCGGTTCGTTAACGCTTGGTACCGTCTGGTGAATCCAGAATGTGAATGTTTACGATTCATGGTTAGTTGGTGGCTTCGAAGCGATACCCAATTCCACGATGTGTCTTTAAATAATACGGGTGCCGTGGATCGCTCTCAATCTTCTCTCGTAAACGACGCACGAACACATCGATCGATCGCGGAGTCACGAAACAACCGTCCTTCCACACTGCGTCAAGCAACTGATCTCGCGTAAATACATGCCCTCGATTTCTAACCATGTATTCGAGAAGGCGAAACTCTCTGACGGTGGTGGGTATGGTGGTTCCTCCAACTCGCAGGGTCATGGAAGCGAGATTCATTTCGATATCGGCCACCCGCAGAATGTCCTTGCCCGGAACCAGTTTTTGAATGCGGATGATGTTGCGAATGCGCGCGATCAGTTCTCTAGGGCTAAACGGCTTGGTCATATACGCGTCAGCGCCCGCGTCAAAAGCCTGAAGGCGGTCGTTCTCGTCAGTTCTGGTGGAAAGAAAAATGATGGGGGTGACGAGTAATCTGTCGTGCTGCCTGATCTGGCGGCAGAGGTCGAAGCCGTTGATTCCAGGCATCATGATGTCGAGCAAAAACAACGAAGGCGGGTTCATTTCCGCGGATTGAATGACATTTGCACCCGACAAGAACTTCGAAACGTCGTATCCGGCGGCGTTCAGATTATGACCGATAAGCTGTGATAGGTCTTGATCGTCTTCAACTATATAAATAAGGTCGCGCCATCCGGTCTTCGAGGTTGCTTCGGCAAATTTCATCATTTTGGGGATATGGCTCGCGGCTTCCGCCGCTCGATCTGATCGTGGTAATGAAAGTCCGACTCCGGTCTTTCCCTAGACATCCAATCGTAGCCGCCCGGTCACAATCGATTCTCGGAGCGCATTCAGAAATACTTGAGGATTGTTACCAGAATGTGACGGTCCAGTTAATTTCGAGTGAAGGCGAAGCTCCTGGAGGGAACTCGTTGGCACCAAAGGCATCACCCGCAGGTTGCAGCCGAGGGACAGCCTGAGCAGACCGGGGTCCTGGCCGCGAAATAGCCGAAAGAAACGACACCGGAGGGCGCAATCGGGTTTAAAAGATCGGTTTCGACGAAAAAACCGTGAGTTTGGTCAGCGATAAAAAAGTCCGCCGCGAATGGCGAAAAGTCGAAGACCTGACTAGTGAGAGTGGCGGGAAACACCCCATTGCTGGCCGGAGCTGTATAAGTTCCGGTGAATGGGTTCGCCATGACCTGACCGATCTTTTGTACCAAGTGGATTGCTAGTTGAAGTCGTCGTTGAAGGGCCCAGCATTTTTGTACCAAGCTGGGAGTTAGTCTCCGGCTGGTTTAAGTTCAGTCAGATCGCGGCTAGCCGCGATCTGACTGGCGAACTCGCTTGGTGTCCTTTCTCCGAGA
>Ga0182024_10008877_pt1 | contig 21005 bp, 12 predicted proteins | sample P32metaG_FD_120480 | JGI IMG/M metagenome (GOLD analysis project Ga0182024, IMG submission 120480) | Permafrost microbial communities from Stordalen Mire, Sweden - P3-2 metaG (Illumina Assembly) | ecosystem: Environmental > Terrestrial > Soil > Wetlands > Permafrost | place: Sweden: Stordalen...
TCGACTTGGTGTTGGCCGATGCACTGTATGCGGTGGCTCCCTTTTTTAACTTCCTGCTGACACACCGCAAACATGCGCTGGTGGTGCTGAAGCAGGAACGCCGTGACCTGTATGTGGATGCGACTGCGCTGTTCGCCCAACAGGCGCCGAAACTGGGTCTCTATCGCGGTCGGCGATGTGAATGGTGGGATGGTTCCGATCTGTGTTCCTGGCCGCAGGTGCAGACGCCGGTGCGGGTGATTCGTTCGCGGGAAACGTACACCGTACGACGGCAGCTCGATCGCCAACCGGAACTTCTCAGCAGCGAGTGGATCTGGGTAACCACCGCGCCTGTGACCCAGCTTCCTACCGAGCGCGCCATTATTTTCGGCCACCAGCGCTGGGATATCGAGAATTACGCTTTCAACCAGCTTGCCAATGAATGGCATTCCGATCATGTCTTTCGCCATGACCCCAATGCCATCGAATGTTTCTTGCTGCTGACCTTCCTAGCCTACAACCTCTTCCATGCCTTCTTCGCGCTAAACCTGAAAGCGGCGGCTCGCAACGACAACAGCCAAGTTCTCTGGGCCCGTTTGATGACGGCTGAGTTTCTGCACGAAATGGTTTCCATCAACCGTTCACCCTGACCATCCTTGCCGTCTTCGGTCGGCCCTCTGCTCCGTGCCTCCGCCCGACCTTCCTTTTCCTTCAGGCGAGCATCGGCATGCCTCCTGGCCAGATCTGGGCCTTCAAAACGTCCTGCGAATCTCCCCGGCCATCTCATCCACACCCAAATCCATCAGAACACTCGACCATCGGTCTTCGCAGCCTCTCGGTTGCGGAATCGTTGTGAATAGGGTGATTTCCTTGACAATAGAGAGCGGGTCGCCTAGCATCGCTGGCCAGGCTTAAAAGACGTTGCCGCGAGACACAGGTTTGTGTCGGGCAGTGAAGCGCAAGTCATAGCAACAACAACCAGAAGTAAAACCTTCCAGGTACCAGGTGAAGCGGCATGAAGTTGCTGTCGAGAGTGGTGTGGGCGGAAGGCATGTATCTGGCGCCGCAGCATTTTCAGGCGCAGAACCGGTATTTCGAAGAGGCCGTCCACTTTGCCACAGCCAGCCTGTGGAGAGACTCGTACGGGCTGGCGGCCTGCCAACTGGACGCGGATGCGCTGCGCAATGGCACCGTGAGCTTGTTGCACGCGCGCGGAATGTTTCAGGACGGCCTGCCGTTTGATATTCCTGAGTGTGATCCTCGTCCAGATCCCCGCAATATCGCCGAACAATTTCTGCCCGCGACCGATAGCTTGACGGTTGCCCTGGCGGTACCGCGTTGGGTGCAGGGGCAGCAGAACTGCGATTTGGATACGATTCCCTCCGGCAGCGCCCGCTACACCAGCACGGTCGAGATGGTGCATGACGAGAATACGGGACTGGACGCCAAGCCCGTACAAATGGGGCGCAAGAATATTCGGCTGGTCGTGCTGCCGACCGAGGACGAAAATCTGTTGACGATTCCCGTGGCACGAGTGATGCGCGATCAGTCGGGTCATTTTGTCTACGATCCCACGCACGTTCCGCCCTGCTTGCGGTTGAGTTCCAGTGAGCGGCTTTCTAAAATGCTGCAGCGGCTGGTTGAAATTCTGGAAGAGAAAAGCACGGTGGTTTCGCAGGAGCAGCAGACTGGCGGAACGTTTCAGACGGGGATGTCGGCACGCCAGGTCTCCCAGTTCTGGTTTCTGCACGCCATCAATACGAGCCTGACTCCGTTGCGACATATTTTGCTGGCGAAGCACCGGCATCCCGAGGAAATGTTTCGCGAAATGTCGCGGCTGGCGGGGGCGCTGTGCACGTTCAGTCTGGACAGCAGTCCGCGTTCGCTGCCCGCATACAACCATTACGATCCGGGACCTGGATTTGATTTCCTCGAGGAACACATTATTCGTCACCTGGAAATTATTGTTCCGTCGCAAGCTGTGGTGATTCCGCTGAAAGGGGCGGCGCGTTATTTTTACGAGGGAGAAATCCTGGACCAGCGCTGCATGGGACGCTCGCGCTGGATACTGGGGCTACGATCGCCCGTGGGCGAGGCGGACGTAATCTCGAAAACTCTGCAGCTGGTGAAGGTGTGTTCCGCGCAATTTGTTCCGGAGCTGGTGAAGCGGGCGCTGCCGGGTCTGACGCTCAATCATATGCAGGTTCCGCCGTCCGCAATATCGGCGAAGGTGGACAGCCAGTACTTCAGCATTACGCGGAGCGGGCCTTGCTGGGAGCACCTTATGCGGACGCGGAACGTCGGCGTGTATGTGCCGGGGGACCTGCCGTCTCCTGAAGTGGAACTCATTGTTTTACTCGAGAGCTGATATGGGATCATCCGGACAAATTACACCGCTGGGAAGTTATCGAGGATCGAGTCCCGCCATGGACCGGCGCGGCTGGAACCTGGCTCTGGGATTTCAGGAAGTGTTTACCGCCGTGGTGCGGCTGCGGTACAACCGCCAGGCGGTGCAGGATGCGGAAGCGTTCCGGGCGCAAATGAAGCAGGCGTTACGGGTCGCCGAACAGGAAGCGCGCAGCCGGGGTTCGAGCCCCGAGGATGTGAAGCAGGTTATTTTTGCGGTGGTGGCGTTTCTGGACGAATCGGTGCTGAGTTCGGGAAATCCGGTGTTCGCGAATTGGCCGCGGCTACCCTTGCAGGCGGAGCTGTTTCATCATCAACTGGCCGGCGAGATGTTTTTTCAGGAACTGCAGAAGTCGTTGAGCCGCAGCGATTCCCAGGAAACGGCGGATCTGCTTGAGGTCTATTACTTGTGTCTGCTGCTGGGTTTCAAGGGACGCTATGCGGCCGGGGGAGACTTGCGGTCCATCATGGGTGCGATCCAGGAGAAGATCAGGCGGGTGCGCGGTCCGGCAGGGCCGTTGTCTCCGCGCGGTGCGATTCCGGCGGACGCGGTGCGCCTGGCGCAATCGGATCGCTGGAGCAGCATTCTGGGAAAGGTAGCGCTCATCACCGTGGGTCTTGCGGTGGTGCTCTTTGTGGTTTTCAAAGTTCTCTTGATGTCGGGTGCGTCGTCACTTTCCGGCCTGGTGGCCGGACAATAGAAACAGGGGGATGGAATGTTGTACTGGGTGACCACTCTAGTACTGCTCATTTATCTGGTGCTGGTTTGGCTGCTGGGCAGGTGGCTGCCTGTGCACGGCTCGGATGTGTGGATACTACGCGGCGTGCTGGCTGCGTTGGGGATCATTGGAGCCGCGGTCGCATACTTTTATATTTACAAAGTCGAGAAGGCGAAGGAGCCTACAGGGGAAGACGACTCCCAGCCTGGAGGGACCGACGATCTGGATGCGCTGGTGCGGGAAGCGGTCCGGCGATTGAAGCACTCGACGTTGGGGCGCGGATCCAATCTGGGCAGCTTGCCGCTCGTGTTCGTTCTGGGGGATTCTGGCTCGACTAAGACCACGGTCCTTATTCATTCTGCGCTCGATCCCGAACTGCTGGCGGGGCAGGTTTATCGGGACAACGAGGTGCTGCCCACTTCCGCCGCGAACATCTGGTATACACGACAGGCAATTTTTGTGGATCCGGCCGGCTCGATGATGGGACAGGCGGATCGCTGGAGACGGCTGGTAAGGCTGCTGCAGCCGGGGCGATTTTCCGCGGCCATTGGCAAACGTGCGCAAGCCCCCCGAGCGGCGATTGTGTGCTTCGATTGCGAAACTTTTTTGCAACCGGGAGCGAGCGAGACTGCCGTTTCCGCGGCGCGAAAGCTCTCGATAAGACTGCAAGAGGTTTCCCAGTTGTTGGGGATCAGCTTTCCGGTTTACGTGTTGTTCACCAAGCTGGACCGGATTTCGTTCTTCGCCGACTTCGTCCGCGGGATGAGCAAGGATGAAGCCGCCGAAGTGTTGGGCACCACTTTGCCGCTGCGCTCGCTGAGCGCGGGTGTATATGCGGACGAGGAGACGAAGCGGCTGACGAAGGCGTTCGACGAGATTTTTTATTCACTGGCGGAGAGACGCATTCTGCTGCTTCCGCGCGAGCACGAAGGGGAGAAGCTTCCGGGTATTTACGAATTTCCGCGGGAACTCAGGAAACTGCGCACGGTGCTGGTGCAGTTTCTGGTAGATCTCGCGCGTCCCAGCCACCTGGGGACGAATCCTTTTCTGAGAGGATTTTATTTTACCGGAGTGAGGCCCGTGGTGGTGGACGACGTGGTTGCGGCGCGGGAAGTTCCGGTGGAAGCGGCAGAGGCGGCGTTTGATGGGGGCGCGACGCAAATCTTCCGCGGCGTGGGGTCGCATGTGCAGGCGGCGCCTGTGGCGGCAAGAGGCGGGGGATCGCGCCGGATGCCGCAGTGGGTCTTTTTGACCAGCCTGTTCAACGATGTTCTGGTGAAAGACCGCGTGGCGTTGGCGACCAGCGGATCGAGTTCGCGCGTGAATCTGCTGCGTCGCGTCGCGCTGGGGACCGTTGTTCTTGCCGGGCTGATCTGCCTGACGGGCTTCGCGGTTTCGTTTTTGCGCAACCGTGCGCTGGAGACCCGAGTGCACGATGCAGTTGCTGACCTGCGCACCGTGCAAACCGGGACCAACCAGGCGGCGAGCGCTGGTGACCTTCAGAAACTCGATAATTTACGAAGAGAACTCGTCGATATCACCGACTATGAAGAGAACGGACGGCCCCTGAGCCTGCGTTGGGGCTTGTATGAAGGCGATCAGATTTATCCGGATGCCAAGCGAGTTTACTTCCAGCGTTTCCGGCAGCTGTTGTTTGCCGAAACGCTAAAGCGGCTGACCGATAATTTGGAAGCCGTGTCTGGCAAGTCCGCGGCGAATGCGCCGAACGACGCTTACGAGAAGACCTACAACGAGCTGAAAGCCTATCTCATTATGACGGAACCCACAGATCACGACAAGAGCACAAAAGAATTCCTGACTCCGGTTTTGATGAGCCACTGGGTCGCCGCCCAGGAGATCGACAAGGATCGGAAAGATCTGGCGGCGTTACAGTTCGATTTCTACGCCACCGAACTGGCCAAGGAGAATCCGTTTGCGACGGGCAACTCCAAGCTGATGATCGAACAGGCGCGCGCTTATCTGGGGCAGTTTGGGGGGATCGATCGCTACTACGCACAACTCTTGTCCAAGGCGTCCGAAAAGAATCCTGACCTGAGTTTTAACGATCAATACAAGGATTCTGCCGGGGTGATTGCCAGCAACCACAAAGTGAAAGGGGCATTCACTCGCGGCGGGTTTTTATTTGTACAGGATGCCCTGAAGAATCCTTTGCTGTATATGAGCGGAGAAGAATGGGTCTTAGGCAAAACGGCCACTCAGGCGATTGATTTGGGAGTTGTACAGCAAAAGCTGACCGAACGCTATGATCAGGATTTTGTGAACGAGTGGAATACTGTTTTGAAGAGTTCGTCGGTTGTGGGATATGTGAGCAATGCCGATGCGGACAAGAAGCTGGAGAAGCTTACGGGGCCGACATCTCCTTTATTGGAGTTGCTGTATTTCATTTCGCACAATACGGATCCAGCGCAGGCTGACGTTAAAACGCATTTTGCGTCGGTGCAGGCGGTCGAGCCGGCCGGTCCGGCGGACAAGGCGCCGGATCATTATGTCGTTGGTTCGAACAAGGAGTACGTTGAGGCTTTGGGCAAGTTACAGTCGGATATTCATGCGCTGGCGGGAAATCCAGGCGCGCCGGATCCGGCTCAACTTGCGCAAGCGGGGAACTCCGCAGATGCGGCTTCCAGCACGGTTACCAAAATCATCGCGTCGGTGCCCGTGGATCCGCAATTCGCAAACCAAGACCAGGTGCGAAGATTGCTCGAGGAGCCGATCAAGAACGCTGAAGCGTTGTTGAGACGTGGGCCTGTCGATATTGCCAATAGTGGCGGAAAGATTTTCTGCTCCTCGTTTACCACAGCTATAAATAATAGATATCCTTTCGATCCAAATGCGGTGCAAGACGCTTCCGTGGATCAGCTTTTTGCGCTTTTCGGGCCGACGGGCGATGCGTGGAAGAAGCTGAATGACGACGTGAAGCCGTTCGTGCTCAAGGTGGGTTCACGATATGTCGCGAATCCGGCGGCAAGTGTGAAAGTTTCGCCGACTTTTCTGTCCTTCTTGAATCGTGTCGGGGCGTTGAGCGAGACTCTGTACCCTTCGGGATCGCCGCCTCCGAATTTCCGTTACACCTTGAAACAGATGCCGAGCAACCTGGAAGGAGTGGAGGTAAAGATCGGGAACGAAAAACTGGCGGGAGATGGTGCGCAGAAAACATTTGTGTGGACGGGCGGGCCCGAAGATGTTCAAGTCACGACCAAGAACGGAGACACCCTCGATTCGGCGAGTGGAAGTTGGGCTGTATTCAAGTTCCTAGCGCGAGCCCACCAACTCGGTACAAACAACCTGGAGTGGGTTAGCGAGAACAACGATAAGCCGGTGATCCTACCGAACGGAAAAGTTAAGTCCTACGTCTACCAGTTGCAGGTCAGTGGGAGTGCGAATCCATTCTTCGATCTGCACGGCATGAGGTGTGTGAGTCAGGTGGCCGGACGTTAGGGCGCACGCGAGGTCGTGGCGTCCCTGGGGACTCGCGTGATTTTCCCATTCTCACCTGGCACTTCCGTGCCGGGCTTTCACATCCCGCCGCTTCGCGGCTTGAGTTTCGCAGATCTGTAAGCTGGGCAGGACGCTCGGGAGATTTTCTAAGTGGAACTCTTCTGGCCGCCGGGGCCGGGTAGGCGTCCAAAGATTCGATCTTTCCACGAAGGGCTGATCGCGCGGACCAGCAGGCAGGTGATGTTGTCGTCGCTGCCGCCGCTTTTCGCCGCTTCGATCAGATCGGTGCAGGCCTGTTCGAGTGAATCCTGAGTAACTGCTTCCGCCATCTTCTCGTTCTTGACATAGCGCGACATGCCGTCGCTGCACAGCAATAGCACATCGTCGGACTTGAACTCATGGTCGGCCAAGTCGGGTTCGACGCTGTCGTCGGTGCCCAGAGCGCGGACGATTACGTTCTGCATTTTGGATTGTTCCGCTTCTTCCAAAGTCATCAGGCCGCGCCGGACTTGCTCCATCACCAGGGAGTGATCGTTGGTGAGTTGCACGACATCATTTTGGCGGATCAGATAAATGCGGCTGTCGCCGACGTTGGCAATGGAAAAGAGATTGCCCTCAACCACGACGGCTACGATGGTGGAACCCATGCCCGCATGATGCAGATTTCTGGCTCCGGATTCGTGGATCGACTGATTCGCCAGTTGAATGGCACTCGCTAAGCCCACCGCGCGCGGGGATACGCCCTCGAACCTGGCACCGCCGACGGGAGCGACGTTACGGGCCTGGCGAAAGTAGTCGAGAACAGTATCCACAGCAATCTTGCTTGCCAGTTCTCCGGCTTGCTGTCCGCCCATGCCATCGCAGACTACGAAGATTCCGTGGCGCAGGTCGTAACCGAAATTGTCCTCGTTGTTTTTGCGGACGAGGCCGATGTCGGTGTTGCCGGCGGCTTGGATCACAAGGCTCATCAATCCCTACATCAGTGTGCGACGGTAAGCGCTAAATCCTACCGCACCCCAAGCTTCGGGTAAACAGGGAAGGCGAGTGGATCAGGACAATTGGGAAGAAGTTAAAAGATGCGCGGAGCAGCCCGAAACTTAAGCGAGGTGCTACTTCTGGCCCAGTCGCCCAAATACTTTACCTCTCTGGGCTTTTTTGGAGAGAGCCTGCCAGTCATTTTGCAGGTTGCTGCTGGCGTATTCGGTGAAGTTTTTCGCGGCCTGCAACGCTCGGACCGCCTGCTTTTTGTCGCCTGCTTCCATGGCTACCCGGGCTTGTTCCAGCGCCGAGGATAATTGGCGATCAGCCACGGACTTTCGGCGCGAGGTGAAGACGGGAACGATGCGCGCCAGCAGCGAGGATTCCGCGCTGCCGCCAGGGTTCTGTAAAGTGCCGGCAGCGAGTTCCTGACGATCCAGTGCAGCGTAAGCTTTGCCGACCGCCTGCAGGGCTGCGAGTTCACTGTCGTTGGCTTCGCGCAGGCGTTGCAGTGCGGTCTGAACCGGCTCGGAGTGGAGAACCGAAGTGGGCTGCGATTCGAGGAATTTTACAGCCTCGACATAATGTTCCTGGGTGGTGAGAACCTCGACCATCTGCAAGGAAGCGTCAATGTCGCGCTGCAGCGATTGCAGGCGGTTGCGGGCATCCTCCAGGAGAAAGAGTAGGGAAGCCGTTCCCGGTTCTTCGCTAATGGGAGTGAGCAAGTCAACCACGGCGCGGTAGGAACCGCGCGCCATCAATTCCTGCGCTTCTCTGAGCAGGTGCTGGAACTGGGTGTTCTTCAGGCGCTGGTCGGCTTCCTGGCGCGCGAAGTCCATCAGTTCCGCGATTTCGGGAGAACGGATACCTTCTTTCTGGCAGGATTCGAGAAGGCGCACGGCTTCGACGTAGCGGCCGCTGCTGAGCGCTTCATGGGCGCGCGTCAAGTACTGGGCGCGAGAATGCTCCGCACTCCGCTGCGACATTTGCTGTGTGATGCTCGACTGCAGAGCCACCAGGCGTTCGTTTCCAGGAGCTTGTTGCAGTTCCTCGCGTACCAGTCGCACGGCTTCGTCCGGCGAGGTTTCGATCAGACTACGGCAGCGCAGCACGACTTGATCGACCCGGCGGCGAATCTCCTCGTCGCGGAGTTTCCGCGACAGATGCCCTTTGAATTTCATGAGCATGGGTTCGGTGGGCATGCGTACGAGGGCCTGGTCCACGAGTTGGGATGCGCGGGTAAGCTCCTCGACGCTGGAGGCGAGGGAGACATCATTTTGCAGCTGCTCCAGAATTCGGCGCCGCTGCTCCTGCTCGCGGCCAGATTTGGCTGCGGCCTGCAACGTGATGAGTTCGGGATTCGATGGATCGACGCGTTCGACCTGGGCTAAGGCCTCCATGGCGGCGGTGAAGTGGCGCGCGCCAATCTCTTTGCGGGCATTCTCCAATAACTGTTTTGCTTTTGCCTGGCGAGAGGCTTCCTCGATTAGACGTGCCAGTGAAACGTGGGCGGCTCGAACTCGCGAATCGTCGCGGTCCACTTCGAGTGCCTTGGCAATGACTGCCTCCGCTCCTTGCAGGTCGCCGCGGTCGCGAGCGGTGTCTGCCTGCCGCAAGTATCCTTCCACCAGTTCTCTGCGCCGCTTCTTCTGCCGAACGGTTTCCAGAAGCTCCGATAGTTCCGAATTCCCGGGATCGAGGCTGCAGGCCTCTTGCAGATCGGCGATGGCCTCTTCGTAGCGCTTGTCGGTGGCTGCTTCCTGAGCTTGCTGGCGCAGCTGGCGGATCTGTTCCGCACGCTGGCGCAGCGTCAGGTTTTGTTGAACCTGCGCAATGAGCTGGCGCGCGCGGGTATGCTGGCTTTCCACTTTCAATAACTGCAGCAGAACTTCCCGGGCGGTGGTGTATTGCTCCTCTTGCACCAGACGCTCGGCGCGCTCGATCCACTCGGCAACTTGTTCTTTCTTGAGTTCGTGAGCGAGCGAGGAAACCTCGGCTGCCATCTCGTCGGCGGTGGAATAGCGATCGTCCGGATTTTTCGCCATGGCACGCTCGAGAATGCCATCGAGGGCCGGAGGATAATCCTGCAGAAATTGCCCAAGGGGAGGATGTTTGCCGGAAAGGATCTGCTGCACCACGCTGTAGTCGCCGGTGAAGGGGAGCTGCCCGGTCAGCAGCTCGAACATCATGACGCCCACCGAAAAAATGTCGGAACGGCCGTCGAAGGCCTCGTTTTTCAGGCGCTCCGGGGCCATGTACTGGATGGTGCCGATGACATGTCCCGTGCGCGTGAGATGGCCGTCGTACTTTTCCTGGCGGGCGATTCCGAAATCCAGCAACTTCACAATCCCATCGGGCTGCACGATGACGTTGGCGGGTTTGACGTCGCGATGAATCACGTCGTTGCGATGGGCGTATCCCAGCGCGTAGCAGACCTGCTCGACGATTTTCAGCTTGAACGCAAGCGGCTGCGACTGGCCGGAGCGGATGAGTTTGTCCAGCGGATCGCCGGACAAGTATTCCATCACGATGTAGGGAAAGCCATCCTGCTCGCCTAAATCGTAGACGATCACAATGTTGGGATGCTTTAGCGCACCGGTCTTGGCGGCTTCGCGATAGAAACGCTGCAGCATTTCCTGGTCGCCGGTGAAGCCCTCGGTCACCGTCTTGATCGCTACCTCGCGATTCAGTTGACGGTCAAACGCGCGATAGACCAGACCCATGCCACCGCGACCGAGAAGGTCGAGCACGTCGTACTTTCCGATGCGTTTAATATTTGGAGCAGTCACGGGAGTTAGGCAGCAAATCTCAGAAGGTGCGGGGGGCACTTTCTCAGAGGCATTGATGATAGCGGAATGACCAATGCCGAAGAACGAGAACAAGTCTACTACTGCCGCACTGGCAGTACCAGCGCGAAGTTAATGCTGGTTCGGTGAATCCTGGTTAGGTTAATGCTGGTTAGGCGGAACTGCCCGGCCAGACCATGTTGAACTGGTCGCGCAGGAACTTCTTGGCTTCCTCCCGCTCTGTCGTCTGAGTGTCGGGAGTGGAGTTGAGGTAGAGAATGTAGGATTCGGCGGTGCCCTCGGTATCGCCGTCCATGAGGTGCTTGCGGGCCAGAGCAATAATGTTGCCGGGGAGCGACTCGACCTTCTCCTTCACTACTTTAATCAAGGCGATGCGGGCTGCGATTTCGACGTCGGTGAGGAATTGGGCCTCATCGGGTGGCGCACCGGCTTGTTTGACGCCTTTGGTGTCCTCTGGCTTCACGTTGTCCAGCACGGTGAACTGCTTTTGGGTCTCTTTTTTGACGGATGGAATCGTTGCGATGGTATTGCCGTTGGAATCGATGATGCGGAATGCAATTTCGACGACTGCGCTCAAGTCGATGGTTTTGCGGGTGTAGGTGTAAGGTTTGACCACGTCATTAAGAATTGTTTTGGGGATGGTATCGAGCTTGCGATGGGACTCCTCCACCTTCTTCTGAGCCTGTTCGACGGCGGCGTTAGCATCGGCCATTTCTTTCTTTTTGCCGTGGGCTTGAACTCCTTCCAGAACCTTTTGCGCTGTTTGCAAATCCAGGTTGGCGGTTTCGTAATCGCGGTTCGCCTTATTCCACTCGTCGTTGGGGATTTCCCTCTCGGCGGCACGGTACTCTGAGTCCATCGAATCCACCGTTACTACCGGCAGCGACCGGTGTTCGAGCACGTCCCCGATAAGCTGGAAGTTCGGATCCACAGGGGTCGCATCGGTCTGCCGGACGATTCTGACGGGGAGGTTTGTGGACTCCAGGCCGGTAGCAATCGCGTCGGAAAGTTGATCGGCGAAACGCGAACTGTCTCGCCGCGAAGTTTGGTCGCGGAACGTGACTTTGATGGAGAGCGTGGAACGGACATTGTGGATAGCAGTATTTTTGGTGCGCTCGTCGCGAACGTCGTCGCGGTTCGACTTATATTGCTGGGCTTCGTTCAGGTAGAGCCACGCGACGCCGACTCCCGATCCAAGCGGCTTCTCGAGATACTTTTTGGCCTGTACGACGTAGTAGTCACTGAGCGTCTGAGAAATCAGGTCGAGGCGGAGCTTCAGATCCTGATCGTCGGGCCGCAAGGAGCAGGCTGAACGCAAGTAGTTATATGCCTTCTGCACGTCAATCTCGTCCATCCGTCCCTGGATTGGAATGTGAGCGTCTTTCAGTTTCTTAGCTTCGTCCGAGGCGCTCTTCACGTAGTTGGGCTCGAGTGCCAGCATCTGGTCCTTGACTAGAGCACGCTGGGTTTCGGGAAGATTGGCGAGAACTTCGTAGGCTTCGATGGAATGCTTTTCCTGCTCGAAGGCGGAGCTCTGCTGCAAAGCGGTGTTCGCGGCAGATTGGTTGGTGGACGAGAGCAATTCCGCGTGGGCCTGCTTGAGCGCGTTCGCCGATTCGGTGGTGGGCTTGAGGTCGGAAGCTTTCTGAAACTCCTGCACCGCGTCATGCCATTTCTGGCTCGCGGCAGCGGCCTTGCCGCGATCGAAGTGGTATTTGTAAGAGGCGTCGATGATGGTGGAGATGCGCGGTTCTTCCTCGGCGAAGGCGCGAAACTCGGCCACAGCCGCTACGGCGTCATCATAGTGTTGGGCGGCAATCATCGTCTCCGCACTGTGCAAGGCTGTGTCGACCCGCTTAGTCTCGGCGGCGATCGCGCTCTGCAGAGTCAGACCCTGGTCAAAATGGGGGTCGACCTCCAAGGCGTGGTCGGCCAGCTGGCGAGCATTGGCGAGATGAACGTATCCGGTTGTGTGACCCGAGAGCGCCTGCTTATAGGCCTGCAATTCAGCGCGAGCTTTGCCGGTAACCAGCACCAACTCTGAGCGCACGTTCTCGCGGAGTTTGGCAGCCCCGTCATTGGCAGGCAGCAGCTCGTGTACCTGATCGGCTCGCAACCAAGCTGTCCTTAGGTCAGAATCGGCGGGAGAGCTGGCGGAGGCGGAGTTGCGATAGGATGCGAGTCCGTCTTCGCCCTCTTTCAACAGGAGCGCGGCAAGGGCTTGTTTGGCGGAATCGGTATGCGCGGCTTTCGGGTACCGGCTGAGATAGTCTTGCCATTGGGCAACCGAGTGAGCGCGGCTTCCGCGAAGAAACTCTGCGAGTTCGGTATCGGCTGCCGAAACGAATACGATCTTTACCGTCGGTTTGAAGGGCGGCACCGCCGTTGTTCCCGCCGGCGACGAGCTCAGAACCTGGCCCGTGAGCGTGGCACGATCCGCCAGTTGCGCGGGAGTAAGCGTTTCGTCCTTGTCGAACTTCAAATTGGAAGGAACCACGCACTCAGCGGCGGAACCGCGCGCCAGGTTCATGGTTCCCTTGGCATCCCGCTCGAGAGACGTCACCGAGGAGTTCAGTGGAATCTTCTGGAGCTTGCCATACGTGGACTTGTTGATCTCGGTTGCCCCGCCGCAAGAACGCACTTCGGCCTTGCCATTGATCAGGAATCCGGAAACCTGAACGAAGGCGGCGCCGTTCGCTCCATCAAATAGCTCGATGGCTGTAAGTGGAACGTCCTTGGAGTGGACCGCAGGACTTGTCAGCGCAACAAAGAGCAGTGCTACTGAACTTCTCTTCAGAAATGATAGCGGACACAATTGTGCATCAAACATCGGACGTGGTGGCATATACTCCCCGGGGTGACGGCAAACGCCATAAGATCTAGCCTACGCAGGTGGGGAGTATCATACTCACTGTTTATGCGAAGTCAAGCCTGCCATAGTGGTGGTCGCGGGGCACAAAAGTGCCATGAGTGGGTGCGGTAAACATTTGCTTGCGCCACCAATTTGAAGTAACCTACAACCCACTTACAGAGAGTCGGAAGCCCAAAGCATGGCGCAGTACGAGCAGAAAACCGACAGCCGGGAATTCGAGGTCGCGAACCCTGTCGCGAACCCAGACCGCTCCCCTGGTTTGTGGAGCACAGAGCAAGGTGGGGATGCAACCGATATCGTGGTTCGGCTGTGGGGGCCGCAACGGCCGGACCGCAGGACGGTTCCTACATGGAAGACCGACAGCGTTTTGGTTTACATGATTGCGGACCTGGTGGGGGCCAGCCGCGGCCGGATTGCGGAGGAGTCCCCCGCAATTTTGGGCGCGCACTTCGATGGTTCCAGGCAAGCAATTGTTGCCGCCAAGCGGATTCAGACTTCAGTTCTGGAATTTTTGGCGTGCCGACCTAGCGAGCGGGTCGGGGCTGCCATTCTGATTTATAAACCGAGGACGAGCGATCCCACGGGTTTCAGCACAGAGACGGTGCAGCAGACGCTGGGGCAGGCGAAGCCGGGTCAGATTTTGCTGGCGGAGAATATTTCGGAGCGTCTACGCGATCTTCCGGGCGTAGAGTTTCATCCCGTTCCGCCCCTGACAACTGTCATGGGCGATCGGCAGACTGAGTTGACGGAGTTGGTGTGGACGACGCCGGAGCAAATTGCGCTGTTACAAGGTTCCGTGGTGGATGCCTCTGAACCACGAACTGTAGACGGTCCTGCGGCTGGCGCTACCGTGATCGTTGATTCGCAGATGGTTGATTCGCGCTTTGCGCGTCGTGAACGGACGGGCCAAGCGGTGCCGCCGGTTGCGGGTACGGCGGACTTTGTCTTCAAGGACGGGTCCGAAACTGCTTCCCGGCATGTACAACATCGAGCACCGACTGCCGAAGAGTTGAGCCGGGGCACTTCCATTCTGCAAGGGCTTGATGAACTTGAAGAGCGCCCGCTCATAACGCGCACAAGGATAATCGTTGGCCTGGTCGCGGTGGTTCTGGTGGCTGCACTGATTGGAGTGTTTCACCGTCCTACGCACAATTCGAGACTTCCGATTCAGCTGCCGCAAGAGCAGACTGCAACCGAAGGTTCAGACAAAGGGACGACAGCCACGCCCGAGCCTGAGGCCAAGACGCCGCGGCCGGAATCGGAGACCGTAAAACCAGCCGCCAATGTGCCCGCAGTGGTTGCTAAGCCACGTCCGCCGGCCAAGGCGTCGGTAGATAATCGCGGCAAGAACAAGAAAGATAATTCGGTGGAACCGGAAATCGTCGAGGAATCCGGAGGCTTGTCGCAGAACGACATTCCTGGTTTGCTCGGCATGGCCGTGAAAGATACGGGAGACGGTCGCTACCCCGAGGCCCGTCGGGAGTATCGCAAAGTGCTGAAGTTGCAGCCTAACAATCTGGAAGCGAAAGACGGGTTGCGCAAGCTCGATCTGATTCAGAACGACCAACATTAGCGACTTGCCGGCATGTGTTCGCATCGATTCTGGCTGGTTGAAAATCGTTGCAGTACGTCCTAAGTAAACCTCCCCAAGGAGTCGTCCATGCCGAAAGATTTCGATTTCGGTGGTATCAGCCTGACGGCCGGCGGAGATAGTTCGGGCGCCCGTCCGACTCCGGAAACTCCCTTTCGTATCGCGATTCTTGGCGACTTCAGTGGGCGCGCCAACCGCGGGATTTCAGAAGCGAAGACAATTGGCAAGCGCCGCGCCGTGCTGGTGGATCGAGACAACTTCGACGAAGTGCTAGCCCGGAGTGGCGCTGAAATTCAGTTGGCGATTGGAGATGGCTCTCTGCAGTTGCGTTTTTCTGAACTTGAGGACTTCCATCCCGACCGGATTTTCCAGCATCTTGAGGCTTTCGGCAAACTGCGAGAGTTGCGAGGCCGCTTGGCAGATCCGTCGACGTTTCAGGAAGCGGCGGATGAATTAGGGCTGCGCTCTCCCGGACCGGTGTCGGAGCCGCGGAGGACCGACAACCCGCCCACGGTTGAGCCCAACGCCGCGCGGTTGGCTTCTGGCAGCTTGCTGGATGAAATGATCGAGCAGACCGAATCTCGAGTGGCCGAGGATCGGTACAGGCGCAAGCCCGATGAAGTCCGCGAGTTCGCGCAACGCGTCGCCGCAAAACATCTGGTAAGCACGCCGGATGCCCGGCAGCCGGAGATCCTAAGCGTTATCGATCGCGGCGTTGGCGCATTGATGAGGGCGGTTCTCCATAATCCAAATTTCCAGGAGCTGGAGGCCATCTGGCGAGCGGCTTTTCTTCTGGTTCGGCAACTCGAAACCGGTTCTCAGCTCAAGCTTTATCTGATCGATATCTCGAAGCAGGAACTGGCTGCGGATCTAAAAGGCGCCACAAACCTGCGGGACACGGGAATGTATCGCCTGCTGGTGGAGCAGAGCGTCGAGACCGCCGGGGCCGAGCCTTGGTCGATCATTGTGGGCAACTACAGCTTCGGCCCGGGGAACGACGATGCGGAAGTACTGTCGCGTATGGCCGAGATCGGGCATCGCGCCCGCGCGCCATTTCTTGCCGAAGCCACCTCTCGCCTGCTGGGGTGTTCTGCACTGGCCTCCAACCCGCATCCACGAGATTGGAAAATGCCCCAGAAGCTATCCGGTGGTTGGACCGAACTCCGACGTCGGCCCGAAGCAGACTCGGTTGCACTGGCGCTTCCGCGATTCTTGCTGCGTTTGCCCTACGGGCAGAAAACGTCTCCGGTGGAATCGTTCGACTTCGAGGAATTCCCGGAGTTGCCTGCGCATGAGGACTACTTGTGGGGGAATCCTGCTTTCGCGGTTGCCTTGATGCTTGCCCAGGCCTTCAGCGAGGACGGATGGGAAATGCATCCAGGCACGGTGACGGAAATGGATAGATTGCCGCTGCATGTGTATGGAAAGGATGATGAGTCCGAGTCGAAGCCTTGCGCCGAGCTGCTGCTTACCGAGGACGCAGCCGAGCGGATTCTGGAGGAAGGATTGACTCCGCTGATGTCCGTCAAGGACCGTGATCGGGTGCGGGTCATGCGATTTCAGTCCATTGCCGATCCGCTGCGAGAGCTTGCTGGCCGGTGGCGGGGTTAGCCTTCCCGCTGACTTTTCAGGCCTGGGATAGCAGAGCACATGGCCTGTTTCGGTGCGCCTGCGACGTTTGGCCGGTCGCAAACCCGATCCTGCCCGACGAAATGCGGCGTGAAACGTCGATCTATTTCGTGGAAAGTAGTTTTCTGTGAGAAAAACTGGCTTAGTGCTTGACTGCGGTTGGACCTTGTGATAAACCCTTCTCCACGACCCGTGCGGTCAGACGGCGAGAGGCTTGGCCGCTTTCCCTTTTGGGGCGTTTTTCCCCTGATCGCAACGTTCCCCTAGTTGACTACAAAATCGGATTAGTGATACCTGCACCATCACACGCACTTCCTCGAAAACTCGAAGAGGTAGGGAGATAATATGGCAAAACCGAGCACACAGCACAAATTGGACCGGGTGCGTCCGCCCCGCGTTCAGATCACCTATGACGTCGAGACCGGAGGCGCAATTGAAATTAAGGAATTGCCCTTCGTAGTCGGCGTTCTCGGAGACTTCACCGGGCAACCCGAACAACCTTTGCCGAAGCTCAAAGAGCGGCGATTCGTCGAGGTGACGCCCGACAACTTCGATTCCGTCCTCGAGAGCATGAAGCCGCACCTCTCATTCGCGGTCGAAAACAAACTGAGCGAAGATTCCAACGCCGGCCAACTCAAGGTGGATTTGAGGTTCAAGAGCCTGGAAGACTTCGAGCCCGAGCAGGTAGCGCGGCAGGTGAAGCCTTTGAAGGAACTATTGGACCTGCGCACGCGGCTCAATGACCTGAAGGGCACGCTGCAAACCAACGAGAAACTGGATGAGGCCTTGCTCGACGCAGTCAGCAAGACCGATAAGCTTGACAAACTCAAGTCCGAAGTCGGGAAGGGAGAACCCAATGCCTGAGAACCAGAAAGTTGCTGGTAATACGGCCGTTATCGAACAGGCCGCGGAGTCGAGTATTCTCGACCAGATTGTTGAACAGGGACGGTTCGCAGACCCCTCCGCGCGCGAGCGGGGCAAGGGTTTGATCAAGGAATTCGTCGCTCAAGTCCTCGAAGGGTCGATGACCCTGGGGCGCGATGCCGACCAGATGATCTCCGCCAGGGTGGCGCAGATCGACCATCTGATTTCGATCCAACTCAACGAGGTCTTGCACAACGCCCAGTTCCAGAAACTGGAATCGAGCTGGCGCGGACTCAAGTATCTTCTGGATCAGTCGGAAACCGGCACCCAACTGAAGATCCGTGTTCTGAACGCATCGAAGAAGGATTTGCTGCGCGATCTGCAGCGGGCTCCGGAGTTCGATCAGAGCGCGATGTTCAAGAAAGTCTACGAGGAAGAGTACGGCATTTTTGGCGGCGAGCCGTTCGGCGCCCTGGTAGGCGATTACGAATTCAGCAAACATCCGGAAGACCTGGAATTGCTGGAGAAGGTTTCTCAGGTCGCGGCCTCCGCCCACGCTCCGTTCCTTTCGGCAGCGTCTTCCGAGTTACTCAATATGGAGAGCTTCACGAACCTGGACCAGCCTCGGGACATCGGCAAGATCTTCGACAGTACGGAGTATGCCAAGTGGAAGGGCTTCCGCGAGAGTGAAGACTCGAAGTATGTCTGCCTGACTTGCCCGCGTATCCTGATGCGTCTGCCCTATGGCCGGGACACGGCACCGGTGGAGGGCTTCAACTTCGAAGAGGGAGTGGATGGCACCGATCACAAGAAATACCTGTGGGGCAACTCCGCCTACGCGCTGGCGTCCAAAATGACGCAGGCATTCGCTACCTACGGGTGGTGCGTAGCCATTCGGGGCGTGGAGGGCGGCGGCCTGGTGGACGGGCTTCCTTCCCATACGTTCCGCACCGACGAAGGCGATGTGGCGTTGAAGTGTCCCACCGAGATTGCCATCACCGACCGCCGGGAAAAAGAACTGGCCGATCAGGGACTGGTCTCGCTGGTGCATTGCAAGGGCACGGACAAGGCTGCATTCTTCAGCATCCAGTCCTGCAACAAGCCGAAGCTTTACGACAGCGATTCGGCTTCGGCGAACGCGCGCATTTCGGCGCAGTTGCCGTACATGATGGCCACCTGCCGGTTCGCGCATTATCTCAAGGCGATGATGCGGGATAAGATCGGCGGCTTCATGTCACGCGAGGAGGCCTGGCGGTTCCTGAATCGCTGGATCTCCAAGTATGTGACCGAGGACGATACGGCCAGTCAGTCGGTCAAGGCCAAGTTCCCCTTGCGCGAAGCTCGTGTCGATGTGGAAGAAGTGAAAGGGAAGCCCGGGGTGTACCGGGCTGTTGCTTATCTCCGACCGCATTTTCAACTCGACGAACTTAGCGTATCGCTCCGGTTGGTGGCTGAGTTGCCGGCCTCTGCCAAGAAGTAATCACGTGTGGTTTGGCGAACGCTTTAAACAAGGATTCGAAGGGATCCTTGCAATCTGAACCGTATAACCTGAGGAGGAATTGCAAAATGCCCAGCGACTATTATGTGAAGATAGATGGAATCAAAGGGGAATCGCAGGCTGTCGACATGACAGACTACATCGAACTGGAGAGTTTTTCGTTTGGTGCCTCGAGCCCTTCTGACATAGGCGGAAAGGGTCTGTCGGCCGGCAAGGCTTCCTTGTCGGACTTCAGCTTCACTTGCGCCTTGGACGCCGCGAGCGCTTTTATTCTGAAAGACCTATACACCGGTAAACCCATCGCCACAACCACGTTCGTCGGACGCAAGACCGGCGGTGACGGGAAACCCTACAAATACCTAGAAGTCACATTCACGAACTGCTTCATCACGAGTCAAAGTACGGGTGGTGGGGGGCAAGGTACCCCGTCCCAAAGTGTCAGCATCGCGTACGAACAGATCGCGTATCAGTACTCCACGCAGGATTCCTCAACTGGTGGAGTCACGGCCGCAGGCACCGCGACCTACAACGCCGCTAAGGTGCAGACGACATAGTCTGACGAGTACGAATCTGGAGGCACCTTCGCGGCCAGCAAACCGGCTGGAGGGGGTGCCTCCATGCTCTACAGCAACTTCCGGGCGGGAGTGTATCTTTTCTCGCGAACGAGCCGGAGTTGTTGGCAAAATCCATTTTCTATCGTGGGTGACCGATGAATCCACAAGAGTTGTATCGAGCAGGCCGGCTCACCGATGCCATCAAAGTTTTGAGCGCGGAGTTGCGGGATAATCCTGCCGACATCCGCCGCCGCACCTTTCTGTTCGAACTCCTTTGCTTTGCGGGCGAATACGAACGCGCGGACAAGCAACTGGAAGTATTGGGGAACGCCGGACCGTCCAGCGAATTGGGCGTTCTGCTCTATCGCAGCGCGTTGTACGCCGAGCGCCAGCGCCATGATTTATTTGAACGAGGGGAGTTGCCGGCGGAGAAAGATGACGCCGAGCCCGGTCGCGGAGGCGTAGCGAACGGCAATCAGTTTAGTTCCTTCTCGGATGCCGATCCTAGAACTGGGGCGCGGCTCGAGATTTTTGCCGCGGGAAACTACTTGCTGCTCCCGCTGGAACATGTGGCCTCCATCCAGATCCCGGCTCCGCAGCGACTGAGAGATCTTTTGTGGACGCCGGCAGCCGTGCGCACGACTCCATCGTTCAAAGGAACTGAGCTGGGAGAAGTGTTGCTCCCGGTGCTGGCTCCTTTTTCGTGGAAGCATCCGGATGAGGCCGTGCGCCTGGGACGTGTGACCGCCTGGGAGAAACCCGAAGGTCAAGAATATCAAGTCCCGTTTGGCCAAAAAATGTGGCTGGTGGACGAAGAAGAGATCCCATTTCTTGAACTGCGAGCGCTCGAGTTCAACCCTGCCTCCGTGGCCGCCTGACCTATCATGCCTCTTCCCGACGATCTGCTGAAACCTATTGAGGGCCCTAATCCCAGCGGCGCCAACCTGCGCTACGATCCGGTTTTCGACAAAATCAAGGAGGCGCGACGCGAGGAAGATCAGCCTCCGCCGGGCTTGACCGAACATGATCGCAAGGTGGCGGATAACCCGCTGGTGATCAAACTCACCACTGACCTGCTCACCAATAAGACCAAAGACCTCCAGCTTGCCACCTGGTTTACGGAGGCATCCCTTAAGCAGAAGGGCTTTGCCGGACTGAAGGACGGTCTGGGGTTGTGTTTTGGTCTGGTCGATAAGTTCTGGGACACGGTGTACCCGGAACTGGAAGATGGAGATGCACAGTCCCGCGGAGCACCATTGGGATTTGTAGGAACGAAGCTGGAGATCCCGCTGAAACTTGTGCCCTTGGTGGAGAAGACAGGATACAGCCTGCTGGACTACCAGCAGTCCCGCGAGATGGGCTACGAGGACCAGGCAAAGACCGACGAAGCCAAGAAAAAGCGAGCCGCGTTGCTCAAGGAGGGCAAGCTCGCTCCTGAGTCTTTCGATAAGGCATTTGAAGAAACTCCGAAGAAGTTTTATGCGCAAGCCGAACAGGATCTTGACGCCTGCCTGCTAACGCTTGGGCAACTGAAGAAAACCTGCGACGAGAAGTTCGGGGATGACGGACCCGCATTTGGCTCACTGAAGTCATCGCTGGATGTAGCCCGGCACTCGATCCACGGATTGCTGCAGAAAAAGCGAGAGAAGGAA
>Ga0182024_10008878_pt1 | contig 21004 bp, 21 predicted proteins | sample P32metaG_FD_120480 | JGI IMG/M metagenome (GOLD analysis project Ga0182024, IMG submission 120480) | Permafrost microbial communities from Stordalen Mire, Sweden - P3-2 metaG (Illumina Assembly) | ecosystem: Environmental > Terrestrial > Soil > Wetlands > Permafrost | place: Sweden: Stordalen...
AACGCAGGAAATTGGTGTGCTTCGACCAACGATAGGTCTCGCCTTCGAAAGCGATGTCTTTGCCCTTGTTCTCCCACGTCGCGATGGTGGAAAAGCACGGCGGCGGCGCACCGTCCACCGCCGGCCAGCGCTCCAGGACCACCGGCGGCCGCGTGCCGATCCAGGGCACGCCGCACAGCGGCACGATCCAGCCTGGGCCGCCGACATTCTCGCCATAGGTAAAGAAATGCGTATGTGCGTCGAGATAGGCGCGGGCGGCCGGGTCGGCTTGGGCGTATTTGATCTGCTCATAGACGGGGTCGGTATCGACCATTATGCGCACGGGGCAGGCCATGTGCTCCTCGCGCAGCTTAACGGCGCCGCACAGGTTGATCAGCGCGTCGCTTTCGCGATAAAGCCGCGTCACCGCGTCGCGCGCGAGCCCATGATAAATGTCATGAACGGCGTCCCAATAAGCCCAGCGTCCGCCGAGCCCGAATTGCTCCATCATCCGCCGGACATAGCCGACGTTATAGGCGCAGTCCATCGCGACGCTGTCGATGCGCGGGTCGTAGGGATTGGCGCCATGGTCCTCGATATACCAGGCTTCGTAGCCCAGCCGTTCCAGGCCCAGAACATATTGCATCGCCTGCCAGGCGATGCCGGCAAGCGGCATCTGGCCGGCGAAATGCAACACCAGGATCTTGCCGCGGGCGGCCATGGGCGGTTCGCGCTAAGTGGAAAGGGTGACGACCATACAAGGCACCGGCCGTCGCGGCCAAGCGTGCGCAAAACCCCAATTCGCCTGGGGTTGAACGGCGCGGAACCCCGTGCCATCTATCCCGCCCGACCGCGCCCTCCGGATGGATTCTCGCGATGACCTACATCGTCAACGACCTCTGCATCAAATGCAAATACATGGATTGTGTCGAGGTCTGCCCGGTCGATTGCTTTTATGAAGGCGAGAACATGCTCGTCATCCATCCCGACGAATGTATCGATTGTGGTGTTTGCGAGCCGGAATGCCCCGTCGAGGCGATTGTCCCCGACAGCGAGCCCACCGCCGAGAAATGGGTCGAGATGAACCGCCAATATGCTTCGACCTGGCCGAATATCACGCGGAAAGGCACCCCTCCAGCGGACGCCGATGAGTGGAAGGGCGTCCCCGGGAAATTCGAGAAATATTTCGATCCAGGTCCGCCGAAGCGCTGAGCCTGGCCCCGGCAAAGCCGGCCTGCTTCTTTTGCATGCCGGCTTTGCCTAGCTTTTCGGCGAAAAATGTGCTACATAATGGGGGCGGGCCGAATTCGGCCACGCGCTTCCGGTAAAGGGCGTCACGGCCATGGCCCTATCCGCAAAAAGTCCTTTTGGATGAGCGGGTTAGGGGAGGTCGCACGTTGCTCCGGCGTCTGAATTGGGAGAGGTCGAATGTCGGAAAAACGTGATTTTTCGAAGGGCGAGCTGGTCGTCTACCCAACCCATGGGGTGGGTAAGGTTCTTGGCGTCGAGACCCAGGAAATCGCCGGTCTCAAGCTCAGCCTGTTCGTGGTGCATTTCGACAAGGACCGCATGACGTTGCGGGTGCCGCTGGGCAAGGCCAAGCTCTCGGGCTTGCGCCGCCTGTCCACCCGCAAGGAGATGGACGCGGCGCTGGCACGGCTCAAAGGCCGCACGCGCGTGAAACGCACCATGTGGAGTCGTCGCGCCCAGGAATACGAGGCCAAGATCAATTCCGGCGATCCCGGTTCGATCGCCGAAGTGGTGCGCGACCTCTATCGCAATGTCGGCCAGCCCGAACAATCGTACAGCGAGCGTCAGATCTATCAGGCGGCGATGGACCGGCTGGTCCGCGAATTCGCGGCGGTGGAAAAAATCGATGAGGACACGGCGACGCGGCGTCTCGAACAGATGATGAGCGCGGCGTGAATTCGGCGCCTTTGGTGGGCGTCCCCGGGCCGCGAATGGTGGGACCCACGCCGGCGTGACGGGGCCGCCCTGCGACGGCGACCAAATAGCCAGGCTCAGAAACTGGCGGCGGGTCTGGGCGGTCGCTGCGGTCCATGGGGAATCGGACCAACTGGGCCGCATCCTCGATGCGCTGCCGCGCCGTCTCGACGCCGGGGACAAGCTGGTCTTTCTCGGCAATTACGTCGGATACGGGCCCGACGTGGGCGGAACGCTCGACCGGTTGATCGCGTTTCGTCGCGCTTTTCTCGCGCTGCCCGGCAATTTCCTGGGCGATTTCGTGTTGCTGCGCGGCTGGCAGGAAGAGATGTGGCACAAGCTCCTGCAACTCCAATTCGCCGCCAATCCGCGGGACGTGTTGCAATGGATGCTCGACCGCGGACTCGAAGCCACCCTCTTCGCCTATGGCGCCGATGCGCGCCGGGCGCAAGCGGCGGCGCGGGACGGCGTCATGGGGCTGACGCGCTGGACCGCGAGCCTCCGGGCGGCGATCGACGCGCGGCCCGGCCACCGGGCGCTGTTCAACGCGCTCAAGCACGCCGCGATCGCCGACGACGATCGGCTCCTCTTCGTCCATGCCGGGTTCGAGCCGCGCAAGCCCTTGGAATCGCAGGGCGATATCCTGTGGTGGGGCGGCGGCGATTTCTGGTCTCGATCCGAGCCCAGGGGCGGAATTGGCCGCGTCGTGCGAGGCTTCAGTCCCGATCATGGCGGTTTTCGCGAGACCGCTCATGCCGTGTCGCTGGATTCGGGATCGGGGTTCGGCGGTCCGCTCCTGGCGGCCTGTTTCGACCGCGACGGCGCGGCGGTCGATAGCCTCTCGGCCTGAACAAGTGTCATGCCGGCGGTGGCAATAGCGGGTATTTTTCGGGGTCATTTTGGCGACAAACGGCTTCAAAACCTCGACAAACGGTCATAAAAATCAGGGCTTCCGATGAACGGCAGCGGCGGTTGGGGGCGAGGAACCGCGCGGCGTCACCGGGGTTTTCCTATTCGAGACATCGGCATCGGGGAAAATCGGCATGGCGGCACGAGCCAGATCGTCGAGCGGCAGAACCGACCGCCATTTCCTGACCGACGCGACGCGATTGCCGCTCCTCATTCACCGCGGAGCGGTCGGGGCCGAGGCCGCGGAAGCCTATGAGCGCCTGTTTGCCAGGCACGGCTGGAGCAACCCCTGGCGCGACGGCATCTTCGGCTATCATCATTTCCATGCCACGACGCACGAAGTCCTTGGGATCGCGCGCGGGCGGGTCGAGGTGCGCTTCGGCGGCAGGGACGGGCCGGTGATCACGCTGAAAACCGGCGACGTCGCCGTCATTCCCGCCGGCATCAGTCATCGCAACGAGCACGCGACCAATGATTTGCTGGTGGTCGGCGCCTATCCCGGCGGCCGCGATTACGATGTCGTGCGGGGGACGCCGGAGGGGAAGCGTGGCATGGCCCGGAAATTGGAGCGCGTGCCGATACCGAACGCTGACCCGGTCTTCGGGCCGAGCGGGCCTGTGACGAAGGAGTGGCGCGCGGCCTCTTAGCGCCGTTTGCGCCTCGCTTGGGAGAAAATCCTAAGAGCCTCATGAATTGCACTGCCGCCGACAAATTCGCGGCCGTGAACGTGAGTACTCTCATCGCCATCGACTGCATCGCCGCCGGTTGGTGGGACATCGCAACAGGGGCGCTCGATGTTCTCCGTGATCTTCGAACTGCATCCAAGCGTCCGCCCGAGTGGGTGAAGACCGCCAATTCCGACGGCGTCGCGCAATGGCTTGGGCTTGATCCGGCCGCGCCGGGCCCCGTCATCCGGGATGTGTTCGACGCGGTTTTGACCCCGGGGGATGTCATCCTGCTGCTGTCGTGGCGCGACAAGGATGCCGCCGAGACGTTTGAGCGCGCGTTTTCCCCGCCGGAAAGCGCAAGGCTCCGCCAGGTCCAAATCGTGCGCGACTACGGCACGTTCGACAGGCGGGAAGCGCCCTAATACTACCCCGAGATCGCCGGCGCGGACCCCGGCGTATCGCGTTGATCCCCATCGCGCCGCTGAATCGATGCCGTGGAAATTCCGGAGATTTGAAATGAGAAACGCGCGGCCGGCCCGGACTACAAAATCCCCCGAAACCGCTCCGGAACGCGAATTATCTCGTTGATCGGCACCTTGTCCTGGAAATAAAAGAGATCCCGTTTCTCCGGATTTTCTGTCGCAAACTTAAGCGCCCAATCCGTGTAGCCTCTGAATATCGGACCGTCGGCGTCGAAGGCCGATTCATCTGCTTTAGGTAGTAAAGGCAGCGATCGCGACATTTGTTCGTGTTTTTCGTCCGTCCATCGCTGGTAATGATCCTGCGCGCCATCTCCCCAAGGCATATTGCGGGTCTTCGCCAAACGCCGCAGCGAAATGGCGAGATCGCAATAGTGTAGATGGAATAGAAATAGTTTGTCGTAGGCCATGGGATGGTTCGAGGAGTGAAAACCCGGAACCCATTTTGTTCGGGATTTTGTAACGAGGGGTTTGCACATCGAATAGATAAAGCGGGTCCATCCTCGTTGTCTTAGCACCGGCAAACTGGTGTCGAGGGGTGAGATTTCATCCGAAGTTTGCAGGAGGTTCACGCCGATGGCGTTCGTTATTGAGTACGGCGATCTCGAACAAAAATCCGGCAACGACGCGTAGTCGGTAGGGTCCGCGATTAGAAACTCGTCCACGTCGGAGTAGATTACAGCGTCATGCCACTCCAATAGTGAAGACGCAAAATCCGAAATAAAGCGGGCTCTCTTCTCGTCGTGCATCGGCGATCGGGGAATTCGCAGAACATTGACGCCCAAATGTTCGGTCGATCCGTCGGAAGACCCGTGATCGATGACATAACAACGGTCCTCTCCCACCTGCCCGGAATAATACTTAATCCAGAGCGGCAGGAAGTCCGGCTCATTATAGACCATCGTCACGGCGGCAACGGAAATGGCCACCTCGCTCATAGCTCACGCTCGATGCGATGTTTCATCGTACGCGAACATATAAAAGATTCCACTGCCCGCCATACTGCTGGAAACAATCGATCGCCTGATAACCGAGGGGAGTAAGAAGTTCCGCTATTTCGCCCAAACGGTCGGTGCCGATTTCAACCAGGATCACGGGCCGATGGTCCACGATGGTTGCGTGCGCCCCCCGCAAGACTTCGGCCTCGTGACCTTCGACGTCAATCTTGATGACGTGCACTTCTTCAAGCTTGAGACTATCGAGTGTGCAAACATCGACGGGAGCGGCAAACGTCCCCGTTGGCAGCGCACGGCTTTCTTCCTCGGGAATTAAATATCCATTTCCCCAGTTCTGCAAGTTCTGGACGTAAATTCGTGCCCTTCGCTGCGAGCTTCCCAACGCGAATCTTAGTAGTGAAAGATCGACGTTCGCGAGATTGTTCAGCGCGACGTTCTTGCTTAAAACCGCCGCCAACCGAGGATTTGGCTCGAAAGGGATTATCTTCTTGGTCGTACAAAAGTGACCGAAATAAATAGTGTGATTTCCGACATTGGCGCCGATGTCCAATACCGTCGCCGACCAGGGGATGAGGGTTCGAAGCTTTTCCAACATTTCGATTTCGTAAAATTTCCCAAGGCTTTGAATTCCTTGGATGTGATCGTCCGGTCTGTCGATATAGAACTTGATCGGTTTTCCCGCGTGGCTGAACTCGACGACTTGCTTCGTTTCGAGCGGCTCGACTTCATCCATGGGAAATCACTCCGGCGGGCGTGAGTGCCTCTGTCTAGGCGGCGGGGACGCGGCGCCCCAAAAAGCGGGCTTCCTACCGTACAAGCCGCGCGGGATAATCGCCATACCATGAAGCGCCCGATCGTCATTGTCTTGGGGATGCATCGCAGCGGCACCTCCTTATGTTCCAGCATTCTGAGCACGCTGGGCTTCGACATGGCCGACGATTTGAGAGCCAACGACAGCAACCCCCGAGGCCATTGGGAGCGTTGGGAAATCGTCGGTTATCACGATCGCATTCTCGCTCTCTTCGATCGCGACTATTATTCGCCCAATCACGCGCTGGCGTTGCCGCCGGACTGGTGGACGGATCCGCGAGTCCGCGCGATCCGCGACGAGCTGGTCGCTTGGCTTCGGAAGCGGATGGGCGACCGCTCGCGGTTTGGCTTCAAGGACCCGCGAACCTGCCGCATGCTGCCGCTGTGGCATGAGGTGGTCGCCGAACTCGGTCTCGACCCGTTCTATGTGATGTGCGTGCGCGATCCGCGGCACATCGTGCGTTCGATCGCGCGCCGGGACGGCTTCGATCGCGAGGACACGGAATATCGCTACGTCACCTATTACGCGCACGCCATCGCCGGCATCGGGACGGCGCCGGTGGCGGCCATCCCCTACGATTCCTGGTTCGACGACCGGGCCGCGAATCTGGCGCGGCTGACCCGCGGTCTCGATCTCGCATGGGACCGCGACGATCCGAATTCGCGCGAGGCGCTGGACGCCATCATCGAGCCCGGCCTGCGTCACGATCCCGTCTCGCCGGAGCCGCCCGTTGCTTCCGGCACGGGCGCGCTTTACCGGCTGATGCTGGAAGCGGTCGCGCAACAGCGGTTCGGGGACGAACTCCGCGCGGTCGCCGCCGCGATCCTGGGAATGGAGGTTCTGAGCGCGCCGGTGCAGCGGGCCGCCGAACGATGGCGGGCTCACGGGAAGGAGATCCAAGAATCCGCGGCCCCAGGGAACGCGCCGGAAATTCCGCGCGGATAATTCAGGATGGTCGGCGCGTGACGGAACCGCGGAGGGGAGGCGTTCGGGCGCTGCGGCGAGGCCTCGATATCCTGGCGGAGGTCAACCGTTCGGGCAGCGTCCGCGCGGGCGAGATCGCCCGCAATCTGGGGCTGGCGCGACCGACTGTTTATCGCCTCCTCGAAACATTGGAGGAACTGGGCTTCGTCGCACGCAGCGCCTCGGACGATCGTTTTCGCGTCACGCTGCTCGCCCATCGCCTTGGGGACGGTTTCGACCGGGACGCGCGGCTGAGCCAGGCGGCCGGCCCGATCCTGGTCGAACTCGGCCGCGCGCTGGTCTGGCCGGTCGATCTCGTCACATGCGAGGTAGGCGCGATGGTGGTGCAGGAGACCACCCATGCCCGCAGCCCGCTATCGATCGACCGCGGCATGATCGGGGTGAGGCTGCCGATGCTGCGGACCGCGGCGGGGCGCGCCTATCTCGCGTTCTGCCCGGAGACCGAGCGGCGGACGATCGTCAATCATCTGCGCCGGAACGACGAACCGGGCGATCGTCCGTATCTGAAACGTGCCGCCTTCGAACGGACGATCGCGGAAACGGCGTCGCGCGGCTATGGCGTCCGCACCATCAGCGACGATCCCATTCCCCATACTTCCGCGACCAAGACCTCGAGCATCGCGGTGCCGATTCGAGCCGGCGCCTCGGTCCTTGGCTGCCTCACGATCATATGGCTCGCGAACGCCGTCGAGCTTTCGCGGGGCGTGGAGCAATTCCTCGAGCCGATGCGCGAGGCGGCGGAGGGGATCGCGGCATCGCTTGTCCGGGTGCCGCCGTCCGCAAGCGTCACCGATCCTTCGCCGTGAGGAACGGGTCCGCGAAGCAAGCTTCCTCCGGGAGTCCCCGGGCGAGCACGATCTTCCGCGTCGCCTCGCAATGCGCGGGCGGGCCGGCGATATAGGCGTGGAACGCACTGAAATCGGTGAAATCGGCGGCGATCGCGTCGCTGACATTCCCGCCGCGATGTCCGGTTTCGCCGTCCGGCTCCGACACCGCGAGAACGAGCTTCAGATTGCGATGGCGCGCCGCGAGCGAGCGAAGCCGGGCCTCGCCATAGAAGTCGGCGACGCGGCGAACGCCGAAATAGAGGTGGAAGCGCTGCGTCATCCCCGTCGCCAGCGCGGTTTCGACAATCGAGAGGATCGGCGCCAGGCCGGTGCCGCCGGCCGCCAGCAGGATCGGGCCGAGATGCTCGTCGCGAAGATAGGCCGTGCCGTGCGGACCGCGCAGCCCAACAGGATCGCCGACCGCGAGGCTCGTCGCCACATGCGCGCTGACGGCGCCGTCGGCCATCCGCTGGATGTGGAATTCGATGACTTCGTCGTCGGGACGGTTCGCCATCGAATAATCCCGCGGCGGGAACCCGGGAAACGTCAGCGCCGCATATTGTCCGGCGCTGAAGATTAGCGGTCCGCCGCTTCCCTGCCGCAGTTTGATCGAAATAGTGTCGGGGGCGACCGCTTCGCGCGCGGCGACGATGCAGTCGATATCGCGTACCGGATTCGATACCTGTCCGCCCAGTTCCGCGATCGACACGACGCAATCGCTCAAGGGCCGCGCCTGGCAGGCCAGGATGAAGCCGCGGGCGCGCTCGGCGTCGCCCAAGACCATCGGATTATAGAAATTGCCGAGCTCGACCCGGCCCTCGAGCAGGACCGATTTGCACGAGCCGCATTGGCCCTGCTGGCACATGAAGGGGTAGTCGAGCCCGGCCTCGAGCGCGGCTGCGAGGATGGTCGAATTCTCCGCGACGACGACCTCCCGGTCGAACTGCGCGATGCGGACGCGATGGCTCACTTCGCCGGACGCTAACGCGCGTGGACCATCATCCCGGTCGGCCTCCGGCTCGCCGTGCGGTCCATGAATTCGAGCCGGTCGCTAACCAGGCGATAATCCGGGAAACGTTGCAGGAAACCGCCGACCGCCGCGCGCAATTCAAGCCGCGCCAAGCTGGCGCCCAGGCAGTAATGCACGCCATGCCCGAGCGTGACATGCCGATTGGGGTTGCGCGCGATGTCGAGGCGGTCCGGATCCTCGAACTGGTCCGGATCGCGATTGGCGGCGCCGATCATGAGATGCAGGATTTGGCCGGGGAGAAAGCGAATGCCGTCGATCTCGAATTGCTCCCGCACGGTGCGGATGCCGCGTTGGGTCGGCGCCTCGTAGCGCAGGAATTCCTCGGCCGCGAGATTGATCAGGCCGGGTTGGGCCTTGAGTTTCGCCAATTGATCGGGGAATTGACGCAAGCGCCAGAGCGCCATCGAGATGGCGCTGCGCGACGTGCCGCCGCCGGCGGTAGCCAGCATGTTGCAAGTGGCGAGAATTTCGAGATCGGTGAGGCGCTCGCCGTCGATCTCCGCCTCCACCATGGCACTAATCAGATCGGCGCGCGGCTCGCGCCGCCGCTCCTCGATCGCGGGCATGAAATATTCCTGCTGGCGATCGAGGATACCGCGTTGCTCCTCCGCCATCGCCTCGCGGTCCGGATTGACGGGCTGGAACAGGAAATTGGAACAGCGGTCGCTCCAATGCCGCATCATCGCCTCGTCCGATTGCGGCAGGCCCAACAAATCGAGCGTGACCTGAACCGGAATGCGGGCGGCAAAATCGAGATAGGCATCGAACCCGTCGCGGTCGGCGAGGCCGTCCAGGAGCGCATCGACGCGGCGTTGAATTTTCGGGCGCAGCAGTTCGACGGCGCGCGGCGTCATCGCGCGCATGAATAACGCCTTGAGGCGGTCGTGGTAGGCATCGTCCCGGTACAAAAGCCAACGCGTATAGTGATCGACGATGCTGCTGAAGCGCCGCGAATCCGATTTCGGCAAATAGGAATAGAGCGTTTCGACGCGATCGACGCTGAGATCGGGGCGGGTTTGCAACGCGAACACATCGTTGTAGCGGGTGAAATACCAAGCCTGCGCCTTTTCCGACCAATGGATAGGTTCGCTGTCACGAAGTCGGCGATAATAGGGATAAGGATCTTGAACCGCGGCGGCTGTGAAGAGGCCGTAGCTTTCGGAAGCGCCCATCGCCGCGTCGGCTTCGGGTTCGACCCCGCGCTTCACAAATGTCCCCGTGCCAATGGGAGCGTCCGTCATCGGTCTTGTTTCCCTTCCAGCGGCTCCGCGGTCGCGGTGGCCGAGGTGACGTGCGGCACCCGTCGCAACAGCGCCTCCAGTTCGGCGGGCGTGGCGGCGATGCCGAGTATATTGCGATCCGGGCGGATCACGATCGCCTGCGTGCCAAGCCGCGACAGATATTCGATCGTCTCGCCCTCGGCCGGTAAGCGCACCGCCTTCAGCCGGTCAACAGACGAGGCCGGCAACATTTCCAGCATGGCCGTGCTCGCCAAGACGGCGAAACGATAGCCGACGGCGTCATCCAAGAGCCTGCCGTCTCCAAGCCGAGGTTGCGCCGAACGCGTGCCGGCCGGCGGCGTCGCGTTGCCATGGACACCCGGGCCCAGCGGCGGCGCCGCGATTTCAAGCAGGCGCGGATTGGCGAGGAAATCGAGATCGCGCCGGCGCGCCTTCTCCGGATCGGTCGCCTGGATGACTTCGCCCAGCTTCACGGCGAGTTCGATGAAATTGCGGACATGTTCGCTGCGCTCGGTCTCGTAGCTGTCGAGGAGGCTCGGAGGTGCTTCGCCGCCGATCACCATACCAAGTTTCCAGGCCAGATTGTTGGCGTCGCGAATGCCGGAACAGAGCCCCTGACCGAGAAAGGGCGGCATCTGATGCGCGGCATCGCCGGCCAGCAACAAATTACTGCGCCGCCATTGCGTCGCCAGGGCGGAATGGAAGGTATAGACGACGGCGCGTTCGATCCGCGCTTCCCGCGGTCCGACATTCCAGAATTTCAGCAATTGCCACACGTGTTCCGGCCGCGCGATGGCGGCGGGATCGTCGCCCGGCAAAAGCATGAATTCCCAGCGATGACGGTTGCCGACCATCGGGATATACGTCGTCGGCCGCGCCGGGTCGCAATATTGCACCGCGTCGAGATAAACGCCTTCCTCGTCCGCGGCGAAGCGAACCTGCTCCGGCGGGCAGTCGAGGATCATATCGAGGACAAGCCAGCGCTCGTGGGAGCGCAAATCCTGCAAGCCCACGCCCATGAAGCGCCGAACCGTGGAGCGCGCGCCATCGCAGCCCACCACATACCGCGCCGTTATCCCGGCGAGTCTGCCGGAATTCAGATCCTCATAGCGAACGCCAACCTTATCCTCGCCCTCGTCGAGCGCGTAAACGTCGGCGCGGAGCCGGATGTCGACCCGGGGAAAGCGCGCGACGCCGTCGCGCAAAATGGTTTCGAGCAGGGGCTGATAGAAACGATAGGCACCTTTCCAGCCTTCGGGGCCGGGACCGTCGAGGCGCTTGAGACGGATCAGCAGGCGGCCCTCGGCATTGATGTGGCGGATGTTCCTTCCCGCGCGTACGGTCGGCAGGATCGTTTCAGCCAAGCCCAGCGTCTGGAACACGCGCATCGCTTCGGCATCGAACGAGGCCGCGCGCGGCTGATGATAGACCGAGCTCTCGCGCTCGAGGATGACGACCCGCAGCCCCAGTAGACCGAGCAGATTCCCGAGCGTGGCGCCGACCGGGCCGTAGCCGACGATCGCGACGTCGAATTCGGCTGTCCTCGCGCCATCGATCCTTGCCGTCATCGCCCGGGCAATGCGCAAGATGCGATCGGCGGGGTCTTAGCCATGCCAGAGGCCCGGCAGCCACAGCACGAGTTGCGGAAACAGCGTCAGAAGGATGAGCACCGCGAAGTCGGCGATCAGGAACGGCACCACGCCGCGATAGATCGTGCCCATGGAAATGTTCGGCGCGACGGCATGCAGCAGGAACACGATGATCCCCATCGGTGGGTGGATCATCGCCAACTCGACCTGGACGAGGCACACGATTCCCCACCACAGCGGATCATAGCCAAGCCCGACGACGATCGGCAGGACCAGCGGCAGGGTGATGAGGATCGACGACATCTCCTCGAAGAAGGTCCCGAGCAGGATGTAAACCACGAGGAGCACGGCAATGACGACCAGGGGCGGGAAGGTATGACTCCCGATCCAATGAACGAGCGCCTCGGGCACATGGGCGAGGTTCACGAAATAGGTAAAGATCGGCGCCGCCATCAAAATCAAATAGAGCATCGCCGTGACGATCGCGGCTTCGTACATGCCGCGGATCATGCTTCCCCAGGTCAGGCGCCGGCGCACGACGGCGAACAGCAGCGAGAGGATGGCCGCGGCCGACGCCGCTTCGTTGACGGTGAAGACGCCGCTATAGAGTCCGGCGAAGACTCCCAGCAGCAAGGCTACCGACGGGGCCGCGCGCCAAGCCGCGATGAGTTTTTCCCGCCCGGAGACGCGCTCGCTGACCGGAGCGATCAGGGGGCTGCGTCGCACGACAATGGCGATCGCCAATAGATTCAGCGTGATCGTTATCAGCGCCGGAACGATCGCCGCGATGAACATGTCGAAAATGAAGGTTTTCGCGACGATGCAATAGACGATCATCACGAGCGACGGCGGGATCAGCGATTTGAGCGTGCCGCCGGCGGCGATCACGCCGCTCGAAAAACTGGCCGCGTAGCCGCGGTCGAGCATTTCCGGCAAGGCCACCTTGGCGAATGTCGCGGCGGTCGCGGTGCTGGAGCCGCAGATCGCGCCGAACGCCGCCGAACCGGCGATCGTCGCATAGGCGAGCCCGCCGCGCCGGTGGCCCAGCAGAGCGGCGGCGGCGACATAGACGTCCTTGGAAAATCCAGCGACGCTGGCGAAGGTGCCCATCAGCAAGAACAAAGGCACCGCGGAGAGATCGGTGCTCGACAACACATAGCTGGGCTCGCTGCCCAGGAACGAAAGGGCCGGGGCCCAGCCGCCGCCCGTGACGGCGAAGCCTACGATGCCCACTGTCATCATCGCGAAGGCGATCGGCACCTGACCCAGAATCAACAGAAACAGGGCTAGGATGCCGAAAGTGCCGATGACGGCTGGGTCCAACGGCAGCTCCTAGAGGTCGCGCGCGACCGGCCGAGGTTCGTTGTCCGGGCCGGCGCCGGCAAGATATCGCAAACAAACGAGTGCCTGCATCGCGACGCTGATCCACATCAGTCCGTCGGTCACCCACCAGAACGGGGCCGTCGGAACATGCAGCATCCACGTGGCGCTGCCGTCGGCAGCCGCCTGCGCTGCAAAGCGCCAGAATTGCCAGGCCATGCCGATCAAGATCAGTTCGACCAGAAGCGCCGCAACCAAATCCGCAAATCGGCCGGCACGCCGGCCGATGAAGGCCGTCACGAAGCGGATCGTGATATTGCCGCGCTCGAGCATGACGAGGGGAATGCAGGAAGCGACCGAGACGGCCGCGACGATGCCGCCGATATCGCGGACCGCGTCGATCGGACTGGCGAACAAATAGCGCAGCAGACCGTCCGCGACGGTCGCAACCGCGAAGCATAGCAGCAAGCCCAGGCCGAGCGCGGCGACCGCTCGCGCGCCCATTCGCGCGATGCGTTCCGCCGAGATCAGCATCGCGAACGAAACTGAAGCGCCGGTCTCAGCTTTTTCGAACGCGGGCGATTTCGGCGTCGACCGCCGCTTTCAGTTCGCGGTGGCGCGGGCTTTTCGCGACCCATTCCTCGCTCACGGCGGCGAGTTGCGCGCGCGCCGAGTCCTGTTCGGCTTCGGTGGGAATGATTACGTGCTGGCTGGGGTCGTCCTGAAGCCGCTTCATCAATTCATCGCGGTACGCCCCGACATACTGGGTGAATTTGGCGCCCAGAGCCTCGCCGCCGTTACGCTTCATGTCCGCGCGCACGGCCTCCGGCAACGAATCGTAGCGCTTTTTGTTCATCAGGATCGCCAGAGGCACGACGCCAAGGCGAATGAAGAAATGATAATTCGTCACGCGATTGAGGCCGAAATCGAAGAACGGCGGCAGCCACGAGGTGGTGCCCTCAATCGTGTGCCGGCCGATCGCTTCCGGTATTTCCGTGGCCGGCATGCCGACGGGCACGGCGCCGAAAACCCGCAACGCCGCGCTTTCGGTAGCGCTCGAGGCGCGGATTTTCCTCCCCTTGAGATCGGCGACGGTCTTGATCGGAAAGTTGGTATGAATCGAGTAAGGCGCGGTTCCGAACATCGAGATGTTATAGAAATCGCCGTAATCGTGCAGCAGATCGGTCTGGCTGATCCGGCTCAACACCGTGTCGGTTTCCTGCAAACCCTTGAACAGGCCGGGAAGCTCGAACACCTCCGTATCCGGGAAACGGCCCGGACTGTAGGACGGGACGCACCAGGCGATGTCCGCGACGCCGTCGAGCACCATCTGCGGCTGGGCGCCTGGATTGCGGCCGAGCGCGCCATTCGGAAACAAGTCGAACACGACCGCGCCATTGGTCTCGCGCTGAACCGTTTCGGCATAGGGTTTCATGACGGTCCTGAACGTCACTTCGCTGTCAGGGGTAAACACCGCCCATTTGACATGCTCTTCCGCGCGCGCCGCCTTGCCGAACAGAAACGCCGTGGCCGGCACGGACGCCGCCGTAATCAGAAAATCACGCCTTTTCATCGCTCTCCCCACCTTCGCCAACTAAGCATCCGCCGGTTCGCGTTCCCAGCCGGTCGGGAAAACGCCATCGAGTACGAGCGGATCGCCCGGCCTGAGTTTCGTTTCCGGCTCGCCTTCGACCCGCATCACATTGGGCCGCGGGTCCCAGCGCGCATCGGCGCCGGCATAGCGCACCGATATCGCGGCGCGCCGATGCGCCAATAAATTGCCGCTGGCGCCGTGCACCGTGAGGGGATGATGGCAGATGACATCGCCGGGTTCGCAGTCCCACGATAGGAACCGATATCGCGGATCGCCCTTCAGGGCAGAAAAATCGGGACAGGGTTCCAGCGTCTTGTCGGTGAATTTCGGGTCCTCGTCGGGCGTCACGGCGCGGAAGCGCTTGCCCCAACGGTGCGAGCCCGCGACATATTCGACGCCGCTGCCCGCGACCGTAACGGGGGTGAGCGCGACCCAAAGGGAAACAATGTCCTCGCCGGTCGCCGGCCAAAACGGCAGGTCGTGATGCCACTGCGTGACCTCCAGCGTGCCCGGCTCCTTGATGAAGGCTTGATCGTAGAAGAGCGAGACGCGATCGGCGCTCATGAGCTCGGCCGCGACTTCAGGCAACGGCGATTCCAGCGCGAAGGCGCGAAAGTCGGGATCCCAACGCCACATGAAGACATTCATGTGAAAACGGCCGGGATTGCCGGCCTTCGTCGCCTCGCGGGACCGGTTGCCCGGGTTCTCGAGGAGTCGATCGACCGCGCGATTCATGCGATCGATCCATTCGCGATCGAAAACGTGCCGAAGGCAAATCGCGCCATCGGCCTTGAAGCGGGCGATGTCGTCGCCGCCGATGGAATGCAACGGGTGCCGGTTCATACGCGCTTCCTCATGCACGGTCTTTTGTTATCGGGCCGCGTCTCCGAAGAGGCTGCACCAGGGATGCGGCTTCCGCAACCGTATCGCCTTGATCGTCCGCCTCGCGGACAGTTTGTCCGAATTGGCGCGCCGAAGCTAGCCTGCCGAGGGGGAACCCCGATTGAGGATCTCCTCCATTTCTCGGCGATACGCGGCCATCGGCTTAAAGCCCGGCGCGCCCCGGCAAAAAGCCTCCGTGCGATCCCGGATTTCGCCGGCCGGCAGCGACAAGTCGAGCGGCTGGCCGCACGGCTGTGTGACATGCCACTCGGTGTCGCAGAAAATCTCGATGCGATTGCCTTCCGGATCGCGGAAGTAAATCGACCAGGCATTACCATGGCTGGTGGGCCGCAGATCGGCGACCTCCGGCTCGGCGGTTACGGCACGCCAAACGCTTTGCAGCTGCTCGAGCGTGTCGACCCGGAAGGAGAGCTGGTTGATGTGGTTGAATTCGAGCGGCCCGTGCCGACCCGCGACCAGAATGATCTGGTGATGCTCTTCGGCGTCCCAACTGGTGAAGACGATCTCGCTGCCGTTATGGATGCCGCGGTCGGTGACGATAAAGCCCAAGACCCTGGTGTAAAAATCGACCATTCTCGGGAGATCGCGGACGTAAAAACCGGCATGGCTGAAGCGAAGACGCACTCGGCCGCCTGGGCTTAAATCGGTGTCCTGGGTCGCCATGGCCATTCCTCGGGTATTCGGACGACCACAATTATTAACCCCAGGCCCGAGCCGATACTAGCGGGACCCGATACCTGTCCGGGCCATGGACAGCCCGGGGAACCGGATTTGCTCCCTGCAATTTTGCTCACGGGCGCGCGGTTTTGCTATAAGAGGCGCAAGCGTCCCCGTAGCTCAGAGGATAGAGCAACGGTTTCCTAAACCGTGGGTCGGGTGTTCGAGTCACCCCGGGGACGCCATGTCGGTCTCGTGCCTCAGAGGAAGCCCAAATGCTCGCTCGGTTAGCCAGTCGTCCCAATGCCCCAAACATCGGGAGGGCGCGCCCGCGAATTCGCCACGTTATGGCGGCCGCGCTGACGCTGCTCGGCGGCACCGCCGCGGCGGCGATGGCGGCCCCCGTATACACGACGCTCTACACCTTTAAATCGAGCGCGGACGGTTACGATCCCAACAGCGCGCTTATCGGAACGGGAGGCATCCTTTACGGCACGACCGCGTTTGGGGGACCTGGGAACGCATGCGCCGAGGATGCCTGCGGCACCGTGTTCGCCCTGAAGCCTTCGACGGAAGGCCAACCCTGGACCAAAACGATCATGTTCAAGTTTTATCCGCCACAAACATACGGCGAATATCCCAATGGGGTGATCTTGGAAGGTACGCGGCTATACGGCGCGACCCAATATTACGAAGACAGCGAGTTGAATCCGCATTACAGCGACGCCTTCGACCTGGCGGCCTCACCCACGGGACAGAAGGCGACGATCATTTCCACGTTCGGCGGCGCCGCCATCGTGCCGCCGGTTTCCGCGGTCGGCAACCTCGTCGGGCGTTCGGCGAGCATACTTTATGGGGTCAGCTCATCGGGCGGCTCTTCCCATTGGGGCCAGGTCTTCTCCTTGACGCTGGTCTCGGGAAAATGGCAAGCCGCGACGATCTACAGCTTCGCCACGTCCGTTCAACCTCAAGGCAATCTCATCCTGGACAGCGCCGGCAATCTCTACGGTGTGACGAGCGGGGGGGGGGATTCGAAGAATTGCGCCAGTGGCTGCGGAACGGTTTATGAATTGGTCGCTCCCAATAAATCGCAAGGAACTTGGACGCAGAAGGTCCTTTTCAACTTTACCGGCGCGCCCTTAGCCACGGGCGGGAAGAATAACGGCGAGAATGACGGCCAGAACCCAATGTCAGGATTGGCCATGGACAGTTCCGGCAACCTTTATGGCACGACGACCTATGGCGGTACCGGCGGGGTCGGCACCGTGTTCGAGTTGGTTCGCCCCAAATTGTCCGGCGGGCTCTGGACATACGATTTGGTCTACACCTTCTTGGGCCAGGGCAACGGCGCCTACCCTGTGGGTGGCTTGACGGTCGGATCGAAGGGCGTGCTTTACGGTACCACGGTGGGCGGCGCACCCGACGATGGCACGGTGTTCCAGTTGACGCCGCCAGCCACCGCGGGCAACCCGTGGAGCCAGACCGTGCTTCATCGCTTCGTCACGGCGACGGAAGGCAGCCCGCAGGCGACGCTTTTGCTGAGGGGCGATATTCTTTACGGCACCACGGCGAATGTCGGAAACCAGAACCAATATGTCGCCGGCAACACGGTCTTTTCGCTCGTGCCTTAAGTTCAACGCTCGAAGGTCCATGACGTGGGCGGGGCCCCGGCGCGATGCGATAGAGCGCACGGGCATCGTCCGTGCTCGTTCGATTGCGAGCGACCGGTCTTGCGGCAAGCGTTTAGGCCTGAAATGGATTCGCGAATCGGCCCGATGAAGGGCGGCGACAAAGTGGGAGACGACAGATGACGGAAGCAGCCAAGGAATTGCGGGCCGGTATTTTCCTGCCGCCCTTTCATTCGACCGACGAGGATCCGACGCTCCTGATGGAGCGCGATTTCGAACTCATGGAATGGCTCGATATGTTGGGCTTCGCCGAAGCCTGGATCGGCGAGCATCATTCCGGGGGCGTCGAAATCTACGGCGCGCCCGAACTCTTCATCGCCGCCGCGGCGGTGCGCACCAAGCGGATCAGGCTTGGCACCGGCGTCCTGTCGCTGCCCTATCACAATCCGCTGATGCTGGCCGACCGCATGGTGCAGCTCGATCATCAGACGCGAGGACGCGCGATGTTCGGCGTCGGTCCCGGCCTCTTGCCCTCGGACGCGATGATGCTCGGCATCGATCCCGATACCCAGCGCGACCGCATGGGCGAGGCGCTCGACGTCATCACGCGCCTCCTCGCCGGCGAGACGGTCACCCGCGACAGCGACTGGTTCACGCTGCGGAATGCGCGGCTGCATCTGCGGCCGTATACCAATCCGCGGCCGCATCTCGCGATTGCGAGCGCGGTGACGCCGGTCAGTGGCAAGATGGCCGGACGCTACGATCTCGGCATGCTGTGCGTCGCCGCCGGCGCGCGCGACGGGTACGACGCACTCGACCTCAATTGGCGGATCGCCAACGAAGTCGCGGCGGAACATGGCCGCACGATGGCGCGGGAGAATTGGCGCCTGATGGCGCCGTTCCATATCGCCGAGACCCGCGACAAGGCGCTCGCCAATTGCCGCGAGGGCTTCGCGAAATGGGAGAAATACGCCTACGCCATCAGCCCGATCGGCGGGGCGGCGATCGGGCTCCCGAGTCTCGAGGGCATCAATGAGGCCGGCTACGGCGTGATCGGCACGCCCGATGATGCGGTCCAGGTGCTGGAGCGGTTCTGGACCAAGACCGGGGGCTATGGCTGCATCATGATGCTCGCGCACGATTGGGCGGATTGGGAGGCCACGAAACAATCCTATGCGTTGTTCGCGCGCTACGTGCTGCCGAAATTCAACGCCCGAAACGCGCCCCGCGACACCTCGATGGAATGGCTCCGCGCCAACCGCGACGAATTTAGCGGCAAGCAGCGCGGCGCCATCGACAAGGCGATCAAGCGCCATTTCGCGGAGGCATCGGCGCCGAAAAAATCCGCAGCCGAGTAAGCGGGCCGCTTCGGCGTAGCGGGGCCGGGGCTGCCGAAGTCCGCTACTTCTTCTTGTTCAGCGCCGGGTCCTCGCCGTGGCTGCGGCTCTTGCCCTTTTCCTCGGCGCGGCGAAGTTCGGCGCCCTCCGATCCTTCGAGCGCCTTCTCGGCTGCCTTCGCCTTGCCCTCGACCTTGCCCGATTCAACGGTGCGCTTCACGCCGTCGCGATAATGGCGGTCCGCGGTCTTGTTGCCCTCCCCCTCGTTCGCGGCTTGCGAGCCATGGGACGAGCCGGTCGGCCGCGTGTCGTGCGCCGAGCCGGTGGGGCTGTTCTTGACGTCGCCGCGATCCTCCGGAAAGCGTTCGCCGGCGCCGGCCTTGTTGCTGGATTTATCGTCGGAAGCGGGCATTTTCCCTCCGTCCCTGTGGCTGTTCCTACCTCTAAGAAGGCCGCGAAACCGACTTCCGTTCCATATCCGCTTCGAGGCAGGCGCGGCAGAAACAGCGTTCGGCCTCGGCCGGGATCGGGCGAAAGGGCAGGGCCGCGCACCAGCACTCCGGTCCTGGATCGCAGCGCATTTCGGCCCCGCATCGCGCGCAGCGCGCGTTCACCCCGGCAGGCCCTTGTATTTTTCGGTCGCCGCGACGAGCGCCGCGCGTATGCCGGGCTCCATAGCGGAATGGCCGGCGTCGGGAACGATGACGTAATGCGCCTCGGGCCAGGCACGAGCCAGCTCGTCGGCGCCCACGATCGGACAGACCATGTCGTAGCGGCCCTGGACGATGGTCGACGGCAAGTGACGGATGCGGCCGATGCCGGCGATGAGATCGCGCTCGCTGGGAACGAGGTGGTTGTGGAAGAAATGGGCCTCGATCCGCGCCAGGCCCAAAGCCATGCGCTCCTCGCCGAAGGCGGCAATCGTGTCCGGACTGGGCAACAGCGTCGAGCACGCTCCCTCATAGCTGCTCCAGGCGCGCGCCGCGGGCAGGTGGATGACGGGATCGCGATCCATCAACCGCCGGTAATACCCGGCCAGAATGTCATCGCGTTCCACCTCCGGCAGGAAGCCGGCGAAGGCGCGCCACGCTTCGGGATAGATGTGGCGCATGCCATAGAGGAACCAATCGATCTCGGCGCGGCGGCAGAGAAAAATCCCGCGCAGGATAAGCCCGAGGCAATGCCCGGGATGCTGTTCGGCGTAGGCGAGGGCAAGCGTCGATCCCCAGGAGCCGCCGAACAGGAACCAGCGTTCGATTCCGAGGTGGCGGCGCAACATTTCCATATCGCCGATCAAGTGCCGCAGCGTGTTGTCGGTGGTCTCGCCCAGGGGCACCGAACGGCCGCCGCCGCGCTGGTCGAAGATCACGATTCGATAGGCTTCCGGATCGAAAAACCGGCGATGCGTGGCGGTGGCGCCGGCGCCCGGTCCGCCATGGAGGAAGACGATTGGAATGCCGGCCGCATTCCCCGACTGTTCCCAATACATGGTATGAAGCGCGTCGAGCCGCATCATGCCGGAGGCGTAAGGCTCGATCGGCGGGAAGAGTTCCTGGCGGCTCATCGCGCGTGACTCTAAAGGCACATTTTCCGCGAATACAAGATGGAGCGGTATAAGGGAGTGACGGAAGGAACGGAACCTTGAATCGGCCAACCCGCCGTCTCGTTCTGGCCGGCGCGCTCGCCACCGCCGGGGTCGGCCTCGCGCGCGTGGCGGCGCGCGCCGAAGGCGATGCGGAAAAGCCGTTGCGCGACATCGCGCGCGCGCGCGGCATCGTTTATGGCAGCACGATCATGGCGTCGCAGCTTCTCGCCGGGGATTCGTTCACCGACCTGCTCACGCGCGAGGTCGCCGCGATCGTGCCCGAGAACGAGATGAAATGGTCGCATATGAGCGCCGCGCCCGATCGTGAGGATTATCGGGCGTCCGACATCATCGTCGATTTCGCACGCGACCATCGGCTGCTGTGCCGCGGGCACAATCTGCTCTGGTTCTGGCGCACGCCGGGTTGGTTTCAGGCACTGCCGGACCGCGATGCGGCGCTCGCGGCGATGCTGCGCCGCATTGCCGACATGGCGGGTCGCTACCGCGGCCGCATCGACAGTTGGGATGTCGTCAACGAGCCGGTCAATCCGGCCGACGGCCGT
>Ga0182024_10008880_pt1 | contig 20999 bp, 21 predicted proteins | sample P32metaG_FD_120480 | JGI IMG/M metagenome (GOLD analysis project Ga0182024, IMG submission 120480) | Permafrost microbial communities from Stordalen Mire, Sweden - P3-2 metaG (Illumina Assembly) | ecosystem: Environmental > Terrestrial > Soil > Wetlands > Permafrost | place: Sweden: Stordalen...
GCTGTGACTACAGCGATCGCTGCGCAAAGTATGAAGAGCCTAGCCTTATTCATGGCTCACCTTCCCATCTTTGTGGACGTACCACACCTTGATGCCGTTGTAATGGTCAGTTGCGTTTAATCCGCGTACCGCCACGAGTTCCTCCCGAGTCGGCTGTAAGTAGGCGGTTTCGTCCGTGCATCGCGATTGAAGCGAGGTTTGTTTCCCATCCCACCACCACGGAAAGCGAAAGCGAGTAACTGCTTTCGGCAGTATTGGCTCATTGAGCTGCGCGTCTTGCCAGCTCTTTCCGCCATCCGTGGAAACCTCAGCCTGGGTGATCCGTCCTCTGCCCGACCATGCCAATCCAGTAATTTCAGAGAAGCCCGGACCCGATAGTTTCTGCCCACCCGCGGGGCGCGTAATCACGGACTTGGCTTCCATCACGAATGTAAATTGTCGCGCCTTTCCATCCGGCATCAGATCCGTGTAGTTAGCCGTTTCGTAAGCCGTCATGTAAGGTCGATCGACCACCTGGACACGTCCCAGCCACTTGATGTTCACATTCCCTTCCCAACCCGGAACGACGAGTCGTATGGGGTATCCCTGCTCGGGCCGTAGGGCTTCGCCGTTTTGTCCATAAGCCACCAACACGTCATCGAGCGCCTTCTGAAGCGGGATGCTACGCGCGAGCCTGCCTGCATCCGCGCCCTCAGCGACAATCCAGCTGGCGTTCGATTTCAGTCCTGCTTCCTCCAAGAGAGTCCGCAGCGGAACACCTGTCCATTCACTGCAACTCAAAAGGCCGTGGCTCCTCTGAGGGTCTGCGCCCGGCCTTCCTACCTCCTCACCAGCGCTATTGCCTGCACACTCAAGGAAGTAAATTCCCGAGACGGAAGGCAATCGATGGAAGTCTTCCATCGTGAAAATCAGCGGTCGCTCTACCAAGCCATGAATCATTACCTCGTGACGCCTGGGATCGATTTCGGGAACTCCGGAATGAAGAACCTCGTAGTGCAATGCTGATGGCGTGATAATGCCGAACAGATCCTGTAATGGCGTTCTAGCCGAGCCTGATGCCGGTGTGATTGACTCTCGAAAGTAACGAACAGATTTCTCAAACGGCGACCGTTCCCCATAAGCGCGTCGTGGCGCGCCCAATTCCTGCGGGTAACTAACCGAAGGAACGGCCGCAGCGCCCAGGGTTGCACTCGCTGTTGCTAGAAATGCTCTTCGAGTGACTTCCCGTTTTTTCATAGCTTCCTCCATAAATTCCTTCCAGTGAATTCGGGCAAATCGCGGCAGTTACTCGGCACTTCATCTAACATTGACGATGTTCGATGTATCTGAGTAAGCCTCTCCACATCCCGGCATTTCTCCTTATACGTTCAGGATTAGACGCGCAGCGTGAGGAAATTCAGCCAGGCATTTGCGGTTCACGCGGTAATACATGAATGTTCCCCGCCGTTCCGCCAGAACGAACCGGCTACCGCGCAGAATTTTTAGGTGATGCGATATCGTGGGCTGCCCGATCGGAAAATGTTTAACAATGTCGCAAACGCAGACTGGTTGGTCGTTGGTCGCCAGCAGGTTGAGTATCCGAATACGGATCGGATCAGCAAGCGCTTTGAAACAACAGGCGTACTCCTCCGCACGAGGCTGCGTAAGCTTGGGAGACTTCACCTCGGGGCAACAACCGGACGTTGCGCATTTCGTGTTAGCGGCCATTGGTATGACGACTCCGAACAAATAAATGGTATCTGCTTAATCGAAGAATGTCAATATATGCTGGGACTGAAATGGCGCGCTGAATCGCGAGCCAGGAATGAGCGGTCGATCTCTTAGGCGGCCAAGTTGGAGTGGTGTACTGCTTGATTGAGTTTCTAAGGGAGACTCTTGAGAAAAAACCTATTGAGCTGGTACGTGACTAGTTCGAGGGCTTCGCAATGCAAATTCATGCAATCGCTCTCGGATTTGGTCACGTACACGGCGGAATTCAGCTAGCCTTTCCTCCCGTGTGCCCTGCGCTTCTGCCGGATCAGTGAAACTCCAGTGAAGCCGCTCGGTTTTGCCGGGAAAGAAAGGACAATTCTGCCTCGCGTTATCGCAGACTGTGATCACGTAGTCGAAACTTTGTCCCGCAAACTCGTCCACCGATTTCGAGCGATGCCCGGAGATGTCGATACCGACCTCGCGCATGACTTCAATTGCTTCAGGGCGGACCTGACTTGGTTTTGTACCTGCACTCAAAACTTCAAACTGTTCACCGGATTCCTTTCGCAGCAAGCCCTCCGCCATCTGACTTCGCGCGGAATTTCCAGTGCAAAGAATCAGGACCCGCTGCTTTTGCTTGACACTCATCTCGCCTCCTTACCGCTTGAGGTAACGACTTCATCGTTCCGCGGGGCACTTTGGTCGCTACCTTCGGGACAGATGGACTAGCCACCAGAGACCAACAGGACGGATTCCTGCGAAACTGTCACTGGCCTTTCCCCGCTAGATGTGAATCAGTAGGCCCTGCGATCTAAGCGCGCGCAGCCCATACCACAGCTATTGGCCGTCGATTCTGCGGGCCTGGTCGCAACCTCAAGACTCTTTCTGCCTCTCAGTCATAACCGAACCAGACGCCTGTTCGTCTGTCCCCCTGTCTTCTTTGACTTCTGGAACCCCATGTTGCCGCATGGCGGCCAGACAATTGTGGCAAAAAAGCAACCGCGCTCTCTTCGGTAGAACCCTCGTTCCCATTACTACAGTCGGCACCGTCACCGGATCCGCCACAAGGACCCCATGAGTGTCACAGACGCCAGCGGAGCAGTGGTGGCACATTCCAATGGCCTCGGTTGCAATGGCCTTCGTCGCGCAATCGAAGCATTTCATACCGTAACCTCCTTGACCGGCGCACAGGTATCACGGCAATCCGGTCGTCCGAGCGTTGTTCTTAGCAAGCTTCCTCTTTAGGACAAGCTGTCACAGTCTCGAATCGGTCGCCGAAGTACCGCCGATTGATCCATAGGGCGACATTGACCAACGAGATCAGCACGGGTACCTCCACAAGCGGTCCGATGACGGCGGCGAAGGCCGCTCCACTGTTGATTCCGAAAGTCGCGATGGCTACCGCGATCGCCAGTTCAAAGTTGTTCGACGCCGCCGTAAAGGAGAGCGTCGTCGATTCAGCGTAAGTTGCGCCCACTCGCGCGCTCATCCAAAAGGAAACGAAGAACATCACCACGAAGTAAACTGTTAGCGGGATCGCGATTCGAACGACGTCGAGTGGCAAGCGAACGATCATTTGCCCTTTGAGCGAGAACATCACCACGATGGTAAATAGAAGAGCGATGAGCGTAATCGGGCTGATCTTCGGGATAAAGTGGGCTTGATACCACTCCTTGCTCTTCGCGCGCGTGAGCACGAACCGTGTCAAAAACCCTGCGAGGAACGGAATGCCGAGATAAATGAAAACGCTCCATGCAATGTCGCGAATGGAGATAGTCACACGGATTGCGGTCATCCCTAACCATCGCGGCAACACCGCGAGGAAGAAGTACGCATACACCGAAAAGAACAGAACTTGAAAAATCGAGTTGAACGCCACCAGACCGGCAGCGTACTCACGATCGCCGCGGGCCAGGTCGTTCCAAACAATGACCATAGCAATGCACCGCGCGAGCCCGATCAGTATCAGTCCCGTCATGTACTCCGGCTTGTCGCGGAGAAAAAGAACTGCCAGAGCGAACATGAGTACTGGACCGATGATCCAATTCTGAATCAGCGATAGAGCCAGCACCTTCCGATGTTTAAACACCCGTCCCATCTCTTCATACTTCACCTTGGCGAGTGGGGGATACATCATAAGGATGAGTCCGATCGCGATCGGGATAGAGGTCGTTCCCACGCTGAGGCGGTTTAGAAAGGGAACGATTCCTGGCACGAGATAACCCATCGCGATGCCCCCGGCCATCGCCGCGAAGATCCATACCGTCAGAAACCGGTCCAGGAAAGAAAGTCGCGGAGTCCTCCGTGCATTTGCCATGTCCGATTAACCCTTCTCTCCCGTCCTAAGAGCCACTCTCTTCGGTTCAAAAACTAGAATAGTAACCATATTCTCCTAAACGAATATAATGGTCAAGCTGGTGACGCACTGGACCCACTGCTATAGGGAGCGGCTCACGGTGGGAACCCACAAGGTTCTGGATACTTTCGCAAGAAAGAAGGGAACACAACCGCAATCCGGCGTTGGATTGGATCAAAGCATCTCTTTCGTAAAACGGGTGGGCGATCTTATTCGGCGCTGATCGGTGCGCTGCCCTGGGTTTGAAGGGGACGCCTCCGGCGAGAAAAAATGGCGCATTTGCAGAAGGTTGCGACCGGACCTTCGTAGCCCCTATAATCGCTTGGGCGAATATAATGAGGAAAGCAGAAACCCAAGTCAATCTAATGTTCCGGGCTTTTTCGGATCGTACGCGCTTGCGGATTCTCCGTCTCTTGCTCGGCAAAGAGCTTTGCGTGGGGGACATTGTCACTGTCATTCAAGTTCCCCAACCCACCGCGTCGCGCCACTTGGCTTATCTTCGCAAGACTGGCTTGGTTGATACCCGAAGAAATGGTCTGTGGATACACTACCGAATAGCGGCAGCCGAGACTGCGTTTCAGCGAGATCTAATCAGGTGCCTTCGGAGCTGTCTTCGGCATATACCGGAATCAGCAGCCGATGAAAAGCGGGCGGCGCAACTCCTCAAGATGGGCGGTTGCTGTCCGCATTAGGTTTTCGTTGACTGAGTATATTCGGTTGTGCGTGAGGTAAGCCAACAATTCGAGAGCCGAAGAACGAAGCAACTGCGGTCTAGGGAAACCGATTGTCATGCAAGAACGCTACAACGTTCTATTCCTCTGCACCGGAAACTTCGCTCGGTCCATCATGGCCGAAGCGATACTTAATCGTAAGGGATTCCCGGCCTTTACAGCCTTCAGCGCAGGCAGCCATGCACAGAGAATTGTCCATCCCGCAGCGCTTCGGCAGATCAAAATTGCGAAACTGTCCACAACCGCTCTGCATAGTAAGAATTGGGACGAATTCGCGAAGGCTGGTGCCCCGCGCATGGACTTCGTGTTCACCGTCTGTGACAACGCCGCGAAGGAAGTTTGCCCCATATGGCCCGGACAGCCTATGACGGCACACTGGGGCGTTCCTGATCCTGCCGTGGTCGAGGGGTCAGAGCGACAGATCGAACGAGCCTTCCGCGAGGCTTTCATGATTCTCAACCGCAGAATCGGCCTCCTCCTGAGCTTGCCCCTGTCCAGTCTCGACAAGTTGGCCACAAAGAACAAAATCGACAAGATCGGTCAACAATGACAATTTCTTCTAGTCACCGAATGGCTTCACACGCTTTCGGCGATCAAACCAGGAGCGCCACAAGCGATTGCATACAGGAAGTTTCAAACTGACTCTTCGATTTTCTGCAGATGTTTGGAGCCGTTTCGTTTCTTCTAATCGTTCATAACGGCGCTATCCCACAAATACTTGCCGCAGAAACAAGTCACGCTAATTTCACGAGCATCATCATGCTTCTCTTTCCGATGTCGGATTGCGCACGAATGCCTAATGCTAATCTGCAGGACGCTATCGCACCCGATCACACTCGCGACCGTGTTTCGCAACGCGCAAAAATCGCGCCAATCGAGACCGAGATGACGGCAAGCTCTATACACAACACGTTACGGCTCGCGGTCTTGATAGTTGTCTTTCCCGGCATCGTTGGGTGTCTCGCCAAAGGTATGAAGGACAACATCAGTGAAAGTTCCGTACGCCGCCCAGCTTCGCAGACAAAGCAAGAAAATACCAGGAAAGCAGGCGGCATTAAGCGATCCTGAGACGATAGTTTTGCTTGACAAACATTTGTACCTACATATATTTCAGAGCTAATCTTAGGAGATTTGACGAACTGTTTCACCCCATGAGTCAACACAAACTGGATTCCTCTGGATCGGTTTCTGATTCTAGCTCCAACTGGACGCAGCTCTAGGAGGTGTTGCAATGATTGTTCGTGAGATTGATTCGCCTTTCGGTCTTCGTGGTGGGGGATGCTAGTCTGCTGCCGAATGACGGCGTTCGAGGTTTCCTAGTGTTCGAGGGCAAAGTACTTTTCCTCTGTTCAGGCGACGCCGCAAGAATTCAGATGGCGGAAGGATTCTTTTTGCATCAATGTCCTGACGAGCTGGCGTTGTACACGCTGTATGGCCCAGAGAGAGAGATTCATCCCGAGACTGTGTTAGTAATGAAAGAAGTCGGCATCGACATTCTGAATCAACGGCGGCCCAGAAGTGTGGCTGAGCTTGGTAGTCAGCGCGTTACGTATGCGATCACGATTTGCGCCTGCTCCCGCGAACCGTGTTTAGCCATTCGTGGGTCGTTCAGACCTGTGAAATGGAGGATTGAGGATCCGACTGCATGCGTCGGTTCTGCACAGCGTCGCCAGAAGGCTTTTCGCCAGACCAGAGATGATATTGCGACGCGCATCGCCGAATTGCTTGCTCGGTTGTCGTGGAGAAGAAGACGACACCACAGAGAGGTTTTGTCAGGTTGAAATCTTGATAAATTGGCTGTTAACGATGGGTGCCGAGATTCATACCGGATCAGGGACACCCCGAGTTACCTGCGCGGAACAGACCTTGGCTCTGTGTCCTTTCATTAAAGTCCAAATGAAATTACACTCCGGAAGGCGAATGCTTTTTCCATGAGACTATTCTCCGAGCGAACCAATGTCATCATAAAGTTCATCCTCGGTATTTTGCAGATGTCTGGAGCCATCGCGGCTTTAGTTTTAATGATTCGAACTGGGATCAACACTACTTCCGTGGGAGTGGCAGTTGTGACCGGGATTCTGACTTCGATCAGCGTTGTGCTGTTTGGGGCCAGATCATCCGCTCCACCTCCCGGTTTGAGGAAACGGAAGGATGACGTCCCGAAAAATTAGATAGGTCTGGCCGCCAGCAGATCCAAAATTTAAGTTCTCCATAAAACAACTCGCACATATTTACAGAAAAAGATACCGATAACTCGATTCTCCAGGCAATCGATGAACTAACCCCAACGTTCACAAAGGGTTGCCATCTCGACGCCAAATTAACCTCCCATTAACACAACAGCAAAGACACGGTAATGGATCGGTGCGAATCTCATTTTGAATAGTAGTGGTTTGTCCGTAGTTCCTATTGTTTTTTCTTTTTCAGAGTGTGGCCGCTTCAGAAAATTCAGGAAGCTTTGTGTGGAAAGCCGAATTGTCTATGCAAATCTCTCGGGTTGCATCGCCGAATAATGCATTGCAACAGAGCTGCTGAGAATCTCATTTCAGAATCATAAGGAGGATGGATGCGCAGGATTCTCTTAGCTGTGTTTCTCGCGGCAGCACTGCTCACGAGCGTGGTAGTTGCTTCAACTTTGGTAAATGGTGCTGGCTCGACTTTCACTTATCCGATCCTCTCGAAGTGGGCTAGCGAATACAACAAACTGCACCCAGACATAGAGATCAACTATCAATCGATTGGCTCTGGCGGCGGTATTAAACAGGTCACGGAGGGAACCGTTGATTTTGGCGCGACCGACGGTCCCATGAACGATCAGCAAATGTCAGATTTCAAGCAGAAACGGGGTACCGACGTCCTGCACTTCCCCACGGTCTTGGGAGCTGATGTGCCTACCTATAACGTGCCCGGTCTCTCAACGACTTTGAATTTTACCCCGGATGCGTTAGCTGGAATTTTCCTCGGCAAAATTACGAAATGGAATGACCCTGAGATTGCAAAGGCCAATCCGGGTGTGAATCTCCCCAACCACGACCTGATTGTTGTGCACCGTTCAGATGGCAGCGGCACCACTTACGTCTGGGTGGACTATCTGGCAAAGGTTAGTCCCGAATGGAAACAGAAAGTCGGCGTCGGAACCTCGGTAAACTGGCCAGTAGGTCTCGGCGGCAAGGGCAACGAGGGAGTTACAGGACAGGTTAAGCAGACCGCTTATGCGTTGGGATATGTCGAACTGATATATGCCATCGAGAACAAACTTCTCTACGGCAACGTTCGAAATTCCTCGGGAAGTTTTATCCACGCCGATTTGGCGAGCGTCACCGCTGCTGCCGCTGGGGCAGCTCAAAGTATGCCGGATGATTTCCGCGTGTCCATTACGGACGCCCCCGGGAAAACGGCATATCCCATATCAAGCTTCACTTGGCTCCTGATACCCAGAAATATCCAGGATCCGAACAAGAAGAAGATCATTACCGACTTTCTCCACTGGGTTCTGACCGATGGACAAAAATATGCTGAGCCCTTGGCATATGCTCCCTTGCCAAAGACGGTTCAAGCCAAAGAACTCAAGGCCATTTCGCAGATACAATAGCCATGGCCAGCACTTACACTCCAGCTGATTCAAGGGCCGTCCCCCCTGGGAGGGCTTTGGCTCTCGTCCGACGTTTGCTGTCGGGCGACGGTGCCGCCTACCTCTTAACCTTGTTTGCGGCTGGGACGATTTTCTTTATAACGTTTATCGTCTTTTATGAGCTGTATGTGCAATCTGCACTCTCCCGACACAAATTCGGTTTCCATTTCTTATTTACCCAGACTTGGGATCCAATCGCAGGCAATTTTGGAGCTTTGCCTTTCATTTACGGTACGGTGGTCACCTCTCTCCTGGCCTTACTAATCGCTATACCGCAGGGTTTGGGCTCGGCGATCTTTTTGGCTGAACTTGCCCCGGCGCGACTTTCTTCTGCACTCACATTTCTAATCGAGCTGCTGGCAGCGGTACCGAGCGTCATCTACGGATTGCTTGGGATCTTTATCCTCGTTCCTTTTCTTGAGACTTATATAGTTCCAGCTTTGAAAGCGGTCTTGGGCTTTTTGCCCATTTTTCAGGGCGTCTTTTACGGTGTGAGTTACTTTTCTGCGGGAATTGTTCTCTCAATTATGATTGTCCCTTTTATTGTTTCAGTGTCCCGCGAAGTACTTATGTCGGTTCCCCGGGATCAGCGCGAGGCATCCCTTGCTCTTGGAGCCAGTCACTGGCAAACAACTTGGCGGGTCGTCGTTCCCTACGCGCTCAAGGGCATCATGGGTTCGATTTTTCTCGCTCTGGCGAGAGCTCTTGGAGAAACAATGGCGGTTACCATGGTGATCGGCAACACGCCTCAAATCAAAGCGTCCTTGCTCGCTCCTGGCTATTCCATCGCTGCCGTGATTGCTAACGAATTCACCGAAGCTGTGGGAGATTTATATCTGAGTTCACTCATTGAGCTTGGCTTGGTTCTTTTTGCGGTAACGTTCGTCATCAACGGTTTGGCACGGCTCTTGATTTTTACAACGACGCGGCAGGGAGAGCACGCGTGACCTTCTTCGTCATCCGCAAGAAGCTTTCGAACATTTTTATGTTTAGTTTGACTGGTCTTTGTACCGTTATGACCGCTGGCACCCTATTCTTTATTCTGGGGTACTTGGTGGTGCATGGCGCGTCTGCCCTAAACTGGTCCTTCTTCACCAAGCTGCCTGCACCCGTTGGTGAGACCGGCGGTGGAATGGCTAATGCGATTATTGGAAGCGGTAAAGTCCTTTTTCTCGCGACACTCATCGGCGTTCCGATTGGATTTCTCGGCGGAGTTTACTTAAACGAATATGCAAGCGAGGGAATGGCTTTTGTTATTCGTTATGCGACTGACTTGCTGAACGGAGTTCCGTCGATTGTCATTGGAATCGTCGTTTACACTTTAATGGTCCATCCGATGGGCCATTTTTCCACCGTTGCCGGAGGCGTGGCGCTCGGCATCATGATGATACCAATCGCTGTTCGCAGCACCGAGGAATTCCTACATGCAGTTCCGAACTCTCTCAGAGAGGCGGCGATGGCGCTCGGAGCCACCAAGTGGAAGGCAATCGTGACCGTCGTAATTCCTGCGGCTATCAGGGGGATAATCACAGGAACGTTGCTCGACTTTGCGCGCGTAGCCGGAGAAACGGCACCTCTGCTCTTTACTTGCCTGAATAACCAATATTGGAGTTCCGGCTGGAACTCGCCCAGTGCCACGCTTCCGGTTATGATTTTCACCTATGCAATTGCTCCCTACGATGACTGGCACCGCCAGGCTTGGGCCGCCGGGTTCGTACTGCTCGCGCTAGTCCTGGCGATAAACGTTACAGCTCGTTTAGTTCTATCGAGGGGCTCGTATATGCCCCGAGGAATGGCGTGAAATGGCAACCAAGCCAGCCTTGGATCCGAATTCTGGTGACCGGCACGATGAACAACATTTTCCTGTCATTCCGGACACTCAGACGATTTCCGGCACATCCCCGCACCCGTCCCCGAAAGGCAAAGACCTTAATTCGGTGAAAATGAGGGCGTCTCATGTGGACTTCTTCTATGGATCCTTTCAAGCGCTATACGATGTGAATCTGGAGTTCCAATCCAATAAAGTGACCGCGCTGATCGGGCCGTCTGGCTGTGGCAAATCCACATTCATTCGGCTCTTAAACCGCATGCACGAGACAGTTCGCGGAACGCGATTAGAAGGTGAAATTACTTTAGATAGCGAAAATGTCCTCCAGGGCAACGTCAACGCCTTGCGCCAGCGGGTCGGTATGGTGTTCCAACGCTCGAATCCATTTCCTAAATCGATCGCCGATAATATCTCGTACGGGCTCAGTGTGAACGGGATGTCGGGACGCCACCACGCTGACGCTCTGGTCGAAAAAAGTTTGACAAAAGCTGCATTGTGGGACGAGGTAAAAGATAAGCTTCATCAATCGGCGTTAGGTCTGTCAGGCGGCCAACAACAGCGGTTATGCATCGCCCGCGCCCTGGCTGTTGATCCGGAGGTTTTGTTGCTGGATGAGCCTTGTTCAGCACTCGATCCAATATCTACAGCCAAGATCGAGGAATTGCTATACGCGATAAAAACAGAATGCACGATTATTATCGTCACTCATAACATGCAGCAAGCAGCCCGAGTATCCGATTACACAGGATTTTTTCTCATGGGAAAGCTTATTGAATTCGATGAGACAAAGACCATTTTTACTAAGCCGAGTAATGCGCAAACTGAAGCTTATATAACCGGCAGGTTCGGTTAGCGGACAGCAAAGAGGAGACATCGTGCGTCACTTTGATGAGTTGCTGGAACAACTTCGAAACAAGTTGCTCGAGATGAGCGGCCTTGTGGAATTCTCCATTCGGGAAAGCGTTAAGTCTTTGACGGAAAGAGATTCTTTGAAGGCCAAGGCCGTTTTAAAGCGCGAGTCCGAAATCAACCAATTGGAACTTGATATTGATGAGATCGCGACGACTCTTCTGGCACTCGAACAGCCTGTCGCGACCGACTTAAGGTTCATCACAGTTGCGGGGAAAATTAACAACAACCTGGAACGGATCGGCGACTTAGCTGTCAACATTGCCGAGCGATCTGAATCCTTGCTGAGCCATGCGCGTTTTCCTGTGCGGGCTGATATTGTCAGACTCGCTGACCTCGCTGAGTCGATGGTAGAAAGATCTTTAGATGCTTTTGTACGGAAAGATGCCGAAGCGGCTCGGCGCGTGCTTGTGTCCGACGACGCCGTGGACGATCTTCGCGATTCTATATACAACGAGCTCATCAGTTATATGAAAAAGAACCCCGCAGCCGTCCAACAGTGCGTCGATCTAATTTTTGCTGCGCGTAGCTTGGAGCGTATGGCCGATCACTCAATGAATATCGCCGAAGGCGTTCTTTTTATGGTCGAAGGTATTGACGTTCGTCATCAAGTACGAGTGCAAGTCAACTAGGATTTTCTTCGAAAGGCGGGCAAGAATGGAATAGTCCTTCAGTTCCTCGGCTTGTCCACTCCACCATCGCGCAATCAGAACGAAGTCCCAAGGACTCTGACTCAGCAAGGTACCAAACCGCGCGGATGTGGTTTGGTCCGGAATGTGGAACTTTATCTGCGAAGTGCTCCCTGTAACGGAGCTGTCACATTGGGCATCGTTCGCTCATTCCTCCTGGAAATAATTGCAATTCGGAAGCACGGGTTCGCGATGGCCAGAAAGAAATTCCGTCTTTCCTCGTCGACGGCGCACGCACTAATTGGTTCCGCTCAAATCTCGCGCTTGTAAAAATTTCTCCGAGGTTTAGCCTGGCATTAACAGTGCAGTAAAGATTCGCTCTCAGACTGACCGCGGTCGAACACGTCCGGCGCACATCCGGTCGGGCCGAAAAACTTTTCCCCAAAAAGGAAGGAAAGCCCATGAAGAATAAATTAGCAGTTCTATGTCTGCTCGCCCTTTCACTTGCAGGCGCGGCATCCGCCCAGGAAGGTGCGGTTCCCAAAGGTATTCCACATCTTGATCACGTATTCGTGATCATGATGGAGAATCATGCATACGCTCAGGTCGTTGGCAATCCCAACGATCCCTTCGTAAACAAATACGCGAAATCCGTCAATTTCGCGACAAACTATTTTGCCGTCGGCCATCCCAGCCTGACAAATTATCTCGAAATCGTGGGCGGCTCCAATTTCGGCGTGCGCACCGACAACTCACCGGACTGGAATGACGGGACATGCACGCCCAATTTGGCGAACGGATTCGTGTCGACAGATAACCCGCCGACCCCCAATATCTGTCCGATCTACGGGTCGGGCACTGATGCGGCTACACCGGCAATTGACTACTCGAATGAAACGACCGGGCCGCCGGGAGTTATCGACATCAATGGTAAGCTTTCCTACGCAGCGAATCCCAAAACCATCGGAATTACTATCGCCGATCAGCTCGTCGCCTCGGGGCGCACCTGGAAGAGCTATCAGGAGAGCCTGCCTCCCACCGGAGCCGAAGGTGTCAACAACGCCGACGGCTTCTTCTCAAATCTGGACGATCTCACAACGGCTCTTCCAGGCGAGGGGCAGACCCAGGCCAACCTTGTTGATCTTTACGCTGTTAAGCACAATCCTTTTGTTTATTTCCAAAACGTTCAGGAGGGGTTTAACCCGGAGCTCAGCCTGACGAGAATAGCCGACTTCGAGGGCCAGAAGGGCCTGTTCACCGATCTCGCCGCAGGCCACGTTCCGGCTTTTTCCTTTATCGCGCCAAACCAGTGCAACGACCAGCACGGTCGTGGGAATGCCGGTCCCGTTTGCGAGTTTGATCCCAACGACAACGGCACGCAGAACGGCCTAAACCCAGGCTTGATGTACCGGGGCGATGTCACCGTTGACACTCTGATCACTGCAATCCACGAATCCCCCGTTTGGAATGAAGGTCACACCGCTATCATCGTTGTCTGGGATGAAAACGACTACAGCGTGTCACCGACCACAAACCAAGTGTTGCTGACTGTCGACACCAATTACGGCGTCAAGGGCGTGCGGAGCAAGAATTTCTACACTCACTTTTCCCTGCTCAAGTCCATCGAGGCTGGTTTCGGGCTGCCGTGCCTGAATCACGCCTGCGATTCGGCGACCGCGGTTATGTCCGACCTGTTCGCCAATTAGTCGCGGGCAATAGAAGGCAACCGGCCCGTCGAAAACGAGTGCAGCCGAGCGCGTAAGACTATCTCCGGAACCACTCGGATCGGCGCGTCTATAGAACCAACTAATCGCCGTCCTGCTATTCGTCGTTTCGCGTAAGAATATTTAGGTGTTGAGGTGTTGCAAATGAAACCATCTCGTCCGCGAGTGCAAATGCCAATTCAATCGACTCCACGGTTGCGGCGACCGCCTTGCTGCCCAGCATGCCTGAGATGTCAAACGTACCGAGAACATTTTCTGCGATTTCCAATTTCTCCATTGCGGGTAAGTTGAGAACGTAGCCTCGAAGCGAGCGATACCAGGTGAGTTCCGAATGACGCTCTACTTCTTCAGGAACATCTGCGTCCCAGAAATTCACCCGAGTGATATACTCTTCGATTTTGTTCAGGTCTTTCAATCCACTCATATCGAGGTGCGGGCGCTCTCGCAGAGCGCCTTCGATGACACCAATAGCCTCAACCGCTGACTCACCGTGGAGATTTAAACCTGTAGGGAGACCAAGCAAACTCGGAAGCGATATCAGCGAATGATGTTTCGTTGAATCGATCACGTCCAGCACGAGACAGTTCTCTTTGCCTTCGAATACTCGCGTCCCACGTCCAACCGTTTGTGTGAAGCGTAAATTTGATTTCGTCGGTGAAGCCAGCACGATGCAACAAATCGACGGGTCATTGTATCCTTCGCAGAGAACGCCCACATTTCTCAGCATCAAAGTCTCACCTGATTGGTGTCGAGCCAACTTCGCACCACGGTCTGGGTCAACTCCCCACACTGCTTCGGCTGCTTGAGGCACAGCAGGCAAAGCAAACATCCGTTCCATATAATCGGCGTAGCTCAATTGGCGTTTCTCCAGTTCACTGAACCAACGGTTCGGTACATACCTCATCAACGTGTCTGTCATGATTTTTTTTCCTAGAAAAGCGTCTTCTGCTTTACTGCTTGAAACTCCTGTACGGCGCGCTCGTATTCTAACGGCTTGACTTTAGCGCCCGGCCCGACTGACCGCTCGATTCTGGGCGGTCTTGGCGTTTATAAGGCCCGAATCGACCCCGTTTTGATGACGCAACTTTCTGCCTCATTTCCTTGCGTTATTCGGTAACTCCTGCCCGCATCCCCTTTATTTCGCTCACGCTGATTTTGTTCAAACCGTTGCGTAACCTTGCGTTTTGGCATCCGATGATCGTCTGTACCCCCGCGCTCGAACTGGGCTTGTGCTTGTCGGTTAAATCAGCCGACATAGAGCGGCGAACTAAGTTCGCCCGTTCCGTTGCCACCGTGCGACCAGGACTGATTTGGCTAAATCAACCAAAATAGCCGCCATTTCACTGTTTTTTACGAAATCGGAACAAATATCGAAACTTTCAGCGTCTGGACAGCGAAATGTCTGGCACCGAGACGGTCTGCCGTCGTGAAAAGTGATGGTGGGAACCTGCTATCGCAGCACTGACTCATTGACGCTCTGTGCTTCCGTAGAACGGCTCACGAACACATCCGTAGCCTCGTCAGCACACGCCACGATCTGCTACACGCTGCGCAGCCTTTCTATCCTTCAGCGTCTCTCTACGAGTCAGCCTTACTCGGGCACAGGTATCCCTGCAAGGTCAACCAGTCGTGGGTGCCGCCGTGTTCTGTTACGCGGATGTGTGAGAAGCCGTCGAGGGTAGTCTGCAGGAAGGATAAGCGTGACCGGCGCGCGGCCTGCCGACCGTGGTAAAGGATTCCTGTCGCACGCTTCGATTAGTCCGTCTCTCCCGACGGGGTTGAATCAGCCCCCTCGGGACGCCCGCGAATAGCTTGGAGGCTAATTCAACCCCCAAGCTAAAAGAGTCCGCCTGCGTCTGGGCTGAATCAGCCTACACGCACGAGAAGACCGCGTATCATGCGCGGTTCGATGTCTCTCCGGTCAGAGGTAATCCTGAGTGAACCGAGGGCTGCTGCGTTTCCGTTCGATAGCCGCGATGCTGAATCAGGCCGGACCCTCGTAGCGTCGCCGATTGAATTCAGTCATCCACGCCGAGGCGATCTCGCGACATAAACAGCCGCAACTTCTCACACTATGTGATCGCAGATTGTCGCCGCACACAATCATTCGAGTCCGTGCGAGGCATGAACACTGGCAAAGCCACTGGATGCGGTTTCGAGTGTCTCTATCGGCGCGACGAATCACCGTCAGCCGACCGAAGATCAGGCCCGTCAAATCTTTTAACGCAGCCATTTTAGTCACTCCATCACCTGAGCCGTCGTGGTCACAGCATTCGCTGTTCGCGATGCGTCATGAAACTTAGTTTCTCAACGCTTCCTCAGAGGCTAAATCAACCTCCAAGGAGAAACCGATGATCTTGCGATGTCCCGGCACTGTTACGTAACACGCCCGCTGGCAGCCAGCCGCCCCGCGAGTACGCGTGAAGCGAAATTATTTCGCTTCGGCTGGGCTCGCGAGCAACCGCTCATCATGCCGCGATACCCTTACCCCGTGTCCGCCAGTTGCAGGCGACATGGCGTCGTGTGCTTGTGGGCTGATTCAGCCTATAAGCAGGTGCAGGGTGTGGTAAATTTTCCCTACCCTTGCCTCCGGCTCTTGTCGCTGTTTCTTTGCCTTTAGTACTTTCCGTAAAATTTTTCGTATGGTCTGCTTTTCCCGTTGATACTGATTCAGTGCTAACGGGACTCTGGCAAAATTGCCTCAGTGCGGATGGCACCCGGCAAGATTTCCGAGCGTCATGCCGATTTTCGGCAGGACGGTCGAGCATGACAAAATGTCATCCTTCAGACTGGCTGTCTGTGGAGGTTGATTTAGCCCCCACAGCGGCCACAAGCGAAATAATTTCGCGTCGCCTACCCCACAAACTACGCGCGTACGGACATTGTGGCAAAATTGCCCGAATGTTCCCTGGGCGGCTATTGCTACTGCCGTTGAACTTTCAGGGAAATTTCCCTTAATGTCGGTCAGATAGAGGCCCGTCGTCGATCACGCCCTGCTCGGCGTTCTCTGAGCCTGTTAGACTTTTGCACATCAGACTCTTTTGAGCCTAAGTACCTGCAAACTGAATTACTTGGTGATGTGCAAAAGTCATGTGCATAAGTCCCGTACCGCCGACGTTTGCACATTAGACTTCTGATGTGCAAATGTCTGATGTGCAAATGTGTTTTGAGAGACTTTTGCACATCTTAATATATATGATAATAATATACTTAACCCTAATGCTCAAAAGTCCTCACAGGCTTAGGAGATTTGCCTGAACAGCCGGTTTTTCTCCCTCCTCCGTGACGCTTTCACTGATTGGTGTGAGTTTCCATAGCCGAGCCTCTCGCCCGGTAGAAAGGCGGACTTTTTCGGCGTTCTTCCGATCAATGCCGAGGTCATCTGCCGCACGATACATCGTGCGCCTGTCGATGTTGGCTTCCTCGTGACCTTCAGAAATCAGGATTGGGCCAGCCACACCCTCGGGATGCTTTTGTAGTTCCCGAGTCAAAAATGCTACGGCTACGCCCAGCATTTCGTTGGGACGCCCCATCTGCTTTCGCTCTTCCTCGGTTTTTGGTGGGGCTAGTTTGAGCCGCCCGCTCTGAAAATCAGCCGTAAAATTTTCTGGCGCGGCGTTTCGCGGCATGATAGTAATTTCGCGTTGCCCCTCCGTCCTGTCCAAAATCACTACCGTCTCACAATTCCGCCCCCAGGACTCGCTGCCTGAAATTCTGTTCCGTTTGTCTGCGTATTCTTCGCCAGGTCGGGCTTTGCCTGCACCGCAGGTACCAATAAGCGTAACTTGAAAATGTTCTGCTACGGCCTGCCACTGGCGCATGAACGGAGCGACGACAGATTTCTTATTCGCGTCATCAATCAGTTGGTCCAACGCTTCAATGAGGATGATGTCTGGGATTGGATTCATGCTTTCAATCACATCGATAACACCCTGAACAGCGTCAATGCCAAAGGCTAGCGGTAACGACGTCACTGGGATGTCGGTTGGCAAAAATCTCATGCGGCGAATGGTGCGCATGAACGCTTTCGTCCCTCGGTCGTAAGCCAGCACATGAAACGTGAGTCCGTGAGACAAGTGACCCCAAAACGGGAAGCCCTGTTTCTGATTGAACAGGAGGTCAAAAAGAAAAGTAGTTTTCCCCGAACCGCTGGCCCCGCCGACCAGACTGATATCTCCAACAGGGAACAACCCATCATCTGCCCCAGGTAAAGGCGCAAGAACGTATTCGGTCTTGGATTCGAGACGCGGAGTAGAATGAAACGCCAGCGTTGGTCTTTGCTTTTTTGTGAAGTCACCGTGATTTGATGGCGGTGCTGTTCCCGACTCAGAAAATTCGTTTTGCGTTCCCGGCTTAGACTCTGTGCCGCTGGCTACCTTTGGAAAGTCGTAGTTCGGAATCGTGCGTTCCCAATCGTGGTAAGCCAATCCCGAGTATCGAAAAGCCTCCACCATTTTCTCCGGCGTGTTGAACCCGTTTTTATATAGGTAGTTGCACAAAGCCAGTTGGGCCTCTGAACGACCAGCCCATTTTTTATCCTCTCGGAGAAAATACGATTCATTCGCCAGCCAAAGTTCTTTGAAGCGTTGGTTTTGCTTATCGTTGACTTTCGATGCGAGAAAGTACGCCAGAGCCACGCGTTCGGGAGTTACTTCGGTGATTTCGCTCGACCCGGAAAAATGAACGCCTGTAGTAGTGAAGTAGCGGCCACTGCTGTAGACTTCAATCCCTGAGTGTTCGCTACCGTTCGTGAACTTCTTCTTGTGATCTGGCGGCAGTTCTCCAATGAAGATAGTCTTGAGGCCGTTTCCAGAGGGCGAAACCTCACAGTTGGTATTTCCGAGCACTTTGAGAATCGATGCCGTGTATGGGTCGGGTTCGTTATCGTGCAGGCAGGCATCAAAGTCAAACCCGCAAAACCCGTCTCCCAGGACAAAGCCAATGCCGTCGTATCTTCCCTTCGAGTTCAGGAAGATTTCACGGGCTTTTTCAAAAGTTGTCCAAGCAGATGAATCGGTGGAGGAAGCCCCCGCGCCCGTCAATGCGTTATATGGTATTTTGGTGAACTTGCCTTCTCGCTTTTTCTCTTTCCAAACCACCCATCGAGGTTCGTCCTTTAACTCCTGCGGTACGTCGGCGAAGTCATCTACGGTTGATGCATTTAGAGTTTTATCCATCCCGAGGAATGCGAGATCGACGGTTGGGTTCTGCGGGATGATCGGTTGGCGGCTCATAGCGCACCTCTCTCGCCGAGATACTCAACTCGGACAGCTTGGGATTGACCTGGACGTTTGGGATTAGGCTCAATGTCGAATTGAACCCTATCGCCGACATGCAAGACACGTCGGTTTTTAACTTCGTTCTGGTGAATGAATATACTCTGGTGGGTGTCGTCGGCCTCAGCCCAAAGATAGCCGCGACCGCTGTCTACAACGATGATTGCTGTCATAAAATCCTCCAAATCAACACAACAAAAACTTGCCACCCCGTACTGCTGTCCGGGTTACTTGCCGTGCCGTTTCGCGCGGGCTAACCCCTGGTCGATATATCGCCGAATCAAGTGTGATGGCGTCAATCTGTCAGGATCAGCTTTGGCTGCCTGCTTTAGTCCTTCGACCTGCGCCTTGGTCAAATAAAAGCAACTGCGTATCATCGGTTTCTCCTTGATTTCTTTGTTCGGGCCGCGTATTGTCGGCTCCGTGAACCGATTCCAACAGCCCGCATCACAGTCCCTGTCAGCAAACTCACCCCGATAAGAGCCAGCCTAGATATATAAACAGTGCTCATACATGGAATGAATAGTCTTTTTCCAAAAAACCCAATAAAACATTGATGTTTTGAATTGCACTATTTTAGTGCAGTGGGATACGGGCAGGAATTGCCAACTGCGGAAAATTCAGCTTCGGCTCTCGAAGAAAAGAGCAACAGATGGATTTTTGATGGGCCCGCAAGGACTTGAACCTTGAACCCGTCGATTATGAGCCGACTGCTCTAACCAATTGAGCTACGGGCCCGTCTACAAACCGAAAGGGAAACTGTCTTCAAAGATTTGAAGTGCATCCCGAGACTCCTCGGTCGGTGTTTCCACATAATACTTCATCGTTGTGGACAAGTCACCGTGCCGCAAGATTGCTTGGATAACTTTCGGTTTAACGCCTAGTTCGTATAAGTTGGAACCGAGCCCGCGCCGAAAGGAATGCCAACCTTCCCAGCGAAATGTTGGGTCAAGTTCAAATGGATGGTCGGCTTTCTCGTGGTCGGCGCGCGACTTCTCACATTTGATGCAATGCTCGATGGCGGGTTTGATGATTCTGCGTGCCAAATTGTGCAGGTTCAGCGGTTGCTTTCTTTTCTTGCCTGCAAAAATGTACGCTTCGTCTGGCGCATCGCCTCGGTGTTTCTTCAATGCAGCCTGCAGCAGCGGTAGAACGGGAACGGCATTCTCCGAGACTTCAGTCTTTGTTCCGCCAACGATAGTGCGCCACACGGATCGCTTCACGTTCAAATTCTCACCATCGAAATCACTCCAGCGCAATCCCCTCAGTTCCGATAGCCGCAATCCGGTTAGAGCGGCGGTGGCGATTACGATGCGCGCCACGCCCGTGGTACGAATCAGCATGCTTTCAATCTCAGGCACGGAGTACGCATGCCCTTTGAACTTCTTGGGCTTGCCTGGAACGGAAACCAGATGCATTGGATTTGCGCCGTCAAGCACGCCCGTCCGAATCGCATGCATCAGCACCGCCGACAGCACCGCTCGAATGCGCAACAGCCGAGCATGCCCAACATCGGGAATGCTGTGCATGATCCGCTGACCGTGAACCGTGCGGAAATCACGCAACCGCAGTTCACCCAGGCGATGCTTTAAATGTTGGTGGAAAATCTCTTTGTAGTCCTTTACTGTGGAGGGGCGTAATCGCTTCTCAGCGGCGGGCAGGTAAACTGTCTCGATGTACTCGGTGAGCCGAACGGCAGATTCGGGTTGAAGTTGACCGCTGTTGGCTGGTGCCAAGTGTTTTTCGGCAAGCAACAGGACGCTGCGTTTGGTAGGGAACTCTTTGTTGGCAGGTGCGAGTTTTACGGATTTGCGTTTTCGAGTGGGTTTGCCATCAACGAGAACGTCGTCGTAGAATTGCAGCAACCATGAGCCGTGGTGCTTGTAGATGCGCCCGCGTTGCACGATGGAAGTCTATGACAGCCTTGTCGAAATGGCAACCAGCTTGGACACCACGGGTTCTAACGACTTTAGAATCATGTGGTGAGTAAGGACTCATAATCCGTCGGTCCCAGGTTCGAATCCTGGCGGGCCCACTATTTATTTTCAGCGAGTTAGTTTGAGCGTCTGCGCTCGCACACACACACGTCACTTTTCCGTTCTGCTGCCCCGCCTGTCATAATTGGTCGGATAGTCACGCGACGAGGCGTATGCAGTCTTCAGTCACTTTTTCACTTCATCGTCGATGTCGGCGGGGAATTGATTTCGATCCGCAAATTGGCCA
>Ga0182024_10008881_pt1 | contig 20997 bp, 18 predicted proteins | sample P32metaG_FD_120480 | JGI IMG/M metagenome (GOLD analysis project Ga0182024, IMG submission 120480) | Permafrost microbial communities from Stordalen Mire, Sweden - P3-2 metaG (Illumina Assembly) | ecosystem: Environmental > Terrestrial > Soil > Wetlands > Permafrost | place: Sweden: Stordalen...
GCTCAATCCCGCACTGCTCCTGCTCGACGAACCCTCCGAGGGGTTGGCGCCGATGATCGTCCAGCAGATTGTCGAGGTATTGGCACGGCTCAAGCAGGAGGGTCTCGCCATTCTGCTGGTAGAGCAGAATTTGCGGACCGCCTTTGCGGTCGGCGACCGCCACCACGTCATGAACAAGGGCGAAATCTGCTTTACCGGCAGTTCAGCAGAACTCGAAGGCAATGATTTCGTGCTGCGTAACTTTCTTAGCGTGTGACAGTCCGGCGCATTTCAGCTATTCCCGCGACGGCATTCCTTTTGCCATGTCGATGTGCAACGTTTCCGACACAAGGCGATTTTAAGCCACATTTGTTTCCAAAGCGCTTCGCCACGGGGGGCATTCGCGTGCAATTGACAAAGCTAAAAGTGGCAGATGTCGAACTCGAACTGTTCGATTCTGGCCAAGGGCGTCCCGTCTTATTTTTGCACGGCAGCGAAGGCTTCGATCGGCGACAACCGTTCGTTACTTTCCTATCCGAGAAGCGCCGCATCGTCGCGCCGTCGCACCCGGGCTTTGGCAAGTCGGACCTGCCTGATTGGCTCGACAGTGTGGAGGATATCGCACATCTCTATCTCGAATTGATGGATCTTCTGAAGTTCGATTGCGTCGACCTGGTCGGGTGCTCGATCGGGGGTTGGATCGCCGCCGAAATGGCGACCAAATCGCCGGAGCGCTTTCGCCGTGTGGTCTTGGTCGGTCCGGTGGGCATCAAGGTCGGTTCGTCCGACAAGCTCGATATCCCCGACATCTTCGCCATGCCGGAGTTGGAGGTGCAGAAGTTGCTCTATAACGACCCCGAGCGGATGAAGCCCGACATTGCGAAAATGCCGGACGACGAGCTTGCCGGGATGTTCCGTGCGCGCGAAACGCTCGCGCTGTTGACTTGGGAGCCGTGGATGCACAATCCGAAGCTCAGGCGGCGTTTGCATCGCGTGGCAGCTCCGGCACTGTTCATCCGCGGTGAAAGCGACGGCCTGGTGTCGCAGACTTATCTCGACGGCTATTCCCGCATGCTGCCGGATGCGCGTACGCTGACGATAAAAGCCGCTGGCCACATGCCGCAGTTGGAACAGCCGGCGGTCTTCGCAACCACAGTACTCCAATTTCTCGGAGAGTGATGAGATGAGAGCGTGGCACTTCAGCGAAAACGCCTATCCCTACCTGCCGCCGGCTGACAGTTATCCGTCCATCCGGGTGTCGCTGCCCAATCGCATCTATGATCCTGCCAAGGGTGCGGCGCTGTACGACCGCTTCATCGATGAATGGCTGATCGCCGAAGACGAAGGCGTGGAGATAATGCTCAACGAGCATCATCAGACCGCGACCTGCGTCGATCCCGCCGCCCCGCTGATGCTGGCGGCGCTCGCACGCTTGAGCAAGACAGCCCGTCTCTTGATCCTCGGCAATCCGATCGCAAACCGCCGGCAGCCGGTTCGCGTTGCCGAAGAGATGGCGATGATCGACGTGCTCTCACACGGCCGCCTGGAGGCCGGTTTCGTGCGCGGCGTGCCGTATGAGATCTTGCCGGCGAATAGCAATCCGGTGCGGATGAACGAGCGTCACTGGGAGGCGCTCGACCTCATCGTCAAATGCTGGACACACCACGACGGCCCGTTCAGCCACGAGGGCCGCTTCTTCCACCATCGGTCGATCAACATCTGGCCGCGTCCCATTCAGCAGCCGCATCCGCCGGTATGGGTCAGCACGACGAGCACGGGCGGTGCGGCGCAGGTGGGTGCGCACGGTTACGTCCAGGCGACGTTTCTCACCGGGTTCGACGCCACTAAGCGCATTTATGAGGCCTATCGTCGTGGCTGGCGCGAGGCCGGCCGCGGTCAGGATGTGCCGATCGACCGGTTGGCCTATGCGGCGCTTATCTACGTGGGTGAAACTGAGGCGCGGGCCCAGGCTGGTGCAGAGAAGTTGTTGTGGTACGTGACGGCCAACAAAGTGCCGCTGCACTTCTCTAATCCGCCGGGCTATGTGCCGGTTGCAATGAACATGCAATTGGCGCGCGGCGCCCATAACGTGGTCAGCGCCTACGGTACGAAGCAAGCTACAGTCGAAGGCGCGATTGAGGCCGGCACGATGTTCGCGGGAACGCCCGATCAGGTCTTTCAACAGATCAAAAACCATTGGGACCATGTCGGCGGCTACGGCCACTTGCTCATCATGGGACAGGCTGGCTTTCTCGAGCACGACGATACCGTGCACAGCATCCGCATGTTCGCGCGTGAAGTCTACCCTCGGCTCAAGGAGATCTATCCCGACACGATGGCTACTGGGACGGCGGAAAAATCGAAGTCGGCTGCGAACTGACAGCACGCTTCCGCGAATCGGCTAGTCATGCAGGACGATTACCCAGTGCGACACTAAAGTGTCGGAAATCAGATCCTTGTCGCACTTGAGTGCAAAGCGAACATTGAAGTCGAGGGTACTGTGAGACCGGTTCGATATGCGACGGAGACCGTTTAGCGTAGTCGCACATCGGGGACCTCAATCATGCAATATGTTGCGGTCCTGCCCCTAGTGTACAATTTCGTAGCCGAACTCTGCTGCCGATTTGGCCAGCCAGGACCATAGGCTGCCAGCAAAACTGCGGAGTGCAATCAACTGGAACGTCGGCCGGTCGTCGAGTTGTTGAATCTGCACGCCAATATGGGCGACCACGGTCGACGCGACGTCGCCGGTTCTGAAACCGCGCGGATGCAGGTCGACCGGAATGCCCTTGGCCAGCACGTCGCGAGCGCGATCGCCGCTCAGGCGCAGCACGACGCGGCCGTCGGATTGGTCGGCGATCGACGCAAGACCGGCCAAATGCTCCCGCAGCCTGGAGACAAAATCCCCTCCCGCTGAAGTCCCGGCGGCGGCGAGCCATTGACCGACACCGATACCGGCGAACGACACGCCGTCCTTCGCCACGACGCGCGGCCCATCGGGCAAACCGAGGCCGTAGGCCGCTGCAACAGCGCGTTTGAGGTTTTGCTCCGCTCCGCGCCGTACTATCACGGTCGCAAGAGCCAGGTCGGTCCGCTCCTCGATCACGAGTCCGGGGTTCGGCGTCACTGTGCCAAACCGCCCCGGCCGCGCCGCATTCATCAACGGTGCGCGGGTCCGCTGATCAAGGTTAGCCATGGAGGCGCACCCGCTGGGGATCGACAAAAATCGGATCGCAGACTTCAACCTCGATGTCGCCGCCGCGAACCGGATCATAAGCACGGACGCGCTCGCCGAAGCGTTGCGGTCCGTGCTCCAACAAGCCGAGCCCGACCCAATGATCGACCGTTGGCGAGAAGGCAACTGAAGTCATGTAGCCTTGATCATTGTCCGCCACGGGCCGGGCGCCAAGCGGCAGAAAATGCGCGCCGGCGCGCAGCCGTTGCGAGCGGTCGGCGGGCTTGAACCCGACGAAGGTTGGCCGGTCCAACGATTGCAAGGCAGCGCGCTCCGCCATCACCCGGCCGACGAAATCCTTGCGCGACGACAGCATTCGAGCGGCGCCCAGATCGTGCGCGGTCGTCTGTCCGTTGATCTCATTGGTCGAGACATGACCCTTTTCAATGCGCATCACCCCTAGGGCCTCGGTGCCATAAGGCGCGATACCAAACGCTTCACCGGCCGCCATCACCGCGCGGATCACCGCATCGCCGTGGCGCGCGGGGACAGCCAGCTCATAGGCGAGCTCGCCGGAAAATGAGAGCCGAAACAGCAGTGCGTTTAGTCCGCCCATGATCGTGACCGTTTGTGCGGCGAGGTGCGGAAAGGCCTCATTCGCCAGACTATGCTGCGCGTCAACCAAACTGCGCAGAGTGTCGCGTGAGCGTGGTCCCGCGATCGAATACTGCGCCCATTGTTCGGACACCGAGACCATCTGTACATCGAGGTCTGGCCAGAGTACCTGGTGACAAAATTCAAGATGCTGCATGACCTTCGCGGCGTTGGCCGTTGTAGTGGTCATGAAGTAGTGGTCGGTGGCGAGGCGGGACGTTGTTCCGTCATCCATGACGAAGCCGTCTTCGCGCAACATCAGGCCGTAGCGCGCCTTGCCGACCGGCAGTGTGGAAAACGCGTTGGTATACACGCGATCGAGGAAAACGCCGGCGTCACTACCTTGAACGTCTATCCTACCGAGTGTCGATACATCGCAGACCCCGACCGCCGATCGTACCGTGCGTACCTCGCGGCTGACCGTGTCAAGCCAGTCGGTTTCGCCCGGGCGCGGATAATATTGGGCGCGCAGCCACGCGCCGGTTTCCACCATGATGGCGGCTTGCTCTACGGCCCATTGATGTGAAGGCGGCAGGCGCGTCGGCCGGAAATCCTTTCCACGGTGATGTCCGGCGAGAGCGCCGAGTGCTACCGGCGTGTAGGGCGGACGGTAGGTGGTCGTGCCGACCTCGGGGATCGGCTGCTTCACCAGTTCCGACAGGACGGCCAAGCCGACAACCCCACCGATCTTGCCTTGATCGGTCGCCATGCCGAGCGTAGTGTAGCGCTTGAGATGCTCGACCGAGCGGAAACCTTCTTGCTCGGCGAGCGCTACATCTTTGACCGTCACGTCGTTCTGTAAATCGACGAAGGCCTTGCCGTTTCCCTTCACCCACCACATCGGCGTTATGGATACGGATTCTACTTCCGTGCTCGGCAGCGTAGCCGCCTTGGCGGCGAAACCGCAATCCGCCGCGGCGCGCGCTCCCGCTTCGGCGCCGGTTGCAAGACAATCCGCCAAGCTCATGGCGCCGTTAGCTGCGCCGGCGATCGTCATGCCGGCGGGCACGGCTTTCGGTACAAAGGCGGCGATGTCGTCACGCCATTGCGGCTTGCCGCCGAGGTGGCAGGTGAGATGCAGCGACGGGTTCCAACCTCCTGAAACGGCAAGGCCATCGCACGCGATCGTCGCCCCGCGACCCTTCGCGTCGACAACCTTCACCGCGTGAAGCGGCCGCGCGCCATTGACTTGAATGACTTGCGCCCCGAGGAAAACGCGGACTGTGGGATACAGCACTGCGGCCAGACGTTCCGGCGCTTCTGCTCGTGAATCGACGATCGCCTCGACCGAGACGCCGGCGCGAAGTGCATCTGCCGCGGTGCGCCAGCCATCGTCGTTGTTCGTGAATATGACCAGCCGGGAGGCCGGCGTCGCGGCAAACCGATTGAGATAAGTGCGGACCGCGCCAGCTAGCATCACGCCCGGGCGGTCATTGCCGGCAAAGGCGATCGGCCGCTCGCTCGCGCCGGCGGCGAGCACTGCGCGCCTGGCGATGATCTTCCAATAGCGTTGGCGCGGCTGATGCGGAGCGGGCGCGGGAAGATGATCGCTAACGCGCTCCACTGCGCCATACTGCCCATGATCGTAAACGCCGAACAGGCTGGTGCGGCGCATGATTCGGACATCGGGCATCGCGGCGAGTTCGGCTTCAATCGAGGCAACCCAGTCGGCCCCTTCGCAGTCTCCAAGCACCAGACGCTCCGCCAGCAGGCGTCCGCCGAGCCTGAAATCCTCTTCCGCGAGAATGACCCGCGCTCCGGCGCGCGCAGCAACTAGCGCCGCCATCAAGCCCGTTGGACCCGAACCGATGACGAGAACGTCGCAATGGGCGAACGCCTTTTCATATTCGTCAGGATCGTCGGCGCCCGCCGCCCGGCCGAGGCCCGCGGCGCGACGAATCGCCGGCTCATAAACCTTTTCCCAAAATCCCCGCGGCCACATGAAAGTCTTGTAGTAGAAGCCAGCCGGAAAGAGGGGCGAGAGCAAGTCGTTCACCGCCATCACATCGAAAGCGAGGGACGGCCACCGATTCTGGCTTGTGGCGACCAAGCCGTCGAACATTTCGATCATAGTGGCGCGCGTATTCGGCTCGCGACGTGCTCCGTCGCGAAGCTCGACCAGTGCGTTGGGTTCGTCTGTTCCGGCGGTGAAAATGCCGCGCGGGCGATGATATTTGAACGAGCGGCCGACCACACGTACGCCATTGGCAACGAGAGCCGAAGCAAGCGTGTCGCCGACACACCCGGCATAGCTGCGCCCGTCGAAGCTGAATCGAAGCGAAGTCGCACGATCGATCAGGCCCCCGTGTGGAAGCCGGTATTGCGAAGCCGCGCGCGTCCCGGGCGATGCGAAAGCAGTCGTGCGCTTCGTCATCCCCTGACCTCGGTCGTCGGAGCGCGCACAGTTTCGACATCGCGGGCGAATTGCACGAGCGTGATCTCGTGACTCATCGTATCGCGTGTGACCACGAGCCAGCTGTGGCAGCCAGCCGTGTGATACCAAAGCTCGCGTAGCGGGCCGCGCGGATTGTCGCGCAGGTAGACGTACTCGGCGAATTTTTGCGCGGCATCCACGCCGGCCGGATCGGGGCGCAAAGGCGAGGCATCACCTAGATAGCTGAACTCCTCGTTGCCGCGCTCGCCGCAATATGGGCAGACAATCCGCACGTCGTCCTCACACCGTGGTCAATGCAGGTTGGGCTGAGCGCCCTGGCCTTTTTCGTCGATCACGCGGCCCGCGGCGAAGCGATCGAGCCGGAAAGACGAATTCAACATGTGCGGCTCGTCGCGGGCGATCGTGTGCGCGAAACACCAGCCCGATGCCGGCGTTGCCTTGAAGCCCCCGTAGCACCAGCCGCCGTTGAGATAGAGGCCGTCGATCGGCGTGCGGTCGATGATCGGGGTGCCGTCCATGGTCATGTCTAGAAGCCCGCCCCAGTGCCGAAGAACGCGGAGCCGCCCGAGACCCGGCCAGAGCGCAACGCCGCCCTCAATGATGTCTTCGACAGTTGGAAGATTCCCGCGCTGGGCATAGGTGTTGTAACCGTCCAAATCGCCGCCGAAAACGAGGCCGCCCTTGTCGGATTGGCTGATGTAGAAGTGGCCGGCGCCGAAAGTCAGCACGCAGTCGATGGCCGGTTTGATGCCTTCGGTAACGAAGGCCTGGATCACGTGGGCTTCGATCGGCATGCGCAGCCCCGCCATCGCAGCAAGCCGGGAAGTGTTGCCAGCGACAGCAAGCCCGACCTTTGCCGCGCGAATGCCTCCTCGCGTTGTCTCGACGCCCGCGATGCGTCCGTTGCGGATCACCAGACCTGTGACTTCGCAATTCTGTATGATATCCACGCCGCGCCGGTCGGCGGCGCGCGCATAACCCCATACGACGGCGTCGTGCCGTGCCGTACCGGCGCGGCGTTGCAGCAGCGCGCCATGGATCGGAAAGCGCGCGTTGTCGTAGTCGAGAAACGGCAGCATCCCGCGAACTTGCCCTCGATCAAGCAATTCCGCATCAACGCCGTTGAGCCGCATGGCATTGCCGCGGCGGGCGAAGCCGTCGCGCTGCGCATCGGAGTGATAGAGATTGACGACACCGCGCTGGCTGACCATGACGTTGTAGTTGAGGTCACGTTCCAACCCCTCCCACAGCTTCATCGACCATTCGTAGAACTGGATATTCGGCGTCAGTAGGTAGTTGGAGCGGATGATGGTCGTGTTGCGGCCGGCGTTGCCCGAACCGATCCAGCCCTTTTCCAGAACGGCGACGTTGCTCAGTCCGTGTTCCTTGGCGAGATAGTAGGCCGTCGCCAGTCCATGACCGCCACCACCGATGATGATCACGTCGTATTCGGCCTTTGGCTCCGGGTTCCGCCACGCTGGCTTCCAATCCGCGTGACGGCGCAGTGCCTCGTAAACGAGCGAAAAAGCGGAGTATTTCATAAGCGATTCCGGCCTTCGATCGAATGCGCCAGAGTGCAGGGTTTTTCGGCGCTCAACAATCTAGCGTCGTCTCACGTTCCCATTCTGTCAGGTGGCGTGAGTATTTGTTCCAGTCGTCGTATTTGAGCCTGAGATAGGCGTTTGAGAACTCGTCACCGAGTCCTTCCCTCAGGACTGTTGATTGGTCGAATGCCCGTAACGCGTCGAGGAGATTGAGCGGCAAGCGCCGTGCGTTCGTTACCGTGTGGCCTTCGGCATACATGTCGATGTCGAGACGCCTGCCCGGATCGCGCTTGTTCTTGATGCCGTCGAGCCCGGCGACCAGAAGCGCGGCCTGGAGCAGATAGGGGTTGGTGGCGCCATCGGCGAGGCGGAACTCAAATCGGCCGGCGTCGGGAATACGGATCATGTGCGTCCGGTTGTTGCCGGCGTAAGTGATCGTGTTTGGGGACCAGGTTGCGCCCGATAACGTCGGTGGAGCGTTGAGGCGCTTGTAGGAATTCACCGTCGGATTGGTGATGGCGGCCATCGCATCGGCGGTGTGGATGATGCCGCCGAGAAAATTGTATGCAAGCGCCGAGAGGCCAAGCTCGCCATTCGCGTCCTCGAACAGGTTTTTGCCGTCTTTGGTCGACCATACGGACAGGTGGGTGTGACAGCCGTTGCCGGTCAGATGCGGGAACGGCTTTGGCATGAAAGTCGCCCGCAGTCCGTGCTTCTCCGCAATCGATTTGACCATGTATTTGAAAAAGGCGTGCCGGTCCGCGGTCTTCAGGGCGGAGTCGTATTCCCAGTTCATTTCGAATTGGCCGTTGGCGTCTTCGTGATCGTTCTGATAAGGCTGCCAGCCGAGCGCGATCATGCAGTCGCAGATTTCGGATATGACGTCATAGCGCCGCATCAGTGCCTGCTGATCGTAGCAAGGCTTCGCTTGAACGTCGGCGTCGTCGGAAATCGTCTTGCCGTCTGGCTGGATCAGAAAATATTCGCATTCGACGCCGGACTTCAGTTCGTAGCCCGCTTCGTCCGCTTTCTTGATCGCCTGCTTGAGGATCTGCCGGGGATTCTGCGTGACCGGCTTGCCGCCCATGGTCAGATCGCCTGTCACCCAGGCCACCTCTGGTTTCCACGGCAGTTGAACGGCGCTATCTGGATCCGCCATCACGAGGATGTCTGGATGCGCCGGCGTCATGTCGAACCAGACGGCGAACCCCGCAAACCCCGCGCCCGATTTCGAGATCATGTCGATCGCCGTAGCCGGCACGATCTTGGCCCGCATTGTACCGAACAGATCGACAAACGAGATCAGGAAATATTTGATCCGGTTTTCTTTCGCGTACGCGCTAAGTGATGCCATGAACCGCATCCTTTCCCCTTGTAGTTCCGGCCTCGAGCTGCGTCGTCATCAATTCTTGGGATCTTTCAGAAGCCGCCCTTTACACTCGGAATCCAGTCAGTACCCGCAAGCGGGACTCGCGCCATTGCCGCAGCTTCGATGGTGAGAGCGACAAGGTCTTCCGGCTCCAGATTGTGGACGTGTGACTTGCCGCAGGCGCGGGCAATGGTCTGTGCTTCAAGCGTCAACACCGCGAGGTAGTTGGCGAGCTTGCGCCCGGCCGTCACCGGATCGAGCCGGCGCGCCAGCGCCTCGTCTTGGGTCGTAATACCGGCCGGATCGCGGCCTTCGTGCCAGTCGTCGTAACATCCGGCCCTGGTCCCGAGTGCGCGGTATTCGCTCTCGTAACGCGGATCGTTGTCACCGATCGCAATGAGCGCGGCGGTGCCGATGGATACCGCATCGGCGCCGAGCGCGAGGCATTTGGCGACGTCCGCGCCGCTGCGCACGCCGCCCGATACAATGAGCTGCACCTTCCGGTGCATACCGAGATCCTGCAGCGCGCGGACAGCGGGGGGGATGGCCGCGAGCGTCGGGATGCCGACGTGCTCGATAAAAACGTCCTGGGTCGCCGCGGTGCCGCCCTGCATGCCGTCGAGCACGATCGCGTCGGCGCCGGCTTTGACCGCAAGTGGGATGTCGTATTGGGGGCGGGAGGCGCCGACTTTGACGTAAATCGGCTTTTCCCAATCGGTGATTTCCCGCAGCTCCTGGAGCTTGATCTCCAGGTCGTCCGGGCCCGTCCAGTCTGGATGTCGGCAGGCCGAGCGCTGGTCGATACCTTCCGGCAGCGTGCGCATTTCGGCAACGCGTTTGGAAATCTTTTGTCCCAGCAGCATGCCGCCGCCACCGGGCTTGGCGCCCTGGCCGATCACTACCTCGATCGCGTCGGCTTTGCGCAGATCGTCCGGGTTCATGCCGTAGCGTGACGGAAGCAACTGGTAGACCAGGATGTTCGAATGCTCGCGCTCCTCGCGCGTCATGCCGCCGTCGCCGGTAGTGGTCGACGTTCCCATCGCGGTCGCCCCGCGCCCCAAGGCCTCTTTGGCGGGCGCCGAGAGCGAGCCGAAGCTCATGCCCGCGATCGTAATCGGTATCTTCAGCTTTATGGGCTTGGTCGCAAACCGGGGGCCGATCGTCACGTCGGTCCCGCATTTCTCGCGATAGCCTTCGAGCGGATAGCGGCTGACTGAAGCGCCGAGAAACAAAAGATCGTCGAAATGCGGCAGCTTGCGTTTCGCACCAAAGCCGCGGATGTCGTAAATGCCGGTCGCTGCGGCGCGGCGTATTTCCGCGAGAGAAAAATCGTCGAAGGCCGCCGACGCGCGCGGTGGCGTATGGATCCAGCGGTCCGGCGGCTCCATCAGTATGATCCGATGTTGTCGACGTGGAAATGATATAGCTTACGCGCGGAGCCGTACCGCCGGAACGAGCCGGGGTCGATCGCACCGTTGATCCCCGCTGCTTCGAGCAACTTTGACAACTCGGCCTTGTGGTGCTCTTCGAGCGGCTTCTCGATGCAATCGGCGCCAAGGCTTTCCACGTTGCCGCGAACGAACAGCCGCGCTTCGTAGATAGAATCGCCGAGCGCCTCTCCTGCATCGCCGAGCACGACCAGGTTGCCGGCCTGTCCCATGAAGGCCGAGAGATGTCCGACCGATCCTTTGACCACGATATTGATCCCTTTCATGGAGATACCGCATCGCGCTGATGCATTGCCATCGACTACGAGCAAACCGCCACAGCCGGTTGCTCCCGCGGCCTGCGAAGCGTCGCCCTTCACATGCACCCGCCCGGACATCATGTTTTCGGCGACACCTTGGCCGGCATTGCCGTTGAGCACGACCGTCGCCTCCTTGTTCATGCCGGCGCAGTAATAACCAACATGTCCCTCGATCTCGACCGTGATCGGCGCATCGACGCCGGCCGCGATCGCGTGTTGTCCGCGAGGATTGAGGACTCGCCAGTGCGTTTCGTTGGTGTCGGCTCGGAGGCGATGAAGCGCCGCGTTGAGCTCACGCAGTGAGGTCTGCGAGAGATCGACCGTTCGCATCAGTGCAGCTCCCACAAGTATGCCTTCGCGGGAACTGGTTCCCACACATTCGCGGTGTCGATGCCTGGGAGATCCACCAGCGCACGATACTCGGTGCCGAATGCGACCCAGCGGTCGGTTTCTGCCATCACCGCGGGCTTGCACGCGATTGGATCTCGCAGCACTCCGAACCCGGATTCAGTGCCGACCACAAAGGTGTAGAAACCATCGAGCGCGGTGAGCGACGAATTCAGCGTCTGCTCGAGTGAATCGCCTTTCCGCATCCTCCAGCTCATGTAGCCGGCAGCTACTTCAGTGTCGTTCTCGGTCTGAAAGGAGAGGCCCTCTCTGATCAAGTCGCGGCGCAATGCATTATGGTTAGACAGCGAACCGTTATGCACCAGGCATTGGTCTGCCCCGGTTGTGAAGGGGTGTGCGCCGTCGGTGGTGACCGCGGATTCGGTCGCCATGCGTGTGTGGCCGATCCCGTGCGTGCCGGACATGGTGTCGAGACCGAACCGCTCCGCGACGCGGTCGGGCCTGCCAACTTCCTTGAAAATCTCCATACGCCGGCCGCTGCCGACGACGGTCAGTTCCGGTATAACGGCAATCTCCGCGCGCACGTCAGCTTCTAGTGCCAGCGGTACAGTGAGGACGAGGTGTGTGTCGCGAACCACATGCGGCAGCGCGGGGCCACCGGGTTGAAGGTGGCGAACGAAGGCATCGTAGTGAAAGCTGCGCGGCCCACGGATGGTCAGTTTGATCGCCCCCGGCGCGGCAGCGCCGTACACCGCGAAACCGGCGGAATCGGGTCCGCGGTCACACAGCGTGCGTAACATGCCGGCGAGCAGAGCCCCGAGTTCCGGTTCGGCCGTGCGGTCCTTCAGAAAAAGCCCGACGATGCCGCACATTGCCAAATGCTCCAAGATCAGTGACGATTACCCAATATGAAGGGTGTACTCCGAAGCGGGGCGGTGTCAATCAGGACGCATCTTTTTTTCTCCACAGGAAAACAAAACATCTGGTATCGGCGGGCGCGGCGACTCCTGGTGGCCGGTTTCATGAGCTTTCCGTAGAAAACGCAAATCCACCCACCGTCCCGACTTGCAACCGCAAGGGCGAGCAAAATGGCACCGCGAATTAAACCAAAGAAGCGTCGCGCGGCGGCACGCCTAACCACGAAAGCCGTACCGCAGCGGCGCGAGCCGGACTTGGACACCGACCTGCGGACCGGTTCAGCGGCGCCAAGCGAACTCTCCGCCCGGCCGCTCGAGGCGAGCATTGGCTTCCAGGTGCGGCGTTTGCGCAAATCGATCGACCTGACCGTTACCGAACTCGGGGCGGCCGCGGGGATATCGGCCGGGATGCTCTCGAAGATCGAGACTGGCAGTATCTCGCCGTCGCTCGGGACGCTGGACGCTCTGGCCAAGGCGCTCAACGTCCCCATCACCCGCCTGTTTGCCGAGACCGACGAACGTCGGGACTGTTCGTTCGTCAAGGCCGGGGCGGGCGTGCGGATCGAGCGCCGCGGTACCAAGGCTGGACACCTCTACGATCTCTTGGGCCATTCGCTCGGCGGTTCGATCGGCGTCGAGCCGTATCTGATCACGCTGGCCGAAAACGCTGTGCCCTACACTCATTTCCGCCATGCCGGCGTCGAGCTCATCTACATGCTGTCCGGAAAGGTCCGATACCGGCACGGCGACCGCACCTATCTGATGGAGCCGGGGGACGCCCTGTTCTTCGACGCCGCGGCGCGACACGGCCCGGAGGATCTCATCGAGGTGCCTATGCACTATCTCTCCATCATCATCTATCCGCGCGAAGCATAGCGCCGGCGCTGCACCGGACTTTCTGCCGGATGGCTAAGCGATATGGGATCACGCAAGCGCTAAATTGAGAAAGGGCAGCAGCTCAGGCGGTAGGCCCACTCTGCCACTATCATGCGCGGCTCAAGCGGCAGCCTGGTCTGCCTCCGCACGTCGACCAACGCTCCCGCGCGCCCTCACCACCGCAAGGCGGCTGTGTGGACGTGATCGTCCCAGAGCGCTGCCAATCTTTCATCCAGCGATGTCACCGTGATCGAGCATCCCGCCATTTCGAGCGACGTCACGTAAGATCCGACGAGTGACCGCACGACGGTCAGGCCGTGCTTTTCCAGGATAGGCTTCGCGGCGTTATACATCAGATAGAGTTCAAGCAATGGGGTGCCGCCGAACCCGTTGACGAAAAGCAAGACGTCACCTGAACGAGGGTTATCGCGATCGGTCATAATCGCGCCGACGATTTCATCGGCAATGGCATCGGCGCTGACCAGACTTACTCTTTTCCTGCCGGGTTCGCCGTGGATGCCACGCCCATTTCCATTTCGTTGGTGGCAAGCGTGAAGGTAGGAGTTCCCGCGGCCGGGACCGTGCAACTTGTCAATGCCACGCCAACCGCTGTATCGTGTTGTGCGCGAAAGTCGGCTTAAAGGGGTTCGAAATGTTGGCGGGCTCGCGCCCCGTCGAGATAGACCGCTCGCGTTTCAGCGTCGCGCAGTCATCGCCGATCTATCGTTGGTGGAGACGGCGTTCCGACCATCGCATGCGGGGGCCGCAGCTGCCCGACGCTGATGGTGTCTTTCAGACAAATAAGCTCAAGGCAATCACCAGCGCCAGAACGATACAAATCACGCCTCGTAATTGTGTACGAAATCATCCGGTACGTTGGGCCCCCAGGCATAGAAGGAGTCGTCCGACGGTTGGTCTGCGGCCGGCCAATCGCAAGTGACCGGGATGTAGTCGATATCGGCTGAATATTCGCAGAAGCTGCCCCAGGGGTCCTGAACGTAGTGGAAGTAGTTCGACCCGAGCACGTGCCGCCCCAAACCCCAGCCTTTGGCGAAGCCTTTGTCGAGCATATGCATTGCGCCGGCGCCGATTTCGTCGATCGATCCGACGTCCCAACTGAAATGATGGTGCCCGGGTGCGTCCGAGCGCGCGAAGGCGACCATGTGGTGATCGCTGCCGTGGATGCCGTGCAGGAACGCAATGTTGTCGCCGGAATGGTCGGACAGACGCATGCCGAGCACGCGCGTGTAGAAATCGATCGCTTTGGGTATGTCGCGCGTGAACAACAGGATATGAGCGAGCCGTCGCGGGCGCGTGCATGGCAACGCGCTGCGGAATGGGGCCCCGCGTTGGCCCGGGCCGGTCGGCTGGAACGAAAAATGCGTCTTTTCGTCTGGCGATGATTTTGCGGCGACCTTGATTTCAATCAAATTGCCATCGTGATCGTGAAACCACAGCCCGTTCGAGTCGACGCCGGGCGGTGGATCAAGGCGCTTAATGCCCACGTCCTGCAGGTGCACGGAGAATCTCTCGATATCATCCTCAAACGCGCCGAAGGACATATAGCCGTACTTCTTGCGTGGTCCCTCGCCAATGGTGCCCCACGGATGGGGATGCGCAAAGGTATTGACCGTGAGAACGTTGCCCCGTTCTTTGATATCCAGGCCGAATTCGCTGTAGAAATTCCGCGCGACGGCCAGATCCGGAACTGCAAAGTGAAAACGATCGAGAGAATGAATCCCAAGTTCTCCCGGTCGGCGGCTCGCACCGATAAATCCCTGGATCGCCGTCATCGGATTTCCTCCCGTCAGAACTCGATTGGGCGTCGTTTCGCGCCGCGATCAAACTAGGCGATGTCGCACGCGCGACAATTTCGTATATTCAAACCACCGTTAAAAATTTCTGTCAACTAAAAATAGTTTTTACTTGCTTTTGTAGTTTTTAAATTGCAGCGTCATTCTCAATGAATAAGCTAGCCAACCTTGATCAGACGGCAACGCAGGCGGACCAGGCCTATGAAGCCCTATTGGCCGAGATCCTGGATTGTCGCCTCGCGCCCGGTGCTAAAATCACGATCAGCGAAGTCGCTGTGAGGTTGGGGTTTAGCCCTGGCGCAGTTCGCGAAGCCTTGTCGCGCCTCGCGGCGGAGAAGTGGGCGGTGGCGACCGCCCAGAAGGGCTATTCCGTCACACCAGTCTCCGTCGAAGAGCTGAAGGACCTGACGCGGACTCGCATCGTCATCGAGCGGTTTTGCCTGCGCTCCGCGATCGCCTACGGCGACGTCGAATGGGAGACGTCCATTGTCGCCGCCTACCATCGGCTGCATCGAATTCCAATGCTCGTTGTTGAGGCCGCTTCCCGCTTGAGCCCGACCTGGGTTGCGGCGCACACGACCTTCCACGCAGCGCTCGCGGTCGGCTGCGACAGTACGTGGATGCTGACTCTGCGTGCAATGCTCTATGCGCAGAGCGAGCGCTACCGACATCTGTCGTTCGCGCTGGCGCGTGAAAATCGAGATGTCGACGCAGAACACAAGGCCATTCTTGAGGCCTGTCTTGCTCGTGAGCCCGATCGAGCCTGCGATCTGATGGAGGATCATTTGACGCGGACCTCAGGCATTCTGCTGACTTCTCCGCTACTGGGAGACGGATCCCGCGCCGCCAGCAGATAGCAGGACTGAAGCAGTATTTGCGCCATCGACATGCAGCTGCGGGATGCCGCACGCGAGCGGAAGGTCAAACAATTGATTTCTATTCGGAGGGATGCAATGACCAAAATCGCAAGTCAGCACAGCTTCGCACCGCCCACGGTGCAAGAGCTTGTCGCCAGGGCCCGTGAGCTTGCACCGCTGCTGCGAAAAAACGCCGCCGCGAGCGAGGCCAACCGCCGCGTCGAGGAGGACACTATTCAAGCCATGACGAAAGCCGGCTTGATGCGGGTTTGCACCCCGAAGCGTTATGGCGGATGGGAGATGAATACGCGTGCGATGCTCGACGTTAGTTCGGCGATTGCCGAGGCTGACGGCGGTGCCGCTTGGGTGGTGAACCTGAACAATATCTGCTGTTGGCTGGCGAGCCTCTATCCGGTTAAAGCGCAGGACGAGGTTTTTGGCGACGACCCCGACGCGTGCGTCTCCGGCGTGCTTGCACCCACTGCGACGTCAACCAAGGCGGCTGGAGGTCTCCGCGTCTCCGGCAAGTGGTATTACAATTCGGGCGGCTGGCATGCGCAGTGGGCCGTGCTTGGCATCCCAGTCGTCAATGACGCAGACGAGATGATCGACCAGGGACTCGCGCTGATCCCAATGACCGATCTCGAGCGTGAGGACACTTGGTTCGTCGCCGGCATGAAATCGAGCGGCAGCATTTGCTTGAAAGCCAAGGACATCGTTGTTCCCGATCACCGTATTCTGTCGGTGCCTCGCGCGATCGAGGGCGACTATCCGACGGAAATGCGAAGTAAGGAGGCGTTCTATCGATCGCCGTTCGTTCCGATCCTCGCTTTGATTTTGGTCGGGCCCATCCTGGGATTGGGTCGTGCGGCCCTGGAATTCGTTCGACAAAAAGCATCGACGCGGCCGATATCCTATACATTCTTCGAAAAGCAGAGCGCGTCCGTCGCGTTTCAGCTGCAGATCGCCGAAGCGGCGATGATGATCGATACGGCGCATCTGCACGCCTATCGCGCCGCCGACGACGTGGACAAGGCTGCGACGCAAGGCGTCTATCCCGACATGCTGGTCCGCACAAGAGTGCGTGCGGACACGGGCTATGCGGTGGAGAAGGTCACCCAGGCTATCGATAAACTTCTGTACGCGCACGGCGCTGGCGGGTTTGCGGAATCAAGCCCGCTCCAACGAATCTGGCGCGATGCGGCCGTCGCGGCGCGGCATGCGGTCGTCCTGCCTGCGGTCGGCTATGAGGTCTACGGCAAGGCCCTTCTCGGGATGGAAAATAACGTTACGCCGCTGGTCTGAGTGGCGGTTCACTTAGCATGAGGGTCATGCGGCTCCAGCTTGAGGGTGCGCCAGCGCGATTACCTCACCACGCGCAACGCGTGCACGGGGCCTTACTTTTATTTTGCCGAAACTAAAACCGAAACGCGATCGGCCGTCCGGTAGTAGTAAAAACCAAACCGAGAAATAAAAACGTCAGTGCAATAAACATCATGGGTGGGGGAGGGTCGGCGCCGGTTATCGCCATTTTGATCCCGATGACAATGTATAACACTGTGAAAATGCCGAAACTGGCGAGTCCCCACCGAAACCAATTTCGTTTTTGATCTTCTTGTTGTTGCCGCAGGCTCTTGATCTCGGCTTCCAGCTCTTCCGGCGTCATAGCGCGCTCCTTTTGCGCAATGCGAACCAACGTTCCTCAAACGATTGCACGCTTGTTTGTCATGACGCGTATTGTAATGGTTCAAGCGAATTCAGCACCTGATTGATCACACCATGACTATCGCTGCTTGGCAATTTCCGTCGGCTTGCGATGGAGCGAGTCCGCTTCCGGCCCTTCGCGTCAATGGTGCGGCGCAGCGATGTGTCCGGAGTTGACGTAAAGCGGACTCGTCACGCGCCGCCCTCGAAACGTCGAAGATGACCCGAAGCGGAAGTCGCGCTTTCGCGAACGCCATTCGGCTAGGTTGAATCGAAAATTCCCTGTCTATTTCGCTGTTAGCAGCGAATTTGGAGCTAGAGGCCGGTTGGGATCTGACTGTATCGTCAGCCAGCCAGTGTCGTCTCCGTGGCGTGTTTCCGGCTCGCAAGAATATGCACGAGATTTCTGGGAGTTCGCAGTCGCATGAGACCAGTTCGATTTTTGCCTCGAACCGCGGTATTCTGGGTACGCGCCGGCACGCTCTCCCGTTGTCCCGTAATCCGTACTACAAGCTCTGATCGTCAGCGCGGGAAGCCGACTGTTGCCGATTGCACCGCGTAAAAAGACGAATGCCGTACCGGCGTGAACTAAGTAAAAGCAATCCCAACAGTTGAGTGGAGACTGACCAAAAATGACATCGAACGCTTCGGCTGACCGTCCGCGCGCATCGGTTTCCGTCATCAGTCTCATCATGCGTCCGCGCAGCGTCGCGATTATCGGCATGTCAGCTAAGCCAGGTTCGGCCGGTCGCGTCGTCCTTGAGCTTCTGGACAACAACAAATTCAGCGGCCCCGTTCATCTTGTCGGTCGCAGCACCGCCGATATCGACGGCCGCAAGGTTCTTGCGAGCATCGATGAACTTCCGCAAGACGTGGATCTCGCCGTCTTCACGCTGCCGGCAGCCGCTGTTCGTGAAGCGGTGGAAGGCTGCGTGCGGCGCAAGGTAAAGGCCGCAGTGATCTTCGCGTCCGGTTTCGCCGAAGTCGGCAGTGATGGTACCGGCGAGCAGGACCGCATCGGCGAGATCGCGCGCGCGGGCGGGCTAGCTCTCGTCGGGCCGAACTGCCTCGGCTACATGAACTTCGTGGACGGGTTCGCCGCGGTCTTCTTTTCGCCGCAGCCCACACCTCGCTTGCCGGACGGCACCAGGGGTGCCGTCGCGATCGTGGCGCAAAGCGGCGGTCTCGGCAGCCATTTGCAGGGCGGATTGGACGCGCGCGGCGTTCCGGTCTCATGCTGGATTTCGACCGGCAATGAGGCGGGCCTCGGTCTCGCGGACTTCATCCAATATCTGCTCGATGATCCGGTGACGCAAGTCATTGCGCTCTACGCGGAGGATATAAGGCGTCCGCAGGAATTCATCGACATTGCCGGCGAAGCGTTGCGGCGTGGCAAGCCCATTGTGATGATGCACCCTGGCCGCGGCGCAAAAGCGAAGGAGGCGGCGCACTCGCACACCGGCGCCCTTACCGGCGATCACGCGGTCATGCGCACGCTGGTCGAACATGCAGGCGTCGTGGTCGTCGACACGCTCGACGAACTCATGGATGTGAGCGAGCTTCTCGCCCGCTTCCCGAAGCCGTCGAAAGGCGACCTCGGCATCCTCACCTTTTCCGGTGCGTTCTGCGGCATCGCCCACGATTTCTGTGAAGACATCGGCGTTCGTGTGCCGTCGCTGTCGCCGGACACGCAAGCCTATCTCACGCCCATCTTGCCGGCTTTCCTTCCGCCGAAGAATCCGCTCGATCTCGGGACCCAGACGATCTGGCAGCCAGAACTCCTCCGGATTTGCGTGGAAGCGCTGCTGGGCGACCCTGCCATAGGCGGTCTCGCGATTTCGATACCAGCTACCAGCCCGCGACATGCAGTCATCTATATCGACGGCATCGTCGCTGCGAGCAAAACGAGCACCAAGCCGGTGGCGCTTGCCATCCTCGGGGATGCCTCCCCGCTCTCGCCCGAGTTCACGACGATCGCGCGGAAAAACAATGTTGTGCTGTCGCGTTCATCGGACCGGACACTGCGCGCGATAGGCAAAGTCATCGGCTACGGCAATCGCAACTCCGCATTGCTGGAGCGCAAAGTCACGGCCGTTGGGTCCGTGTCGATCCCGGAACTCGGACAAGGCGCGCAACCGGAATGGCTCGGCAAGAAGGTGCTCGCCGCCCTGGGCATACAAGTCCCTGCGGGCGAACTCGCCCGCAGCGCCGAGGCGGCGGTCGGTATCGCTAATCGCGTCGGTTATCCGGTCGCAATGAAGGCGCAGGCCGCGGAGCTCACGCATAAGACCGAGGCAGGCGGTGTCGTGCTCGGAGTGGCCGATGCCGATGCCGTGCGCAAGACCTGGGCGGCATTGGGCGCCAATGTTGAGCGCGCGCAGCCGGGTCTGAAGCTCGATGGCGTGCTGGTGGAAGCCATGTCGCCGCACGGGCTTGAACTCGTGGTCGGCGCGCGCCGCGATCCGCGATGGGGCCCGGTTCTGATGCTGGGGCTAGGTGGCATCTGGGTCGAGGCACTCGGCGACGTGCGGCTGATGGCGCCGGATCTCACCGAAGACGAAATCGCCGAGGAGCTCGGCAAGCTCAAGACGGCGAAACTGCTGCACTGGAAGGGTAAGGGCTACTGGTGCGTGAACCTGCTGGAGCGCTCGGTGGAGGTCTATTCGACCGAGGACTGCCAGGAGGACGTGGAGGACGCGGGGTGAGCCGCTAGCCGCCGTGCGCCAGCTCGGCCTTCGCTGTTTCGAACACCGCCTCGAACATTGCGGGAGTCAACCGACCGGTGTTCGTGTTGAGGCGCGAGCAGTGGTAGCTGTTGATCAGGCTGTAGCCGGCCGCTTCGCACCGTGCGCCGTGCCCGCCCGCGGCAAAGGAAGCCTTCAGCCCCAGCGCCCGCAGCACATTGCGCCGCGCCACGTCGCCCAGGCTGACGATCACCCGCAGCCGGGGCAGGGCGGCGATGCGGGCGGCGAGGAACGGGCGGCAGGCGGCTTCCTCGGCGGTCTCGGGCTTGTTGCCGGGCGGCGCGCAGCGGACCGCGTTGGTGATCATGCAGTCGACCAGCCTCAGCCCATCGTCGGGGCGAGCGTCATAGCGGCCGGCCGCAAAGCCCAGCTTGATCAGGGTCCCGTAGAGCAGCACGCCGGCGAAGTCGCCGGTGAACGGCCGGCCGGTGCGGTTGGCGCCGGTGCGGCCGGGCGCGAGGCCCACCACCAGCAGCCGCGCGTCTGGATCGCCGAACGACGGCGCGGGACCGTTCCACCAGTCGGGGTGCGCGGCGCGGTTCTCCTCGCGGTAGCGGACCAGGCGCGGACAGATCGGGCAGCCGCGCGGCGGCTCCGCATGGGCCGCCAAGTCAGGTTTCGACATCGACCTCCTGGTCGCGCGCGGCCCGGGCCGAGGCCTTGGCTTCCTGGATCACCCGCGGCAGGCGGGCCGGACGGCCGATGATGTCGGCGAGGTCGGCCAGATCGATGAACACGTCGGCCTGCCGGCGCAGGTCGTCGGAGGCCATCGGCGGCTGCGACTTGACGGTCGAGACCACGGTGACGCGCACGCCCTTGCGCTGCATCGCCTCGACCAGGCGGCGGAAGTCGCCGTCGCCGGAGAACAGCACTA
>Ga0182024_10008882_pt1 | contig 20996 bp, 18 predicted proteins | sample P32metaG_FD_120480 | JGI IMG/M metagenome (GOLD analysis project Ga0182024, IMG submission 120480) | Permafrost microbial communities from Stordalen Mire, Sweden - P3-2 metaG (Illumina Assembly) | ecosystem: Environmental > Terrestrial > Soil > Wetlands > Permafrost | place: Sweden: Stordalen...
AAAAAGTCGAAGCCAGATGCGCTACGGCTTTAGGCCAATTTTTACTTGCACAATAAGGCAAAAGCGGTCGAGATGTCTGAGGAAGAGCGGGGCAACTTTGCAGTACGAGCATCAACATTTCCTCAGTTAATGACGGGATTTCCATTAAAAAATCCACAAAGGCGGCCATTCCATTACTCTCTAAAGAAGATTTGATTGCGGTGTTTAAAAACCCCAGCGCCAATTCTCCTTGGGATGCACAAATAACCTCTTTTAAGGCTTCTTTGTCTCGTGGATAAGAAAAAGATGATGCAAGAAGAGTTAAAACCTTCATCCATTTCTTTCGCGCTGCGACAGATAAAAAAGAGCCATCAATTTCAGTAGGAGTGGCTTTTCCCTTGAGTAGAGCAATAATAACCTCTTCTTTAGTTTCATAGACGGTTCCAGATATCGATCTCGTGTGTTCACAGGCAAATTCAAGAGGTGTTTTAGGTACTGCATAATCGGGAAAAACCAGCGAAGCTTTAGGCAAATCCATTAATGTCTTATTAGGATCAAATCCATTAGCAAGCAGAACAGAAATTACCTCCCCACAACGACCCCAAAGATATCCGTGAGCAATTGCATCATAGAGATAGCTAGGGCATCGTTTCATCCTCTTCTGAAGAAGAAGCCGGACAATTTCTCCATGGCCATATTGGATTGCAACCTCCAAGGCTGTTCGGCCTACTGTGGATCTTGCATTTAAATCAACACCATTTTCGATGAGCAAACGTGCAACTCCAACATAACCTGTCCCTTTGATGACGTGAATCAGAATAGGTTCGCCAATCTCGATCGTTTCGTCATTAAAGCCTCGACGCTCTGTGGGTCTAACATTCACCTTTACCTTTCCCCTAATCAGAACCTGTGCCATTTCACAGACCCATCTCTCATGCTGTTGAGCATTCCACTTGTACTTTCTAAGACTATTTTGATCGTCTAGAGACCTGCCACATAACCAATAAAGAAATGGCTGCGATCCGTTATGTGATGAATAGAGTCCGTCATATCGAAATAACACCTTATTAGGATCCAATCCTTTAGCCAAGAGATGTCTTAGTTGAGAGGATTGAAGCTTTCCAGATGCTAAGTCTGTTCTAAATGCATCATACTCCTTTGATTGACCTCCACCTCCACCAGGGCCTCGAATGAATCCTCTTAAGCGATACTCTTCGCACCCCAAAAACTGTGTTGCTTCCCAGAAAATATCGGAGGGATTCATGACCTCTAAAGGATAGGGAAAATCGACTTGAACGGAGGATAAGAATCGGCCGTCTTCCGTGACAAATTCCACATCTCTGTGGTTATAAATATAAATCTCCGTAATGCGCCGATCTACATGGTGCTGGGCAAACTGTCCTTGTAACAAAGTTAAAAAGGGTTTTTTCTGATTGCTGAGAGATACGCTTTGAGATGCCATAAAGAAACTCCTATAAATCCTTAATTCTCAAAAACCTGTACTATTCTAAAAAAGAATATTTTTTCGATCTATAAGATTTAAGTAAAACTCTTTTTATTGGCTGTCTGCAAAGTCCGATCGGATGCTTTGCAGACCCTCTCTAAAGCGATTCAAAATTGCGGACAGCTAATTGTTGGAGCATGTCGCACATTTTCTTAAATGACGGTGTGTCGAGTCCCAGTTCCATCAACGTGATCTTAAATAGTTTAAGTTCATCTTCAAAGACCGCAAACGCCCGTTCTTTGCCGATATGTTTGGCCAGGTTGATCTCGCGCTGATTCTTTTCGTCTTGGGTCAAATCTCCCAAATCATCGGCAATTTGAAACGCCATACCGAAATGGTACGCGCTTTTTTTCACCTGATCGATGCGATATGGATCTCCGCCGCCGAAAAGCCAGCCAAAAACGAAAGAGACTTCGAAAAGCGTCACGGTTTTTTGGTAGATCACTTGGCGCAGTGTTTCCAATGTTAGATTAGGAGGGAAAATATCGTGGAACTGCCCACCGGTGGCTCCGGAGATGCCTGCGCACCGCGTTGCATATTCCAAAGCAAGAATCCCCGCGGAGTCAGCCATTTCACGGAAAGGGGGTTCAGCTTCTCTCATTCTGACAGTGTTCGTATGAATCTTTTCAAATGCTGCGCAGATCAAGGCATAGCTGGAAAGGAGCGCAATCGACTCTCCGTAAATTTTGTGCAGGGTCGGCTGGCTGCGGCGCTCCTCTTCATTGTCCATGCAAGGAAGGTCATCGACAATAAGCGAGGCTGTATGGAAAAATTCGACGGAAAGGGCTGCGTCTAAAACGTTGAGGCTGTTGCCTAAGGCCTCTGCAATCATCAGGACCAATAGAGGGCGGAACCTTTTCCCCCCGCTTTTTAAGGCATACTCGCAGGCATCTCTTAATTTCGTTTTTTCCCCTAAACTCAAGATGCTCTTGGCAATCTCTTGTTCGATTTTATCTCGGTGAGCATAGAAATTCGATGTCTTTTGCAGTTCAGCTGTTGTCATAAGTTCTCTCTGTAGATGGCTCTTGATGGGATGATACCCTTAATGTTGACGCATGGATAACAAAAAGCTTTAGGACCGATGAGGGTTCCGGGATTTGTCACAGCATTGCATCCGATTTGTGCGCCGTCTCCAACGATGGCCCCTAATTTTTTCAGTCCCGTCAAAATCTTTTGCCCCTGTAATAGGATAGACACATCTTTATGGTCTAAACGGTAGTTGGCAAGCTTAACGCCTGCACCTAAATTGACGTCGTTTCCCAAAATTGAATCGCCGACGTAATTAAAATGCGCCGCTTGAACTCCATTGAGCAAAATAGAGTGCTTAACTTCTGTCGCGTGGCCGATGACGCACTTTTCACCTGTGATGACATTCCCTCGGATGTAGGCGCTGTGACGGATAAGATTATGCGGTCCGATGATGACAGGCCCTTCTATGTAGGCCCCCGGCTCGATCACTGTTCCGGCACCGATGGAAATGAGTTCAGGTTTGATCAGATAAGCTGTCGCGGGGACTTTCACTTCGATTTTACCCAGCTCTTGTTCTTCTAGATAAGCAGTGAGACGGTGGAGGGCGTCCCAGACGAAGGCTGCTCCCTCGAAAAGCTCACGATGGAAATAGGCCTCTAAAGAAAAGAATTGATTTGTACAAAGTTCTTGCATGGTTCACATACTACTTAAGTTGCGCTTTTTCCACATCCTTCTCTTTAGTATTATATTTATATACCTATACTTCTCATTACTCAGGTGGTGTGGATTTGTTCATAACTACCCTCTTTTAGAAGAGAAAAAGGGATGTTCATGAATTCGGTGATAAATTGTTTTTTAGTGTTGATGGTTTGGACTGTTAACATAAAAAACAGTCAAAAAGGGCCTTATGAACAATCAATCGACGGTCCAATCAATCGGTTCCTTTCCAACCTTTTTAAGAAATTCATTGGCCTTGGAGAAGTGGCGGCATCCAAAAAATTTATCTACTGAATAGGGAGACGGATGCGCTGCTTGGAAGACGGCATGATGGGTCCCTATTACTTTATGGCATTTTTCCTGGGCCGATTTGCCCCAGAGTAAAAAGACAATCGGATCTTGACGCTGGGCTAAAATATCGATGACGGCATCGGTGAACCTTTCCCATCCTTTTCCATAATGAGACCTCGGTTCTCCTGCACGGACAGTCAGTGTTGCATTGAGAAGAAGAACGCCCTGTTTGGCCCATGATATCAGACATCCGTGAGAAGGACGCCGGATTCCCAGATCGTTCTCTAGTTCCTTATAAATATTCTTAAGAGAAGGAGGCTGTGTGATTCCTGGAAGGACGCTAAAAGATAGGCCGTGAGCCTGTCCAGGCCCGTGATAAGGGTCTTGTCCCACGATGACGACTTTAACCTGATCGTAAGGCGTCTGCAGAAAGGAATTGAAGATGAGCGGTTCCGGTGGATAGATCGTTTTTCCAGCTTTTTTTTCTTCCTCCAGGAACTTTTTCAATTCCTGGACGTACGGCTGGTTAATTTCGTTTTTAAGTTTTTCGTGCCAGCTCTTTTCTATTTTCATATTCATACCAACCTATCCCACAATCCTTGACAGAAACACCCGAAGACCCTACGATTTTCCTCTACTACGAGGCAAACCATGAAAGACTTAGCGGAAAACAATTTAATACGTTTTAAAAATATCTCTAAGAAAAAAGAGACGATGATAGCAAATTTCAAGGTTAAAGGCCTTCGAAATGGTGTCAATTTCACAGCTTCTATTTCCGTTGATCTCTCGGCTGCTGAACTTCATCCTGGCGATGTTTTGGAAAAAATTATCGAGGAATGTGCCCGCCTGGGTGTGAACGAATTCAAAAAGGCTGACTTTCAGTTCGAAGGACTTACAAGTATCTAATTTTATCTGGGTGTAGCGCAGACTGGCTAGCGCACTAGCATGGGGTGTTAGGGGTCGGAGGTTCAAATCCTCTCACCCAGATTTTTTTCTTATTCAATAGTTTTTGTCTGATCGAGGGAAATCAATCCATTTGCATCTTTAGGATCAAGTGTAAGAAGGGGTTTAGAAGTCTTAACCCGTTGTTTAACTTGCTTGATATGCTCGGCAGGAGGAATATTTTCAGGTTGAGTGCCACCAATCTTAGCAATAGCAGCTCGAACTTCTTTTCCAACTGTTTCATGAGCTTCGATAGCGTCTCTCTGATTCTTGATATTTTCACGTTTGAGCTTTTCTCGTGTTTGCGTCATTCGAAACTGATTAGCGGCCAGCTCTGTTCTGTCCATTCGATCCATCAGTTGTTCCTTGGGGTCAATCCCTTTGCGAGCCTTAATTGCATCGGACCCAAGCCCACCATAAAGCCCTTTGTATCCGGCGTCATGGAAGATCCCGAACATTTTGTTTTGGACACCGGCATCTCGGGCTGCTCCGGAGAGAGCTTTGAAATCTTGAGAAGTTTGTTTACGCAGCTCCAAGCGCTCAAGATCGGCAATAGCTGCATCGGTAAGCTCTTGGCGTCGAGTTTGGATGGCGAAATACTTTTGAGCATGGGCAATTTCTGGTTTTCTGGGGTCTCCATTTTGAGCAATGAGGTAGCAAGCAAAACGCGAAAGATGATAATCATCAACGGTTTGGGTAGCTCCTTTCCCCAGATTGATCTGTTTGCCGGCGCCGGCAAAGTGATGGCTTGGATCATTTCCAGACTGTTTGCAAGACTCTATGGCTTTTTTAATGGCATTTTCAAATCGTCGCCATTGGGAGTAGCCGAGACAAGGCTGCAAGCTTCTAGCGCTCCAATACTCAATCCCGTGCTGATTGACCTTTTTTAGATCTTCAAAAGATAGCTTGTTAGGGATCAAACTAGTATCATCATCTTTTTTCATAGGCTCTCTCAATAATTTATAAAATGTAATAGAGCATATTGAGAAAAAAGATTTTAAACAACTTAGTCAAAAAAACATCCTATACCCACTTGGTAACTCTTGACTTAGAGCGATTCTTCTATTCACCAAGATTTTCCTTCTCTTGTTAAAAATATTTCTTGTCATTATGGTGCGAACATAAAGACATGGAACATACAGAGACCCCCGCGTTCAAGTCCAAGTACTATTATATTGTTGCGATTGCTGTTTTGATTTTTATTGCCATCTTTTGGTGGTGGAGGGTCTATCTTTATCCCTACCAAACAACAGACGATGCCAATATTGCAAGCCTCGATCATACCATTAGCTCCGTCCAGTCGGGAAAAATTTTACAAGTGGCTGTAGAAGATGGGGATATGGTGAGAAAAGGCGATCTTTTGTTCACTGTCGACGATACAATCTTGCAAATCGAACTAGAGAAAGCAAAAGCTGGATTAGATCATGCCAATGATGAAGTAAAGCTGCAAAAAATCCGAGTCGATTTGGCCAAAGAAGATTTTCAAAGGGCCACGACGGAATTTACAGGCGGTGTGATATCTAAAGAAGCGATCGATCATGTCGACAAGACTCTTCAAATGGCCCAGGCACAGCTTCAATCGATCAATTCTTTAGCAGAGGTCCAAGAGGCGTCGCTAAAGTTGATTGAAACGCAAATTCAATATGCCAATGTGACAGCTCCTACGGATGGGATCATCGCTAAACGATGGCATGATCCGGGCGATGTTGTCCGTGCGGGACAGGCTGTTCTTTCTCTTTTCGATCTGTCGCAGATTTGGATCTCGGCCAATATTGAAGAGACGAAACTGTCTTCTATCCATGCCGGAGATCCTGTAGATATTACAGTCGATGCCTATCCACATTTGGAGTTTCATGGCAATGTGCTCGTCATCGGCGCTGCTGCCGCCTCTCAATTTGCCTTGATCCCCTCGAATAATTCTTCAGGCAATTTTACAAAGGTGACCCAGCGTATTCCGCTGAGAATCTCGATCAATGCCCAAGAAAATGCCCAATCGCTATATCTTAGACCAGGAATGTCAGTCAAAGTGAAAATCCGTACGAGGTAACATGCTCGAGAAGCACGAAGGGCTTCTGCGACAGAAGGTGATCAACTGGATCCCCGCTTTTGCATCGCACCACCGCGCTTATCCTTGGTTTGTGCTCATCACAGTCATGCTCAGCACTTTTATGGTCGTCCTCGATGGAACGATCGTCAATGTCGCCATTCCGACGATCATGGCGGCCTTTGGTCAAACGATCAATCAAGTGGTATGGGTTTCAACTGCCTATCTGATCGCCCTTTCAGTATTACTTGCTATTTCTGCATGGCTTTCAGAACATTTCGGGGCCAAAAAAGTTTATATAACCGGCCTTCTTATTTTTATTTTTGGCTCTTATCTCTGTGCCATTGCGTGGAACCTCGATGCGTTGATTTTCTTTCGTGTTATTCAGGGCATTGGCGGCGGGATTTTAACTCCTGTCGGGATGATTCTTTTCACCAATGAGTTCAGTAAAGAAAACCGGACAGTCGCTTTAGGATTTTATTCGATCTCTATTGCTGCAGCGATTTCTCTAGGCCCTAGCGTTGGAGGATATTTAATCCAGGCCATCAATTGGAAATGGATTTTCTTGATCAATTTACCTTTCGGAGCTTTGACGCTCCTGATGGGATGGTTAATCTTGAAGCGGACATTTAGGAAAATCATTCACGCTTTTGATATTGGGGGCCTTCTGACCTTGATCATTTTTCTAGTTTCCCTATTCGTGGGGATTTCCAGCGGCAATGCGCCCTGGAATGCCGAGGGGTGGTCATCTGTATTTACTCTGATGTGTTTTTTTATTTCCGGCGTTAACTTTCTCTTTTTTTTGAGGATCGAGCTGACAATACGTTATCCGATCATCGACTTGCGCATTTTTAAGGACCGGAATTTTTTGATGGGCAATATTGTTTTATTTGTCTTTTCATTTACACTTTTCGGATCGAGCTTTCTTCTTCCGCTTTACATGCAAAATGGGCTGAGTTATTCACAGCTGCAAACAGGTTTTGTTTTGCTTCCTATTGGAGTTGCCCAAGGAATTTTCGGGGGGCTGTCGGGTTGGCTTTCAAAAAAAGTCTCCCCCATGTTCCTTGTTTTAGGCAGTCTAATTTTGCTGGCATTAACTTACCAAGTCAATGCCCGCTTTACATTGTATACATCAGAAAGTACTATGGTCTATCTCTTCATTGTCCGCGGCATTGCCATGGGCATGCTTTTTGCGCCGCTGGTTGCTTTGACACTCTCTTCGATTCCAGAGTCAAAAATGTCTCAGGCCACAGGTCTTTTTACGGTACAACGTCAAATCGGGGCTGCTCTCGGCGTTTCGTTATTTGAGACAATTTTAACTTTCCGCCAAGTTTTTCAGACTTCAACTATTGGAGCAGCTGTTGACACTTCAAGCCCTTTCTTTGAACGTATCCAGGAACGGATAGAAACCCTTGGCATCAGCAAGTATGGTCAGAATATCTTTGAAGCAGCTTTACAGGCACAACAGATCATTATCAGCACAGTCCAAAAGCAGAGCTTTATCCAGGCTATTGATGATAGTCTCCTGATCGCAGGAATTATCACTTTTTTTAGCTGCATCCCTCTTTTTTTCCTCACGAAGAAGGGATTCCAAAAGCTATGAACCTATCCCACTAAACTCTCTCCATGAGCTTTCCGACAATTTTCGCTCTAAATCGAATCATTGACTATGACTCATATTTTTTAATATGGGTCATAGTCAATGATTCGATTTAAAGCTGAAAAGTGCGAAAAGATCATGTGAGAATTTAGTGGGATAGGTTCATAATCGTAGCCATGGAATTTTCTCAAGCAGAGCTCAAAAAAGCGGCTCAAGCGCTCTCCGAACGGTATCGAACAGGCTCGACGCCCTATCTACGTTCGCGCCAAGATAGGTATGCTTATCTTTTGACACGTTTTCCGGCAACTAAAGCCGCTTTACATCGGGTCTTTCAAGAGATCCGCAACTTTCCTGTGCGATCGATGCTCGATATCGGCGCCGGGCCAGGAACCGCTTGGGAGGCCGCCCAAGAAACGTGGAGCGGCATCACCGCAACGCTCATCGAAAGAGACCGGGATTTTGTCGAAATCGGATCCAAAACAACCCCCACAGAGGTCCGCTGGGTCACCGGTGATGTTTCTAAACTTCCTTTGGAAGTGCATGACTTAGTCCTCTTTTCTTATTCATGGGGTGAGATTTTAGACCTATCTCTATTAGAGCGTGCATGGCAGGCCGCAGGGCAGTTCTTGGTGGTCGTCGAACCCGGAACGCCTCGCGGCTATCAGAGCATGCTCAAAGCCCGGGACTTCTGCATTTCTAAAAAGGGGACTGTCTATGCTCCATGCCCTCATTCAAACGGCTGTCCATGGGAAAACACAAAAGAGTGGTGCCATTTCGGCGTACGGTTGCAACGCACGGATGATCACCGTTTGGCCAAAGAGGGTACGCGTGGATTTGAAGATGAAAAATATTCTTATGTCATTGTGAGCAAGGAGCCGATCGCAACATCTTTCTCTCGGCTATTAAAAGATCCTATGAGACGGAAAGGACATACGCTCATCACGTTATGTTCTAAAAGCGGCATTGAGCAAAAGACAATTACTAAGAAAAACAAAGAACTTTATAAAAAGATCAACAAATTAAAATGGGGAGATAGTCTAGAAAACTAAACACCCTCAGGAACCTTTTTCTCCCGGAGCGCGAAGACCGCTCGGCTGGCGAGGATAAAAAGAGGGCTTAAAAGGACGGTTGCCATGGGGCTCAAGGTCAGGACGCAACCGGCAATGAGGGGCCCCCCGATCTTGGCAAAGGCTTGCATGGATTGATGAAGGCCCATCACCTTTCCATTGTTATGCGAAGACGCATAATCGGAGACTAGGCCTGTCAAAGATGGAATCAGCATTCCATAGGCGAAAGTAAAAAGAGGGACGATCAGGCAGGCGGCCCAAAAGCTTTTGGCAAAATAGAGAACAAAGATCGAAAGCGCCAAAAAAGTGATAAAATGGCGGAAAAACTTCTCCGATTTAGAATATTTATGGAGCCAGGAGATAAAGACGACTTGAGATAGGGCAAACCAGAGGCCGTATTGAGAGTAGACATTAAAAACTTGCCCCTCAGTGCATTGGATCCCTTCGATCAAAAAGACCTGGAAGGTCTTGATGAAAAAGTACCATCCGAAAAAAATCAAAAATTCGGCAAAAAGCAAGACTTTAATTTCGCGGTCGCAGCTGAAGAGCTCTCTCCAGAGGATTTCAGCAGGTTTTGCTGTGACCATCTTGTCTTCATCAGGAGTCCAGAAAAAATAGATGAGCATAAAATTGATAAAAGAGAAGATCGCACAGGCCAAAAAGAGATAAAAACAGGCATCGAAAAGATGCGGGGAAAAGGCGACGACCTTGCCTGCAACGAAAGGACCCAAAATAAAACCAATTCCGAGCATCAAGTGGGAAACGGCAAAAAACTTAGAGCGCCTTTCACTGACGCTGACATCGGAGATAATGGCATTTGTTGTGGAAAGATTGACGCCCATCAATCCGGCGACAAAGTTTCCTAAAAACAAAAATAAGATCGAGGTTGTTAGAATTCCGATGCCGCAGAGAAGATACCCCACCGTGTTGCCCAAATAAGAATAGAGTAAAATTCCCCTTCTTCCGATTTTATCGGAAAGATGGCCGAGCAGCGGCGCTGCGATGACTTGCGCAATGGGGTAGGTCGCCGATAAGATTCCCAGCAGAATATAGCGGAGATTGGGTGAGAACGATGCTGACAAAAAGCTATGAGGAGTCGATAAAAAGAAAAGGGGCAGAAAAGCGATCACCGCTGAAAATGAAAAAAAGTCTAGAAAGAGTACAGAAAAAATTAAACAGAGCTTTTTATACATCGGGGTTATTATAAAACAATATCAGGATAAAGTAAAAAAAAGCATGTTTCCATCAAAAATTCGGCCTTTACTTCCGTATGCAATCGTTGTCTTTCTGGGCTATGTAGGATTTTCTTTACCTCTTCCCGTACTACCTGAAATATTTTTGGATGCCAAAAGATCGATCTTGCCGCCTTCGATGTCGATTCAATTAAAAACTGTGCTTTTAGGGATTGTACTGGCGGCCTATCCGAGCGGTCAGTTGCTCGGCTCTCCTTTGTTAGGGGTCCTCTCTGACAAGTGGGGAAGGAAAAGAGTTATTTTATATTCTCTGGCCAGCACCGCAGTCGGGTATGCCATCACAGCGCTTGCAATGGGCGCTCATTCTGTCATAGGAATTTTTGGAGGTCTTTTTCTCTGCGGCTTTTCTGAAGGGAATGTCACGATTGCGCAAGCCGTCATTGGAGATATTGCAGGCAAAGGAGAAAAAGTCGCCCACTTTGGATGGATCAATTTTTTCTCCTGCACAGCCTTCATCGTCGGTCCTTTACTCGGAGGCTGGCTAGCCGATCCCAATAATAACCGGCTGTTTACCTTTGCTACGCCTTTTTGGCTCGGCTCTCTCATGTCGGTAGCGGCTATTTTTATCATCTGGAAGTTCTCTATGGAGACTAAAAAACACGGCGACCATGGACAAGGTTTTTTACAAGGAATGAAAAGCAATTGGGACAACCCCTACTTGCAAAAATTCTACATCGCTATTTTTTTCCTCTACTTCGGTCTTTATGCCTTTTGGAACTGCCTGGGAATTTATCTTCAACGGAGATTTGATTTTTCTACGACCGGTCTTGCCTATGTCATGGCATATGACTCTTTCTTTTTTGCTGTCGGACTCTTATTCTTAGTTCAGTTTCTTGCAAAAAAGATGAAGCCGTTTACAACGACAGGCTGGGCATCTTTCGGATTTGCTCTGATGCTCGTGATCCTTGTCCTTCCTAAATCATCGTGGGGACTTGTGGCGACCGTGCCTCCAATCGGGATCTTGATCTCGATTTTAATGACCAATGCGGCTGTAATGGTCTCCGATGCTGCAGATGATAGGATGCAAGGGCAAGCTTTGGGCACCATGCAAGCGATCCAAGTCTTGGCAGGGATGTGCGTGGGTATTATAGGTGGTCTGTTGGCGGCGGTAAGGCCTGAACTGCCGCTTGTCGCTGGAGGCCTCATGGCTGCTGTTTGCGGATTTTTACTAATCAGAAGGAGAAAACATGTTTAAAGGTTCCATACCTGCTGTTATTACCCCATTTAAGACCGAAGGAGACGTCGATTACGCAGCTTTTAAAGAGCTCATTGATTGGCAGATAGCGGAGGGAAGCGATGCTATTGTCTGTTGCGGCACGACCGGAGAAGCGCCGACTCTTTCTTCTGAAGAACAGTTTAATATTTTTAAAATTGCCATTGATGTTTCCAAGAAACGAGTCCCGATTCTTGCGAGCACAGGCACCTATGACACGCGAAAAACGGTCGATAGGACTATCCGGGCTAAAGAGCTGGGGGCCGATGGTTGTGTTGTCGTCGTCCCTTATTATTCTCGGCCGACCCCGGAAGGGTGCATCGCCCATTACACTGAAGTCAGCAAGGTCGGGCTTCCGATGATTGTCTATCATCATCCAGGAAGAACAGGCGTCAAACTATCTGCAGAGGTCTTAGCGGAAATTTCCCGGCTGCCTTCTGTTGTGGGCATCAAAGAGACATCCGGCGCTCTAGAGCTGATCCAAGAAATCAAACGTATTTCGGATGTCCCGATTTTTTCCGGCGACGACCCGATCACCTATCAAATGATGGAGCTGGGCGCTGTCGGCGGCATTTCCGTGGTGGCCAATGTCATTCCGCGGGGATGGAAAGAGATGATCCAGAGTTTTCTTCAAGGGGATCGAGACCGCGCAAAAGAACTCAACGCTCTTTATGCCCCTCTTTTCCAATCACTGACTTTAGAGGTCAATCCACAATGTGTGAAATACGCTGTCAGCTTGCTCGGCAAATGCCAGCCTCACTTAAGGCTTCCGCTCTTACAGCCGCGGGAAGCCCATAAATTACAAATCGCGAAGGTCCTTGCTTGTCAGGGGGCGGCGAGTGGTTTGAAGGGTATATGAAGGCGGGCGGTTTATAAAAGCGGCGTTCACAGCGGCATGGAGTGCCGCAAGAGCTCCGATCACGTAGAGAGAACGCTGTCCAAAATAACCTGTGAATGCGCCTAATCCTACGATGTGTGGAATAAAGTATATATTGTTGTTTAGCTGAACATTAAAAAAGCGCGCAATAGGGTTAATAGCGAGGATGGGGACCAGTACCAGCATCTCTAATTTGATGGCCTTATCAGCAGTGAAAGGAGCCAAATTTCCATTGAAAGAAGCTAAGAATCGAATCACAAAATAACTGACCGCTGCGCCCACAATAAACGAGCCGGTAGTGCAGAGAACGGAAAAAACACGTCTTACAGGGAGTTTTTCTGGCATCGATTTGTGGGCAAAGGTATTGAGCGCATGAGCTGTTGTACCGCCTGCAAAAAAAGGTGCAAATGCAATGAGGGAGTTCCATAAATAATCTGTGATATCGGCTTTTGTAACAGACCTCAGAGTGCCATCTCTTAAATCGTTCCATGTGGCCAAAGTAGGCGTCAAAAAATGAGTGGTAAAAAGATTCGAAGCTGCAGCTAAAGACATAAAACTCCTTGGATTATTAAAACTAATGGTGGGGGGGAACTTTTCTAAATTGAATATGATTAACGCCCACTAGGGCGCCGAACGCTCCAAAACATATCAAAGCATAGCGACTGCAATATCCTGCGAGGGCACCGGTTGCTCCTAACATCATAAAAATAGGATGTTCGAAGTCTTTGATGCAGTCTCCGATTAAACCTACGATCGTTTGTACTAATCCTAACTTAAGCATTTTACTTAGGGAGGGGTCGTTGATTAACGCAATGCGATAAGCAGGTGCATGTAAGTTAACATACACGGCAACTCCCACGCCTGCAGCAATACCTGCCCATTTACTAAGATTAACAACCTTTGTTTTATCGACATTAGGGTCTTTAGATTGGAAAACAGCAATGCCTATTTTTTTTACACAATACGCTACGAGCCCGCATCCGGATGCAACTCCTGCTCCAACAGCTAAATTCCAGCCGGCATTTTTCAAATCTGAACTAGAAATACCCATTATCAGCATAAAATCTCCCCCAGGTTCCGTTATCGGTTGGCTATTATAGGAGATTTGGTTTTTTTGAAAAATAGCTAAGAGTCAGTCTTTAAATTAAATTTTTTGTCGATTTTTTCAGGGGTTTTTTGAGCCGATTTAATTCAGAGGACTCAGAAGATGATTTAATATTTTCTGGATTTCTTCTTTTTGAGCATCGGTAGGACGGAATCTTTTTTGAGTGAACAGCTCTTCGAGTTTTTTTAAGGCGATGAGGGCCTGCTCGCCAAGGTCTTCTCTTCTGCCGTCGCGATCATCAAGGGGGAATGTCTTGCGGATGAGGGTGAGGACTTCATTTTTAGTCTCGCCATTGTAATTTTTCAGAATTTCTTCTTTTTGTTCGAAAGGGGCATCGCGGCTGGCCAAGGTATAGACAGCTTGGCGGGGCATTTCATCGAGCTTGGGATGGAGTTTGGGAGATAGCTGAAGATAAAATTCATAGTATTGCAAAAAATTGTAAGGCGTCTGGCGGTTGCCATAGGTATTGATCAGCCACGCGGAGAAAGCGCCATCGCGGTATTTTTTTAATATGTTTTGGGCTTTTTGGATCCTCTCGCCATGTAAGATAGCGGCTTGATTGTTAATCGCTTTGATTTCAGAAGTCAGGCTGGAAAGGTTTTTGAGATCGTCATCGATGGCATATTGAGATTCGCTTTTGTAGTCGTTTAGAAGAGCTTCCAAGTCCTCTTTTTCTTGGGGAGTCAGCGGGCTTACTTTGAAGACCCCTGCAAAACTCGAGAGGTTTCCTTTAGAGGAGATCTCGGCCAGCTCCGTCATTTTAGAGAATTTTTGCTTGAGGCGGCTGAAAAGGAGGTCGTTTACTTTCGACATGCATTTATCCTTAGACGTTTAAGAAATTCTTTTGCTAATGAAGTATAGTCTTCCGCAGCGCGAGAAGCGGGTGCGGTATCAAAAATCGATTTCCCGAAGATCGAGGCTTCCGAGACGGAGATGTCGCGGCGGACTTTGGACTTTAAAATTTTGCCGGGGAATGTCTCTTCGATGACATTGAGGAATGCGGTATTGCTTTTGCCGCGAGGGTTCCAGAAAGAGAGGATGACGCCGAGAACATTGAGCGCATGTCTCTCTGAAATACTGTCCATGAATTGCGACAGCCTCTGGAGTCCTTTCACGCTGTAAAATTCAGGCGTTGCAGCGACAAGGGCATATTCCGAGGCAATGAGTGCCGACTCTGTCAACCAGCAAAGAGACGGCGGCGTGTCGATCAAAATGGTGTCGTACTGTTTAACGAGGGGCTTTAAAAGCTCGCGGAGGCGTTCATGAGAGTAACGGTCGGCGGCAAGAGCTTCCGTGACTTCGACTCGCTCTAACCACGTGTCGGCGGCAATAAGCGATAAGCGGGGATGGGAGGTCGGCAGGATGACGTCAGTGATCTTTTTTTTACCTTGGAAGACAGAGGCCAAGCTGTCATGCGCATCGGGATCGTAGCCGAGGCCGGTGGTGAGATTGGCCTGGGCATCAAAATCGATGAGGAGCACCTTTTGCTGATGAAACTTTGCAAGAGCAGCTCCTAAGTTCAAAGAGGTGGAAGTTTTTGCAGTTCCGCCTTTGAAGCTACTGACTGTGATCGTTGGCATGCACGAACTCCGATTCAAGAGATTTAGTTTCCATCTCTTTGTGAAGGGCTTGCAAGAAATGCTCTAGGCCGATTTCTCCATGAACAACATTATCACGGGTCCGCAAGTTGAGCGTTTTATTCTCCAGTTCTTTGTCACCCACGGTGAGCATATAGTTGATCTGGAGCAGCTGTGCGTTCCGAATTTTTTTGTTCACCGATTCATTCGAGTCATCGACATCGCAGATAAATCCTGCCTGCTTTATTTCCTTCATCAGATGATGGGCGTACTCGCTATGACGGTCTGCCACGGTGATCACACGAATTGGTAGCGGACTGATCCATAAAGGGAATTTTCCGACAAAGTGTTCAATCAAGATGCCGAAAAATCGCTCGATCGATCCGAAAACAGCACGGTGCAGCATGACAGGTCGCTTTAGCGTTCCGTCCTTATCCATATATTCGAGCTTGAATTTTTCTGGAAGCGCCATATCGAGTTGGATGGTTCCGCACTGCCACGATCTACCCAAGGCATCTTGGATATGAATATCGATCTTAGGTGCATAAAAAGCACCTTCGCCTTCGCTTATGCGGAACGGCTGGCCCCATTCTTCTAAAGCCTCTTTAAGCCCAGCAGTTGCTATAGCATAATCTTCATCGGCGCCGATGCTTTTTTCCGGCCGTGTGGAAAGTTCCAGACGATAAGCAAGGCCAAAGGTGTCGTAGATTTCTTCCGTGAGACCTAAAACGCCTAAAATTTCGGCTTTGATGTCCGATGGCTGCATGAATATATGGGCATCGTCTTGATGGAAGCTGCGAACGCGCATAAGACCGGACAGGGCGCCGGACGCCTCATAACGGTGGACATGCCCGATTTCAGCAACGCGGAGCGGCAGCTCGCGGTAGCTATGGCTGTGCGATTTGTAAAATAGCATACAGCCGGGGCAGTTCATCGGCTTGATGGCAAATCCCCGTTTTTCAATTTCAAAGCTGTACATGTTGTCGCGGTAGTGATCCCAGTGACCTGATTGCTGCCACAGTTCTTGGGCGCAGAGCAGCGGGGTCTTGATTTCGACGTAGTCTGCTTTTTGGAGCAGGGAGCGTAAGAATTCGATCAGCCGGTTCCAGATGACCATGCCTTTCGGATGGATGAACGGGATTCCCGGGGCTTCTTCTTTTAGAGAAAAGAGATCGAGCTTAGGGCCTAAAATTTTATGGTCCCGTTTTTTGGCCTCTTCTAAAAAATGGAGATAGTCTTTTAAAAGTTTTCGGTCGGGAAAAGAAGTTGCGTATACGCGGGTGATCATCTCCCGGTTGGGATCGCCTTTCCAATAAGCGCCGGAGGTTTTTAAAACCTTGAAAGCCTTTATTTTACCCAGATTATTAATATGGGGGCCGCGGCAGAGGTCAAAGAACTCTCCTTGCTCATAGCCGGTAATGGGTCCTTCTTCAAAACCTTCGATCAGTTCGATCTTATACGGATTGGATTTGAAATGGGCGATCGCCTCTTTCTTGTCTTTGAACAAATGCCGCTTGACCTGGTAGTTTTCATCGATGATCTTGCGGACTTCTTCTTCGATTTTTGCAAAATCTTCTTCAGTGATGGTGACGTTTGCAAAATCGTAGTAAAAACCATTTTCGATCGGAGGTCCAATTGTCGGCTTTGCATTGGGGAAGAGCCGTAAGATTGCCTGGGCCAGCACATGAGCAGACGTGTGCCAGAAGACCTCTTTTCCTTTCGGTTCATCAAAGGAGATAAATTTAATTTTATCCCCGTCCTTCACTGGATATTGAAGGTCGTATAGCGTGCCGTTAATCTCAACTGCGAGAGCCTCATGAGGGCCTCTTAAATTCAGCTTATCGGCGAGTTCTTTTGCAGAGCAAGCTTCAGCAAGCTCCATCGATTGATCATTGACTTGTATTTTCATAGATTTACATGTTAAATAGAGATCATTCTAATCTAATGGCAGAAAAAACCGAAGAAATTCCGTTTGAAAACCCGCTCTTGACCCTTGCTTCCGAGGCAATGGACCGGTCAGGAATTCAAGATTCTTATTGTTATCGAGCGGCATCCTTAGCCCGAGGGCTAGCCGAAATCCTCGTCGATGAAAAGGGGCAGCTCCACCCTTTCTCAAGGACTCTTCCCCATTTCTATTATCCGGCCGGAACATCGGATGGATCGATCTGGGACCATCAATCGAATTTTTTAAAGCGGTGGGACGCCGATCGGGAATTTGTAAAAAAATTTCGCAAATTTTCCCTTCCCCTCTGCCATCGAAAAGCTGAAGAGATGGTCCGGGCCTCTCTTTTGCTGCCGCCTGCTGTGCCCCTGACCGATGCACATGTCCGCAGGTCGGCTATTTCTGCCTGTCTGACGCCGCTTCGTCAGAGTATAGGATCATGTTTTGCAACAGCGCCTGCGATTTTAGTTCAGCACCACCATCTAGATTTATTCATCGACGACCTCTATGAACTTCTCACGGCGGGAAGGCTCCGAAGGGTCGTCGAAGGGGTTCAATATACCGTCCCGATGAGTTTAACTTTTGGAGTGGGAGATTTACGGAAGATCATCGATCCTGCAAGGGAATTTTGGGCATCGCCAGGACTTATCGCCTCTTTGGAGACCTCTCAATTAATTCCGCCGCAAGCCTCCTTGGAGCAAAAAATTAAACGGGCCCGCGATATTTTATCGCCGCTATACCTCCCTTCTATGACCGTCGAGCAGCTATTAAAAAGAGCGGTGGAACCTTCTAAAATGGAAGAGGCGGCCATTTCCTTCAAAAGCATTGCCGATCAGGCCCTGCTCAAAGCGTGGGAGTTTACGCTGGCCTCCTTTTGTAATGTTAAAATGGAGTTCTCAGGATGGAATTTAAACTGGAGCGTGGGGCTGAATCCCCAGGAGAAAGGCGGGATTGGAGCGGCACTCTATGCATCCCTGGATGTCAAGCTTCAGGAGGCCAATGAAAAAATTGAAGAATACCATCATGCCGCTCTTGAAGCCTACGATCAGCTCCAGGCCGCAGAGCGGCTGATGAAGCAAGCTTCGACAGAGGCGGAAATCCGCCGTCTCCGAGCGGAAGGGCAAGCTCGGCTGCACCATTTGAGAGTCTGCGAAGAGCTCAGAGATGAATTTCGGCTTAAAGCGAAGGCTTATGCAGAATTTTTATCTTTTTTGACGCGTCAATATATCACAAAATTCCAAGAATATTTCCAAGAGATCTACGATGCTGAGATGTCTGAGATCTTCGCAGGGCCTTACGAAGACAGGATGGCAGGGTTTCGGCTGGTTTTTAAGCATGGGCGCAGCGACAGCTCTCTTTGGACGCTCATTTACGACTCTTCGCAATTCATCAAAGCGTTGATTGAATTTTTTACATTGATAGAACCGCAACTTGCCCATAGCTGTGAAACGGCGGTGGAGAAAAAGATCGTTGAAGAGATGACCACTATTGTCATTCAGCATGTCCAGTCCGATCAGTTCATCCACGCGGTGATGGCAAAGGCAAAAGCCTCCAACCGCCTCCCGTGGGCCTATCTCTCAGGGGGAACGATGAGCCAAATCGTCCCCATTTACTTTCGGACTTCTTCTCCCCTGATACAAGAAAGCCGGCAGGTGCAAGATGAGCTCGACCTTTTTGATTTTCTTCTTGAGACACTCAAGGGACTGCCCCCAAAATTGACACAGAGGTTTGTAGATGATCCGACGCTCGGTCTTTTGATGGAGTCTCCCACGCACGTTTTTTCACTGCTGCCAGGGCTAACGCTGTTTAAAGAGGGATGGACGGACAAAGGTTTTACCTATACGTGGATCAGGGACAAGTTTTTGCTCCCTGGAAAAGAGTTTTACAGCTCCATGCGGCTTTCCACTGCAGAGCAGCAGGAGCTCATGCGCCGCCTCTCTATAGAAGGAAAGACATTTTCTTCGGCTACCATCGAGATGTTCTGCAAGCAGTGTCCTCAGATACCAGAAAAAGACCTCGCGCAGTTTCTCTACCGGACGCTTCCCCTTGTCCCTGCAGCTAAGTGTAAAGCTGTTTTACAAAAATTGTCCGGAACAGATCATTTACCTTCTTCGCTCCCTGATTTCCTATCATCTGAGGAAGTCCAACAACTAGCAAAGGCCCAAAGCAAGTCCGATGTCGACCGGCATGCCTTGGTGGCAGCCCGCACGCAAGAGCTCAAACTTGCCCCCATGGCCTGTATTTTTGCCGATACCAATTGGCCACAGAGCTATTTTGCGTTTGTCATCCACCCGATCTCACTGAATTTAGAAGTCTGGAAGTCTGATAAAACAGGGACTCTTGCTGTGCCGCTGCCCTTGGTCAAAACCTGGCTCGGCAAAGGAAAAGAGTTCTCTTGGAACATCCTTACAAATAAGATTTGAATTTTGAAAGCGCGGCTTTTAAGATAGACGGTTATGAAAGTCTATTTTCTAGGAATATTCGTTTTCTTCCAATCTCTTGCCTCGGCGCTATACATGGGTAATCCTGCAGAGCCGGAGATCATCGATACCGGATTTTTCATTCCGCAGGACTACTGCATAGGGGTTAAAATCGGCTATCAGGGCGACTGGGCCTTCGATCGATTTCTCCGTTCTTATCAGGGATCTAGTGGAAAGATCGATCAATTTGAAATAATGATGAACCAAGGCGTCATTACATTGAACTATCTTGACCGTTTTGAGCTCTATGGATCGGTAGGATCGATGAGGGATCATTTTTGGTATCGCCCGAAAGTCGATAAGATACGCCGGGAGTTCGAAACACATTACCAGTGGACCGCCGGAGCGGGAGCAAGACTTTTATTGGCACAATGGGGAAATACCGGAATCGGACTGGACGGCAAGGTCCAATACGGAAAACCCGGGATTCAATGGATCACCGTCAATGGCGTTTCCCACTCTACGGGAGCTCATTTGTCCTATTGTGAATGGCAGGGCTCTGTCGCTGTCTATCATACGCTCGGTTTTTTTACGCCTTATCTCGGGGCAAAATACTCCAATGTCCATGCAACTGTGGACGGTCTTTCAAAAAGCGTCTATCCACATAAACATTTCAAAATGACCAACAGATGCCGTTTCGGCATGGCGCTGGGATGTACGTTGTCTCAGGGGAAAAAGGTAGATGTGAACCTAGAGGTCCAATTGATTGATGAACAAGCTTTGACTTTTGGCGGGAATATCAGGTTCTAAGATTCTATTCTAAAGAAAAGGGCGAGAATCGAACCTGTCGCTTCTCGCCCTAAAATATCAAGAAAACGAGAATCTAGCGCTTACGGCTAGCTTTTTTCGCTTTTTTAGCTTTTTTTCTTTTCTTAGCCATTCTTTCCTCCAAGGTTAAAAAGAATATTCCTAATCTCTGAATATCTTTGACGGGATTTTTTAACAAGAGGAGTTAAGATTTATTTTAATAATCTTTATAATGAGTCAGGACTTTCAGCCAAATTTAGCTATGAGCCTGCCAAAATTTCATAAGCTTTTCGAGCTTCGGAGGGAGACAAAAATTCTCTGATTTTGACGAAATTGTCTGCAAAACGCGATGATATCCCGTCATCCACATCATCGATAATGACAAAGTTTTGGACGTTTAGGTTTTCTTGATTTTCTCGAAGCCAATAATCAATTTGCGAACCCCGGTTATCTAAATGAAAACCATATTTTAGGAGAGCTATTGGAGAAAGTCCTTCTTCACCTCTTTTTTTTCTCCGTCCATCATCATCCGGTAGTTTGTCAATGATCAGCTTTGAAAAGAGTCTAACGGCAAACATCTTGTTTTTGATCTCATCAACGGTACAATCGAACCTCCAGGTCGATGAGAGGACGATAGCGACATCGGCTACCTCATGCGTCCGTTCGATCAATTTTTCCAGATTTTCGAC
>Ga0182024_10008883_pt1 | contig 20995 bp, 19 predicted proteins | sample P32metaG_FD_120480 | JGI IMG/M metagenome (GOLD analysis project Ga0182024, IMG submission 120480) | Permafrost microbial communities from Stordalen Mire, Sweden - P3-2 metaG (Illumina Assembly) | ecosystem: Environmental > Terrestrial > Soil > Wetlands > Permafrost | place: Sweden: Stordalen...
AAAAGGGCGATTTCGAGAAGAGTAGCAGCCCTCAGCGGCTAAAGCCGGATTCATTACACAGCAGTTATGTACGGCCTGAAGGCCGTACCCTTCAAACAAAGCGAGTTTTTCCGCAGCCTGTAAAGCCCGACGTATTCTCAATCATTTACGGCACGGCTGAAGCCGTGCCCTGATACAAAACGGAGTTTTTCAGCAGCCTCTGAAGCCCGTACCTCAATCCACGGCAGTAAGCAGGTGAGCAATTGATGTCTCGTTCGCTATTTCGTTGGCTGGCCGCTGCGGTGCTGGCGGCCAGTCTAGGTCAACCGCCACTCCGCGCGCAGCAAGGGCCACCGCCAACCGGAGCCCAGCAAGATCCGCATGCCGCCGACGAGTTGGCGGCTCAGCGCCAGGCACTCGGATTTCTCGGCTACCTGGACCAGGGACGTTTCGCTGACAGCTATGCCTACACCGGCATGGTGATTCGCGCTCAGCTCGACCGCGATGCCTTCTCCACCCAAATTCAGAAAACGCGCGTGGGTACCGGCGCCTTGCAAACCCGGGAGCTCATCGATGCGGGCTACACCACGACCGTGTCCGGGGCCCCGGAAGGTCAGTACGTCGTACTGCATTACCACGCCAGCTTTGCCAACCGGCAGGACGCCGTGGAGACGTTATGGCTGTCCCTGGCCAAAGGCTACTGGCGGGTGGTCGGCTACAACATCAAGTAAGTAGCTTTTAAACAGGCCGCGAGCGGACAACGGTAAAGCGTTTCTTGAAGCGCAGGAAGGGGCTCTCCAGATATTGATAGGAGAGCATTCCCGTAACCACGGTGGCAGGAAGGGCGATCGCCATCACGATCACCTGAAAAGCCACTGGACTCAGATAGCCGCCTCCCAGGTGCTTGAGCGCATCTCTCACCAGGCCTAGCATCAGCACATGGAAGACGTACAAGCCGTACGAGATCTTTCCCAGGTAGAGAAACGGCTTTTGCAATCTGCCCGCGGGCAATTGCAGGCAGCTGAAGAAAAGACAGAGACATCCTGGCAGTGCGATCAGGTAGCGCGGCCCAATGTGTAACAGATCGTGAGGGAGCATTCGATCGTCGCTAAAGACCGCGGCTTGCGCCGCCCGCATGCATAGCAGTCCGGCTACAAAGAGTCCCCAGCGCACGGGTTTGGATAGCTTGGGTACGCGCCCGCGGAGCACAATCGCCGTCATCGTTCCCAGCGCGAAGAACTGGAACTGCACCAGGCTGTTGACCCAGATTCCGGGATCCAGTATCTGGCCCTGGTGCAGAAGCCTGGCCAGTGTCAGGTACGCCGCTGTCATCAGCAGAGTGCTGACACCCATCAGCGACCCTGGACTCAGGTACTTCACGATGCACGGCCACACCAGGTAGAACTGCTCTTCTAACGAGATGCTCCACAGGGGAAAGAGAAATCCTGGCGGATAGCCATGGCCCACGGTGTACCAGTTGGTGAAAAGCAGCATCAGCGCGGCGCCCCAAGCGAGGGTGACCGTGTGGGTGGGAGAGAAGAGCCCGTAAAGCCAACCCACTCCGATCATGGCGAAATAGAGCGGCCAGATGCGAAGAATGCGCCGTACGTAGAACGCTGGAATGTGGATGGTGCTGGTTTCGCGCTTCTCGCGCAGCAGTAGTTCTGTAATCAGGTAGGAGCTGAGAAAGAAGAAGACGCAGACGCCAAATTCCCCGGCCCGCCCAATGGCTCCGAGTTGGGTAGGCTTGTCGAGTTCTGTTACCAGCCCGTGCGCAACAAATACCAGTAAAAAAGCCAGGGCACGGAGAATATCGAGGCCAGGACGGTAGAAACTATCTACACGCGTCGACGGCCTCTCCACCTCATTGACGACGGCGGCGGTAGTGGACATCTGTGTACACCAGTAGGTACCCCCGGGCAAAGGCAATCCGGGACCATCAAGGTAGCCCATAATAATTGGTTCCTGGGCCACAACAATGCACGTACAGTACCTAAGTACAGAACGTACAGTGCGGGCGTAAGGCGAACTATCACCGTTTCGTGGGATCTAAATGTTTACCCCGCAAACCTATTCCAGTGCGCTCTTCCTGATGACCCTCAGCATGCTGTGCTGGGGAACTTGGGCTAACACTCAAAAAATCACCCGTAACTGGCCGTTCGAGCTCTACTACTTTGACTACACGGTCGGTCTGCTGGTGGTTTCTCTTATCATCGGCCTGACCCTGGGCCGAATTGACCCCTCATCGCCTGAAAGTTTCGTTTTGAACCTGCGAGCTGCCAGCCCGCGAGCTGTTTGGCTGGCGTTTGCTGGAGGAGCCGTCTTTAGTGTGGGGAACATCCTGATCGTCGCTGCCATCTCAGTCGCAGGAATGGCCGTAGCCTTTCCCATCGGCGCGGGTCTCGCGCTGGTTCTGGGGGCGGTTCTGAACTATGTAGTCGCTCCGGCAGGCAATCCAGTCCTGATCTTTTCGGGAATCGGGCTGGTGTGCATCGCGATCGCCCTGGATGCCCTGGCATACCGCGGGATGTCCCGCGGAGGCGCGGCATCCGGGAAGGGCATTCTCCTCAGCTTCATTGGCGGCATCGGCGCCGGGCTGTTCTATCCCCTGGTGGCGAAGTCGCTGGCAGGTCCGGGTCATCTGACGCCCTATACCGTGAACGTTGTCTTTGCCCTGGGGGCGGCGGCCTCAGCCCTGCCGATGATTTACCTTCTGTTGCGCCGTCCCATCAGTGGCCCTCCGCTCGAGTTGAAGGATTATGCCCGCGGCGCCTGGAACGTGCATGCCTGGGGCATTGCCGGTGGGCTCATCTGGGGTGTAGGAACCATTGCTAACTTTGTTGCTTCTTATTTGCCCATGATTGGTCCGGCCACATCGTTTTCCATGGGTGAGGGCAACACCATGGTCTCCGCATTGTGGGGTGTTTTTGTGTGGAAAGAGTTCCGCGGGGCGAGCAGCCGTGTAAGGCTATACCTCACCCTTATGTTTCTTTGTTTCCTGCTGGGGCTTACCTCCATCGCGCTCTCCCCGGTTATCAAGTAAGAGCGACGTCGCAGTCCAGTCGCAGAATTCCGGAGTGGCTATATAACCCTCCTGGCGAGTGGATATTGTCGTCCGGCCGGGTTCAATACTAACCTCGAGCACAAGGACTGGCGCTAGAGGATAATCCATGAGAAACCACACCAGATCTACTGCAGCCGTATTTATCTTGTTATTGTTGTCGGCCGTTATCCCTTCACCGGGCGGCTCCGAGACTCCGTCGCCAGCCGGTAAGCAAACCAAGACGCAAACCAAGGACAATATGGTATACGTCTGTGCCTGCCTGAATACAAAGTCCTGCTCTTGCATGACCGAGGCCAAGACGGAAGGGCCATGTGCCTGCGGGACCAGCGGTGGGCCACCACTGAAGGCAGTTCCGCGCGATAGCGACTGGGCGAAAGACAACCGCGAGGCGCTGGCGAAGTAATTGCGCTGAAGGAATTTCTTATTCGCTGAAGTTTTCACACCTTCCTGTCCCCTTGGCTTGTACCGATCATGGGTGTCCCTGGGTCTCTCCAAAACCCCGCCCTCGCCAGTCCCAAGCGCTCCTGCTGCCACTCGAACTAGAATCGACCTGAGCGGACCTCGCGCGATCGAATTCAGGAGAGGAGCACCAGGGGAATGTTTGAAAAGTACACCGAGAAAGCGCGCCGTGTGATCTTTTTCGCGAGGTACGAGGCCAGTCAGTTCGGCTCTCCCTACATCGAGACCGAGCACCTGCTGCTGGGCATCTTGCGCGAAGACAAGGCGTTGACCAACCGCTTCCTCCGCTCGCACGGTTCGGTGGAATCGATCCGCAAACAGATCGAAGGGCACACCACCATCCGCGAAGCAGTTTCGACCAGCGTGGACCTGCCGATTTCAAACGAGTGCAAGCGGGTACTGGGATATGCCGCGGAGGAGGCGGAGGGGCTGGGCCATAAACACATTGGTACAGAGCACGTACTACTGGGCCTTTTGCGCGAAGAAAAGTGTTTTGCCGCAGGGTTGCTAACGGAGCGTGGTGTAAGGCTCCCCGCGCTTCGCGAAGAGCTGGCTCGAGCAGCTCACACAGCGGCAGCGCGAGGCCCGGAGGGATCTGTTTCGCTCGCCGAGTCATTCAAGGATCTCACCCAGGCGGCGACGGACGGCCAACTTGAACCCATCGTCGGCCGCGATCTCGAAATCGATAGCGTGGTCGAGATTCTTTGCTGCCGTCATAAGAACAATCCTCTCCTCATCGGTCAACGCGGCGCCGGCAAGACCGCAATCGTCGAGGGCCTGGCGCAACGCATCGCCTATGGAAGGGTGCCATTGTGTCTCGCGGACAAGCGGGTATTGGCTCTGAAGCCGGAAGTGATCGCCGCATGGCCGAAGGATCGACAAAGATTTGAAGAGCTCACGACCGTGGGGAGTGCAGGAGTGAGTCCAACCGAGATCATCCTCTTCCTCGATGAGTTACCGGACTTCATGGCGTCGGCTTCGCAATCCGGAGTGGCGGATGGGGCCGGCATTCTGAAGCGCAGGCTCTTGTTTGCCGGGATACAGTGCATAGGCACTGTTCATGTGCGTGGCGACGGGGAGGCAATTTCGCAGTTTGGAGAGTTTTTCCGCGCCGTTCAGGTCCGTCCGCTTGACGAGGCAAGTACGCTCAGCGTGCTGATAGCCGGCAAGAGCTCGCTGGAGAACTTCCACGGGGTCACCTACACGGAAGAAGCTCTGGAATTTGCCGCGTACTCATCTGCTGATTACCTTCCGGGAAGTGGGACGCCAGGGAAGGCGTTTGAGCTATTGGATGCTGCCGGATCGATGGTAAAGCTGCGTCAGGCGCCTCCTACGCGGGAGATGGCGGAAGCCGAGAAGGTTATCAAGGTGCTCGCCGGTCGGATTGAAAAGGCTATAGCGAATCATGAATTCGACAAGGCAAGATATTATTCCGAAGAAGAGCGCAAACAGCGAGAGATTCTCGACGCCCTCAGAGAAAAGCTTCCAGTCGATGATGCGTCATCTGCCGTGGTCGGTCGTGATCAACTGAAAGAGGTGATATCGCGTTGGGCAGCCTACCCGTATTGTCCGTAAAGAAGGATTTGAATTAGATGCGTATCGCCGACCTGCGTGAAGTCACCGCACCCACCGCTTCGCCAATCGCCAACGCCTATATCGATTTTTCCAAGATGACCTGCTCGCTGGTTGCGGTGGTCACCGATGTGGTGCGCGAGGGAAGAACCGTAGTTGGCTATGGATTCAACTCCAACGGCCGCTACGGACAGGGCGGCCTCATTCGCGAGCGCTTCGCGCCTCGCGTGTTGGAGGCTGAACCCCGGACTCTGCTTAACGATGCGGGCGACAACCTCGACCCCGATCGAATCTGGCAAACGATGATGCGTAACGAGAAGCCTGGCGGTCACGGCGAACGCTCCGTCGCCGTCGGCACCATCGATATGGCGGTGTGGGATGCGGTCGCGAAGATCGCGGGCAAACCGCTCTTCCGTATGCTTGCAGAACGCTACGGCGCCGAGGCGGATCCTCGCGTCTTCGTATACGCCGCAGGCGGCTACTACTTTCCGGGAAAGAATCTTGAAGCGCTGCGTGCCGAGATGCGCGGCTATCTCGACCGCGGATACACGGTGGTGAAGATGAAGATCGGGGGAGTCGAGCTTGAGCAAGATCGCCGCCGCATCGAGGCTGTGCTGGCGGAAATTGGCAATCAGGCCCAGCTTGCCGTGGACGCCAATGGCCGTTTCGATCTGGAGACCGCCATTGCTTACGCGAAGATGCTGCGTCAGTATCCCCTCTTTTGGTACGAGGAGGCGGGTGATCCACTGGATTACGCGCTCCAGGCAACGCTGGCGGAATTCTATCCCGGCCCCATGGCCACCGGCGAGAACCTGTTCAGCCACCAGGATGCGCGCAATCTGCTGCTCTATGGCGGCATGCGCCCTGACCGCGACTGGCTACAATTCGACTGCGCTTTGTCCTATGGACTTTGTGAGTATCTGCGCACCCTGGAGGTGATAAAGATCGCCGGCTGGTCTCCTCGCCGCTGTATCCCGCATGGCGGTCATCAAATGTCGCTCAACCTTGCAGCAGGCCTGGGCTTGGGGGGAAATGAAAGTTATCCCGACCTGTTTCAACCCTACGGTGGTTTTCCCGATGGAGTACGCGTGGAAAATGGATACATCGTTATGCCGGAATTGCCGGGCATTGGCTTTGAGGGCAAGGCCGACCTTATTCGTGTGATGCGCCAGTTGGCGGAGTAATCACTTTGCTTCCCCTTTTGCCTTCACGACCTGCGGAAACCGTCGCTACCACAAGCCGCCGCTCCATGCTGGGCCCGCTGTGGCTTCAGGTGTTGATCGCAATACTGCTGGGCGTTGTCGTGGGTGTCTTCTTTCCGCATAGCGGTGCGTCACTCAAGCCGCTGGGCGATGGCTTCGTGAAGCTCATTCGCATGACGCTGGCGCCGATCATCTTTGGCAGTGTGGTGGTCGGCATCGCAAAAATGGGCGACCTGAAGGAGGTGGGCCGCGTCGGCGCGAAGGCTCTGCTCTACTTCGAAGTGGTATCCACTATTTCGTTGTTGCTTGGCTTGCTTGCTGTGGATCTGCTGCAACCCGGCAGAGGCATGAACATCGATGCGGCAACCCTGGACTCCACGGCGATCTCCAGCTATACCAACAGCGTCGCCCATCCTGGGTTCGTAGCGTTCGTGATGAACATCATCCCGGCCAGCGCCGGTGAGGCGTTCGTCAGCGGAAACATGCTGCAGATCATCCTGGTCGGGGCCTTGTTTGGACTGGCGCTCTCGGAGTTCCGGGAGCGGGCGCGCCCGCTGGTGCAGATGCTGGACCTTTGTCTCCAGGGCATGTTCGGCGTCGTAAAGTTCATCATGTACCTGGCGCCCATTGGCGCATTTGGGGCGATGGCCTACACCACCGGGCAATACGGCGTGGCCAGTCTTATCCCGCTCATGAAGTTCACGGCAGAGGTATGGGCGGTGTCCGCCTTTTTTGTGGTGGTTGTCCTCGGAGGCATTGCGCACTTTTGTGGTTTCAGTCTGCTATTGCTGCTGCGCTACATACGCGAAGAGATTCTGATCACTCTGGGAACTTCTTCCTCTGAGGCGGTGCTGGCTCCCTTGATGCTTAAGCTCGAGAAGCTTGGCTGCGCGGAGCCGGTCGTCGGGATGGTGATGCCTGCGGGGTACACCTTCAATGCGGATGGAACCGCAATCTACCTCGGCATGGGCGCCATCTTCATTGCCCAGGCAACCAATACTCATCTAAGCCTGCGCGATCAGGTAGTGATCCTGCTTGTGCTGATGTTCACCTCGAAGGGATCAGCGGGCGTAGCCGGCGCTGGCTTTGTCACTTTGGCTGCTACACTCGCCTCTTTGCACCAGGTTCCCGTTGCGGGCCTTGTTCTGCTGCTCGGCGTGGACCGTTTGACCAACGCCGCGCGCGCTGTGGTGAACGTCATCGGCAGTTCCCTCGCCACCGTTGTCGTAGCGAAGTGGGAAAAGGCCTTCGATACGGAACGAGCCGGATTGGTGCTGGGTGATTCCAACGTAGACTCCTGAATTCAGTCAAACGTGGTTGGCCACTCCGGATGCTCAGCGTGCTCGAACATGTGTTCTATCTGATATGGGGTGATGCGCGGGGCTGAAAGAGGGGGCAACTCGTGGCGCGAGAAGAAACCCACCTCTGGCGTTTCAAAGCTCGGCGCGATTTCGCCGCCCAGCAGCTCGCACAAAAAGTAAAGTTTGTACGCGTGGCTGGGAATTGGCGGATGGGGGTGTTTGTTGCGGTCAAACACCGCCGCCAGCTTTCGCGGCGCCACGTCGAAACCCGACTCCTCTTTCACTTCGCGCACAACCATGGCTGTAGGGGACTCGCCCACATCGGCCCATCCACCAGGCATAGTCCATCCACCGTCCTCACGCTCACGCACCAGTAGAATTTGATTCTCGCGCACTACGGCGCCACGCACTTCTACCTTGGGCGTGGCATATCCCACTTCGCCGCGGAAAAGATCCAAAAGCTTTTGCGAGTCGGGCATACCGCTTCCCGCAGCCATCATCTCCGCGGCAATGGCCTGCAGTTCTTCATAGCGCTGGCGATCGTAGTGATCGCGAGTGAAGGTAAGTCCGGTCTGCGCAATTGCCTGCAGCCGCTTTGTCCAGGTCAGCCACTGCGGATCCTGTTGATCCATGCTCCTCCCTATTTCTCTCGCTTTGCTGCCCGGAAGCGACGCAACTCATCCATGCGCTGGGCCAGCAATTTTTCCCGGCCCTCGTTCGTCGGATGGTAGAACTCGCGGCCGTGCAGATTCTCCGGCAGGCAATCCATATCGGCCACCCGCCCTTCGAGATCATGCGCATACTGGTAGCCTTTGCCATAGCCGAATTGCTCCATGAGGGGCGTGGGCGCGTTTCTCAAGTGGAGAGGCACGGGCTCCGCACGATGGGCTTCAATCTCCGCCGTTATTTCCCCGTACGCGGTGTAGAGCGCATTCGACTTGGGCGCCAGCGCAAGGTATACCGCCGCCTGGGCCAGAGCGAGATCGCCTTCGGGCGACCCCAGAAAATCCATGGCGTCGCGGGCTGCGAGGGCCATCCGCAGCGCCACGGGGGCGGCCAGGCCAATGTCTTCCACTGCCATTCTTACTAAGCGCCGGGCAACATACATCGCATCTTCTCCGGCCTTGAGCATCCGGCCCAGCCAGTAAAGCGAAGCGTCGGCGTCGCTGTTGCGGATGCTCTTGTGCAGGGCAGAGATCAGGTTGAAGTGCTCTTCGCCCTGCTTATCGTAGAGCAGGACCCGCTGCTGCAGGGCATTCTGCACGATCTCGCGAGTGATGACGCCGCCGGGCACGAGCTTGGCCGCCGTTTCGAGGGCGTTATAAGCGTACCGCGCATCCCCGTTCGCGTAGCTGGAGATCATTTCCATCGCATCATCCTGCGCGGTGACGTCGAGCCTGCCCAGGCCGCGCTCTTTGTCGGCGAGGGCCCGCTTGAGCAACTGTGTCAGTTGCTCATCACTCAACGGCGTCAACCGGTAGACACGGCAACGGGAAAGCAGAGCGGCGATCACTTCAAAGGAAGGGTTTTCCGTCGTCGCCCCGATCAGCCGGATAGTGCCGCGTTCAACGTAGGGCAGAAACGCATCCTGCTGAGCCTTGTTGAAGCGATGGATCTCATCGATGAACAGGATGGTCCGCGATCCGAAGCCGGCAGCTTTCTCCGCGTCGACCATGACCTGCTTAATCTCCTTGATGCCGCCCATCACCGCGGAGAATTCAAGGAAGCTGGCCTGCGTAGTCTCGGCGATGATCTTGGCCAGCGTGGTCTTACCCACTCCAGGAGGCCCCCACAGAATCATGGAGCCGGCATCGTCGCGCTCGATTTCCACCCGCAAAGGCTTGCCGGGACCGAGCAGGTGCTGCTGGCCAACGTAGTCGTCCAACGTGCGCGGGCGCATGCGTTCGGCGAGAGGAGCGGTCCGGGCACCACCGCGCTTGAGCGTGCCTTCGTCCGGAATCTGGTTAAAGAGGCTCATGTACGACCCTGGTCCATTGTCTTCGCCTTGAGACGCTGGCGCATGGCGTCATAAAGCAACACGCTGCCCGCGATCGCTGCGTTCAGGCTTTCCACCGCGCCGGTAAAGGGAATCGTCACCCGCGCGTCGGCTTGTGCGATCCAGGCTTCCGGCAGGCCGGAGCCCTCATTGCCGATCAGCAGCGCACTGGGCCCGTGCAAATCGGCTTCGCTGTCTCCATCCCGGGCTACGGCTGCGACTATCCGCAGCCCTTGGTCGCGGAGAGCGGTAAACGCGGCTTCGGCGGTTAGGGCGAGCACCGGCAAGCGGAACGCGGACCCGGAGGATGCCCGCAAGGTCTTGGCGTTCCACAGGCTCACCGTGCCGGGAAGCAGAATCATGCCGGTGGCGCCAAAGGCTTCCGCCGAGCGAACCAGGGTGCCCAGGTTTCCCGGGTCCTGCAGACCGGCGGCGATCAACACCAGGGGAGCCGGCCCCGGCGCACTTGGGAACATCGCCTGCACCGTGAAGTGGGGCGCTTCCACCAGCGCGGCGACCCCCTGCGGATGCTCTGTCATGGCGGCGCTCAAAAAGACGTCCTCGGTGAGGATCAGTACCTCGGCATCGCCTGACGGAAACCGTTGCAGCAGTTCTTCGTTGCCCTCCTGTAGAAACACCGTGTTCAGGTTCAGGCCGCTCTTGACCGCTTCCTGCACCAGGTGGAGACCTTCGATGGCGATATGGTTATGCGCCGTCCGTATGCCCCGTGACAGACCCGCGCGCAATTCCTTCACCCGGGCATTCTGCCGGCTTTCCACTCTCCGCGGGCTCGATTCTGCAAGAGATTTCATGCTATGTGAACTCATCGCGATTGTACCCGGAGGTGCCCGCGACCACTGGGCGTCTTGTTGCATAGCGGCCGGACCCATTCCGGCGTAGACTGCCCCATGAGAGAAGGCGAGCTCATGTTGCGGATGTCATCCGCCCCCTGACCCGGTCTGGTACTCTCGATGAATTGCCCCAAATCTGTACTAGGGTGGAGCTCTCTTGTTGGCAGAAATTCTGCGCGTGCATCCGGACGAACCGGAGCCGGAACGGATCCAATACATCGTTTCCTGCCTGCGAAGCGGCAAGGTGGTAGGCGTTCCCACCGATACCTTTTACGGTTTGGCGGTCGATCCGGTCAACCTGATGGCGGTGGAACGCATTTACGAGATCAAGACCCGGCTCAAGCACAAACCGTTGTCGCTGCTCATCGCGAATACAGCCCAGGCCTACGAGTTGGCGCGTGACATCGACGCCCGGTTCGACAAGCTGGCGGAGCGCTTCTGGCCCGGCCCGCTTACCTTGATTGTCCGTGCCGGTTCCCGTCTGCCCCTGCGTTCGACCGCGAACACCGGCAACGTGGCTTTGCGCGTGCCCGGCGCTGTGATTCCCCGGGCCATTGTGGAGGAGTTGGGTTTGCCCATCACCGCCACATCGGCTAACCTGCAGGGCTTGCCCGAATGCAATTACGCCGCCTGCGTGCGCGAGCAGATTGGCAATCGCATTCCGTTGATTGTGGATGGTGGTCCCACTGGCCGTAGCGTTGCTACCACCATCGTTGACCTCTCCACCGATGGACCGTGGGAGATTCTTCGGGAAGGAGCCATCCCGACCCACGAGATAGCGCTCACCTTGCAACGCTGACAGAAAGTCCGATGCGGCCGAAGATGAAGAGCGGAATGTTGCCCACCGGATCTCCTATTGTGCCGCATACGAAAGGGCCGCGCGTGCTTCGCATCTTGCTGCTCGCCGGTTTTTTCGTCATTCTGGGATGGTTTGTCTGGCTATACGGGCAGATTCACTTTTACGCCACTCATGACCAGGCGCGTCCCGCCGACGCAATCGCCGTTTTTGGCGCAGCGGAATACGATGGCCGTCCCTCGCCGGTGTTGCGCGCCCGTCTGGATCATGCTCTTGCCCTCTACCGGGAGCACCTTGCTCCGCTGGTGATCACCCTGGGTGGTGGAGGGGATCCGCGAGATTCCGAAGGGGGCGTCGGCCATGACTACCTTCTCGCCCATGGCGTTCCGGAGAATCAGATCATTGCTGAGACCCAAAGCACAAACACAGAAGAGTCCGCCGCGCGCCTGGCTGCCATTGCCCGGGAGAATCACCTGAACCGCATCCTTGCGGTCTCCGATGGAACCCACCTGTTTCGCATCCACGCTCTTTGCACCAGCATGGGGCTCACCGTATCCACTTCGCCCCGCGCGGAGGCTCGCCCACTCGGCTTCTGGGACGCCGCCATGCGCCTGATGCACGAAATGATCAGCTACACGCTCTGGCGGTTGAAGGTGCATTAAAAACAGCAGCCTGCGCTCATAACCTACCCGTTGCAAAATGAGTCCCGGAGGGACGGCTGAACTTAGCCCAGGACTGCGTCCCATAAGCGCCAACGCGTTTGGGATGTTTTCCTTCAAAACTCCCACAAAATCGTCATCCTGAGCGAAGCGCCTGGCAGATTTATCGCGTGACACAGCGCTTGTGGCGCGGAGTCGAAGGACCCCGGCGGTGTTTATCTTACCCATGCTGCTTGGAGCTTTTCAACCACCGAAGCCACGGTCTTTCCCTTGGGCCGAACCAAGAACTTGCTAGCATCTTGCTGTTTCCGGCGGCCACATTTACTCGAGCTTCGGCGGCCGAAAAGCTCCAAGCAGCATGGGTAAGATAAACACCGCCGGGGTCCTTCGACTCCGCGCCACAGGCGCTGTGTCACGCGATAAATCTGTGAGGCGCTTCGCTCAGGATGACGATTTTGTGGGAGTTTTGAAGGAAAACATCCCAAACGCGTTGGCGCTTATGGGACGCAGTCCTGGGCTAAGTTCAGCCGTCCCTCCGGGACTCGATATCGAGACGGTCGTTCTCACAACTCTAAGAGTGCATGATCGCGAAGAACATGCCGGCGATCACCGCGGCCGCGAAGGTGGAAAGAAAGTTCACCGCGTCATTGTTGAGCCAGCCGCGGCGCTCAGCAGTCGCACCCAGCAGGGAATCGACGAATAGACCACCGACCGCGCCCAGGCCTGCGCATACCGCGTCGCCGGCTCCCAATTCCAGCGTGAGAGCCGCTACCAGCACTACCAGGACAGCTCCTCCCGTTCCCGCCACGGTGCCGGCGAGGCTGATCGCTCCGTCGGTGCCCGGTGGCACCCGGCGGCGGGTGGTCACCATGAGGGGTTGGCCACCCAGCACCTCTCCTAATTCGCTAGCCAGGGTATCGGCTGTCGCCTCAGCCAGGGCCGCGGCTACGACGACGGCATAGCAGGTCCCAGGCAAGGGATGGCTGAGTGCGGCGGCCGCTCCCAATCCGGCGACTCCCAGGTTGGCCGCTACCTGGGCGGCGTTCCGGCCATGCTTGTCTTCTGCCACGCCCAACCGTTGTTTCTTGCCTCGACCGAATCTGGTCGCGGAAAAGGTGAGCAAGAAGAGCGCCAGCAAAGGTGGCAGCGCGGAGTGGTACCAGGAGGACAAGCCCGACGCGGGAAGAGGAGCAAGGGTAAGGACGGCGGTGATGACGCCACCGGTCAACGCGGCGAACGGCGTGGCCGCGCGGGCCAGAAATACCAGCAACGCCAAGCCCAGGCTGATGCCCAGCGCCGTTTGCGTAGCGCCATTCCAAAGTGCTGTGGCATGACGCAGGGCCACGATGGCACACCAGGGGACGACTGCGGCGAGCACCAGCCACGATTGCCACCGCATTCGCTGTTCCTGAACCAACACCGTTCATTTTAGGCCCGGCGTATCGCTGAATACGCGAACCCATTTACAATCATCTTTCTAACGGAAATGAAACGTAGTGAGGTATTCACGGGTGCTTAGCGTTGTATGGCTTCAGTCATGGAGCCGGCGGAGTGTGCGTTTGCCAGAGTTTTCCTTCAGGGTTCTTCAACGAATTGCTACAAGTTGTTCGATCAGCGTCGCGGTATTGCTGGCAGGATGCGGAGATACTCCCCGGCCGGTGGTCACACCTGTAGCCGTCACCGGACCCGCCCCTCAGCCGCAGAGTTACGCCGTGGTCACCACCAGCACGGGCTCTGGCGGGGCCGGCCTGGCGAATGTGTTCGATGCTGCTGGCGACACGCTGCTGACCCAGGCCACCCTGGGCATCAACCCGCTGGCGCTTACCCTGAGTACAAGCGCCGGCTCTGCCACTACTGCCAATACAGACGGGACGGTCAACAGCTTTACCCCATCGACCACCCTGCAGACCAAGAACATTCAGAGCAGCACCTTGCTGCAGCCCGCTAACCCGGTAAACCTGCTTTCGACGGCGACCAATCTCTTCATCACCGAACCCAATGTCCCGGCAGTGGCGGTGCTGACCAATAATTCGAGCGGTGTTTATCAGCTCACCCAGCAGCTCCCGGTTCCCGCCAGTCCCATCACCCTGGCCGGCAACTCCAGCGCCGCTCGTGTGTACTCGATTACCCAGGACAACGGCGCCAACAAGGTCGCCTTTGGGGATTGTGAGACTCCTACGGCGGTGACGACTCCCGGGCAGGTGCAGTCCATCGAAATCTCCACCATCACTATTTCGCGGACTCTGCCAGTTGGCATCTGCCCCGTTTACGGCGTCGGTTCCACCGACAACAACCGGGTGTTCATTCTTAATCGGGGAAGCGGAAGCGTCACCGTCATCAATAGCCAGTTCAACACGCTCGATACCACGGCCAACCGGCAGAATCTGGATCCGGCTACCGGCACGCTGCTGCTGCCGCCGCCGTCCGGCACCCCGGTGGCGGGATTCAATGCCGGCCCGGTTTTTGCCGACTACTACGCGCCTTCGTCTCAGCTGGTCACTGCCAATTACGATTCCAACACCATCACCATCATCAACACCAGCCTCGATCAATTCGGAAATGACTCTCCGCTGTTTGGCCAGGCGGTCACGGTTCCGGTCGGCAATGGGCCAGCGACCCTCACCATTTTGCGTGACGGAAGCCGGGTCTATGTGGCCAATCAGAAGGACAGTACGGTGAGCGTGGTGAGCCTTACCAATTACCAGGTGCTGGCGACGATCCCCGTGGTCGGGCATCCCATTTCGATGGCCTCCACCTTCAGCACTCCGTTCGGCCAGATCTATGTTCTACCTTCCGACCAGCCCTACATGAGCGTCATTCGCACCGACACCAACCAGGTGGCAGCCTCCATTCAACTGGACGGGACGGGAGTGGATGTGCACACCAGCGCCCAATCGGTGGCCGCAAACAGCAGCACGACAGGCACGGTTGCGAATGCCATCAATGTTAGCCACGCCAGCGGAGCCGGAGCACCGTGTGGCTTCCTGGCAAGGTGCTATCAGATGACGCCGTTGGCATCCCCGTCAAAGGGCAGCAAGTAATTTTCGTGCACGGCGCTACGAGCGGAAGACTCTCTGAACGAAGGGCACGCGTTTAGCAGGGGCTTAGATGGAGGTGCTCTGGAGATCGCCTTCAGCTAACTTCCAGTCGTCCAGCGGGACCTTCGTCCTTCGAATTTCTACCCAGGACTACGTCCCATAAGCGCTAGCTTGTTTGGGATGTTTTTCTTCAAAACTTCCACAAAATCGTCATCCTGAGCGGAGCGCCTGACAGATTTATCGCGTGACACAGCGTTTGGTGGCGCGGAGTCGAAGGACCCCGGCGGTGCTTATCTTGTCCATGCTGGTCGGGAGCTTTTCGACAACCCAAGCCTGAGAACAGGATTCTTCCTGCGGTACGCACTTGATGTAGATGTAGCCGACGGACATAGCAAGATGCTAGCAGTCCTTGTGGTCGGCCCCAGGGAAAGACCGTGGCGGGCCCGCCAGGTGCGGGCTTCGGTGGTTGAAAGGGAGCAATGGCATGAGTAGACTTAGCACCCTCGGGGTCCTTCGACTCCGCGCCACCAAGCGCTGTGTCACGCGATAAATCTGTCAGGCGCTACGCTCAGGATGACGATTTTGTGGGCGTTTTGAAGAAAAACATCCCAAACACTTTAGCGCTTAGGTCTTTTACGGCCCGACTAAAGTCGTGCCCTGATACAAAACCACATTTCTGCGTCCGACGCGGCTTTGCTGATCCTCAAACGATCAGCTTCCCGTCGCTCCCGACAGGATGATCGGCGACGTAGGCGAGTCGGCTCCGCTCGCTTTCTCAATCGTCACTCCAAATGCCTTGGCTGCAATGCCGGAGGGAAGTGGCGGCAGCACCAGCGTGGCCGTGCCCACTGAGTCTGGACGAAAAACTCCAGCCGGCACGGGAGCCTTGCCACTTGCTGGGATTACCCAGAGCTCATACGCCTTGCCCTCAGGCAGGGGCTTCAAATTAGTCGCCAACAAAATCAGCGCTCCACGGTCTGGCAGGTAAGTGGCGCGTGCGCTAGGCTCTGGCGGTGCTTTGCCTTCAGTCAGCGTCACCCGCTGAGCACTCGGCGCGGTCAGAACTTCCAGCACCTGCTGCGCCTTTGACGCTTGCCCGGCAAGATTTTTCACCAGCATGGATTCACCGTTCAGCTCGTCATTCAGCGCCTTGTTCTGCACCCCTAACGACACGGCTGCGATCGCCATGGCAGCCGCCGTCATCCAGGGCACCCAGAAACCTGCCCCACGACGCTTGGTCTTCACATCAATCGGAGTGACCTCGGTTAACTTTTCCTGGGGCTTGACCACGGGAGCAGAGGCAATCCTCTGCAGAAAGCGATCGCGCGCCCCCTCGGGCAACGGCTGTTGCTCGACCGCTATTCCTAGCAAGGCAAGGTCACCGCAGACCTGAGCCAGCTCAGTGCGGCATTGTGCACAGGTCTGCAGGTGCGCCCTGATGGATGCGGACTCCTCTGGCGGGAGACCCTGCATCGCATAGGAAGCCAACTCCTCCTGCGTGTTGTGCCCGTTGCCTGTCATAACTGAAACGCCTTTCGTAACGTAATCAGCGCTAGCCGAATACGCGTCTTTACTGTGCCCAGGGGATCGCCGGTTCTCTCCGCGATCTCCGAATGGCTCAAACCCTCAAAGAATGCCAACTCCATCGAGCGTTGCTGCTCGACAGGGAGGTCCCGCAAAACCTTCCGGACCTTCTCCATCATCGAGTTGTGCTCGACTTCCGAAGCCATGTTGCCGGGGGAGGCCAGAATCACATCGTCCACCGAATCCACGGGCTTTCTGCGCCGCAGCATATCGATCGACCGATTCCTTGCCACCACCACCAGCCACGCGCCCAGCGAACCGCGCCCCTGTACAAACGAATCGGAATTCCGCCAGATCTGAAAGAAGATCTCCTGCATGACGTCTTCCGCGTGGCCGGTATCCTTAAGAATTCGTAAAGCGACGGAGTACACCGCCCTGCCATAGCGGTCAAAGACTTCCGCCATCGCACGTTGATCGCCTTGGCGGACGCGCTGCAACAAAGTAGCGTCGTCTGTTACCGGTGCAGCCGGTCCGTCACCCATCTTGGCAGTGTGGCTTGAATCTCTGATAGTAGAACGATCAGGGTCGCCTATCGGATTGGAGGTTTTCTCTGGCATCAATCAAGCCGTGCTTATTCTACGGTTGCCGCGCGCAAAGAGCCAAACTAAAGTACCCAGGCAGGAGCGAGTACAATAACGAGCGTCAATTGGAAACGACGGCAAGCCGTACCCACTCTAGATGAGAAACCGCCTGGATAAGTTGCTGCTTGAGCGGGGGTTGGCGCCGTCCCGCGAACGGGCGCAGGCGCTGATCCTGGCCGGGCGGGTGCTGGTGAATGAGCAGAAAATCGAGAAGCCCGGCGCCTCTTTCGACGATTCGGTGCCGCTACGGGTGCTGGGGGAAGACCAGCGCTACGTCAGCCGCGGCGGACTGAAGCTGGAAGCCGCGCTTAGCCGATGGCAAATCGACCTTAAGGGACGTCACTGCGTCGACATCGGCACCTCCACCGGCGGCTTTACCGATTGCATGCTGCAGCATGGCGCGGCCAGCGTGATCGCTGTAGACACCGGCTATGGGCAGATCGCGGAAGCCCTGCGCAGGGATCCCCGGGTGAGCCTGCGCGAGCGCACCAATGCGCGCTACCTCGAACCGGGCGCTTTGGGCCCGGGCATCAGTTTTGTATCCATGGATGTGTCTTTTATCTCCGCCACGCTGGTGCTACCCGCAGTGCTCGGTGCGGTGAAGGAGAAGCCGGGGAGCCCGCTCGAAGCGGTCGTCGTCGAGGCGGTAATTCTCGTCAAGCCACAATTCGAAGCGGGCAGGGAACAGGTCGGCAAGGGCGGCATCGTGCACGACCCGGCGGCGCACCAGTTCGCGATTGATCGCGTTCGTTCCGCGGTCCAGGATCTTGGCGCCAACCAGACGGAAATCGCGGATTCCCCCCTTCTCGGCGGAGGCGGGGGCGGAGGCGGAGCAGGCGCGGGAGCGAAGGGGAATCGCGAATTTCTCCTCTACGCCCGCTTTTAAGTGCTTTAGTCCCCATCGCGTACACTAAAAGCCTCCATGCGACCTGTTGCCATCATTTCCAAGCCGCAGAAGGAAGAGCTGGCCACCCTTCTCCCCGAGCTCGTTGCCTGGATGCGGGCGCATGACTTTGAGCCCATTCTGGACCACGTGAGTGGAAGCTACACCCAGGACGCGCGGATCGTTCCGCGTCATGAATTGCCGGCACAAAAGCCAGTGCTGGTGGTGGTGCTGGGCGGCGATGGAACGCTCTTGGCGGCGGCCCGTACCTTCGCCCGAACGGATGTTCCCATTCTCAGTGTCAACCTGGGTGCTCTGGGCTTCCTTACGGAAGTGCGGCTGGCCGATCTCTACACCACGCTCGAAGGTTGGAAGGATGGGTGCTGCGAAATTGATGCCCGTGCCCTGTTGCACACCGAGGTCATGCGTGCGGGAGCCTTGTACAAAGAGTACGAAGCACTGAACGATGTCGTGATCGCCAAGGGGGCGATCGCGCGCATGGGCGACTTCAGCATTCATCTATTCGATCAGCTGGCAGCGTCGTTTCGCGCAGATGGGGTCATCGTCTCCACCCCGACGGGCTCGACTGCTTACAACCTGGCCGCCAACGGACCGATTCTGGCGCCCTCAGTCGACGCCCTGGTGATCACTCCTATCTGTCCGCATCTATTGACGATCCGTCCTATGGTCGTGCGCGGCGATGCGCACGTGATCGTCAGCGTCGAAGGTATTCCTGATCTCACGTTTCTCACTGTGGACGGACAAGAGGCCTTGCAGCTTCGGGTGGGAGACCGGGTGTGCTGTCGCCGTTCCGAGCACCGCGTCAACCTGGTTCGTTTGGGCAAGACAGGATTCTTCGACGTGCTTCGCTCCAAGCTGAGTTGGGGCGAACGCTAAACGGCGGGTGTAGGGAGGGTAGGTACGGGCTGGTAGGTACGGGCTTCAGCCCGTACGCATGCTGTTCCGATTAATTGTGCGAAAAACGATACCTCAGGGCCTAAAGGCCACATGAATGACAACGTTTTAGCCGGGGATAAATCCCCGGCCTACCCTGGAAACGAGTTTTCCGCAGCTTGTAAAGCGGCTGTCCGCCATGTGACCTTAGTAACGTTGCGGAAGTAATGGTGAGGGAGCAGTTATTACTTGCCAAGACATAAATATCAACAAGTCATGCAGATACTAAGGTTTCGTAAGTTCATCCAGCAGCACCTTGGCTTTGGTCGCCAGCAGATGCGCACCGTCCGCGTCGCCATTCTCCAGAGCCTGTTGGGCCTGTTTCAAATAGTTGTGGATCTGCCCGGCCGTCGCCTTCTCTTCGTTCGACAGCGACCGCTTGATACTGCTCAATCCCAGTTGAGTTGCGCCGATCAGGTCCGCCGTCTCATGCTTGGTTCTTTCTCCCGAGGCGCTGTCCCCGGTCGTCAACTGACCAATGGCAGAGTTGCTCGTCGCCGCAGTTTGTAGCTGGGCCGGGGGAGTCGCTTGCGCGCTGGCCGCCCCACCACTTGCCTGGCTGTTCTGAGACCCAGTGGGAGCGGCGCCCGCAACCTGAGGTGGATCTGCGGGCTTGGGCTTTTTGGGCTTCCTCACCTTCTTGGGCGTCGGAGGAGGCAAGGGCACAGTTTGGGCGGACGGCGGCGGTAACGGTGAAGCCAGCGGTGTGTCCGACTTCTCCGCCTGCTGCGTCGTTTTGGGTGATCCCAGCGTACCCTTGCCCGTCTGTAACGGCGGAGCCTGGGCTTGCTGCGGCGTGCCCGAGGTTTTGTGCGAACACCCGGTACACAAAATGGCTAGTAAAACACACAACGAGCGTAGTTGCGCTGCCCTCATCCCCTGGGCTCCTTGGCTACGATGGATCCAGCTGAGCTGCTCCCGTCCGGCATAAGGTATCCACGCGCTCTACTCTCTTGTTGCGTGTTGAGAGGAAAGCGCAAAATAAATGTAGTTCCGTGAGTTGCATCCGATTCTACTTCAATAGAACCATTGTGCAGCTCAACGATACGGTAAGTCATCGCTAATCCGATGCCGCTACCATCTTTCTTAGTAGTGAAGTATAAGTCGAAGATCTTATCCCGCACATCATCTGGTATTCCGCCGCCCTGGTCATGGATGCTGAGCAGGGCCATGCGTCCGTCCTCGGCCAGCCGAACTTTCAGGTTTCCGCCTTCCGCCATGGCTTGGGCGCCATTCAGGACGACGTTGAGCAGCGCCTGCTTCAATAAGTCCGCGTCCACCCTGGCCATCACCGGACGGTCGGGCAGATCGCTTTCAACATGAACGTCGCGGGTTTCCAACTCTGCGGATGCCAACATCAGAACGGCCGAGACCACCCGGCGCAGATCCTGGTCCTTGAGTTGTAATTCCACCGGGCGGGAGAAGTCGACCAGCGTTTGCACCACCCGGTCGAGCCTTTGTATCTCGCTTTCAATCACTTCCAGATGCCGCATGGCCCTGTGGTCGGTGTCGCCTAACTTGTTACGCATCAGCTCCAGATGAACCACGATGGCGTTGATCGGGTTCTTGACCTCGTGACCCACCCCCGCTGTCAATCGTCCGATCGCCGCCAGCCGTCGCGAAAGCTCCAGGTCACTCTCGATTTCTCTTACTGATTCGACGTCATGAAGGGTCAATAGGGCACCCAGGGTCTCCTGGGGATAGACAGCCCGATCGTCATGGATGAAATCGAGCGAGATCTCCACGTGCCGGCCGGTCTCGGTGGTGATCTCCTCCTGCACCAGGGCCATGCGCGCGTCAAAGGACTCGCGCACCAGCCGGCCCAGGCGGGTATTGCGGGAGAACACCTCGTGTAACTTGGCGCCCAGAATCTCCGCCCGGCTGACACCCAGAAAGCGTTCGACGGAGTCGCTGACCAGGACCGCGCGGGCATCGTGGGTGTACAGCAGGATGCCGTCCTGCAGATTGGTCATGATCTGGTCGAGGTTCTCTTTGAGGGCGGAGAAGACCTCTTCCACGTTGCGCATGCGCCGCCCGATGCGTTCGATCTTGTGCGACACCAGCACCACGGCATCG
>Ga0182024_10008884_pt1 | contig 20994 bp, 18 predicted proteins | sample P32metaG_FD_120480 | JGI IMG/M metagenome (GOLD analysis project Ga0182024, IMG submission 120480) | Permafrost microbial communities from Stordalen Mire, Sweden - P3-2 metaG (Illumina Assembly) | ecosystem: Environmental > Terrestrial > Soil > Wetlands > Permafrost | place: Sweden: Stordalen...
GCGAGCACCAGGATCGTCTCGAGACCCTCGCGGAAGACCAGGATCGCGCTGTTGATCACGGCCGTCGTGCGGCTCATGTGCTCAGCGTTGGCCGCGTTGCTCGGGTCGGTTGTGCCACCGGAGGAGTGCCAGCCGAGGATCACACCCGCGACAGCGATCGCGAGCACGATCCCCACCCACAGGTAGAAGCTCCACTTCTGGCTGGAACGGCCCTTGGCTCGCCCGGCTGTCTGACTGCTGGTCGTCATCTCGACGTTATTCCGAGTCCTACGGTCGGATTATGGCCCGGCTGGACCGTACCACACCTTAGGGCGCCCTAACCGCAGGACCGCGCGGCCCTTACGAGAACTTAGGTTGCCCTACTACTTCCCCCGCGCGGCGGCGTGCGCGCGAGGCGACTAGCCTCGTGGCTCGATGACCGGGTCCACCGCGGCGCCGCCTAGCTTCGAGCTCCAGAGCCACTCGACCCACTCCGACGGGGAGCTCTCTCCGGCAGCGGTCGTCAACGCCGCCGAGCAGGCCGGCGTCGAACTGCTGGCGCTGACCGACCACGACAGTGTCGCCGGCGTCGGCGAGGCCGCCGACGCGGCCGCAGGGCTGGGGCTCCGGCTCGTCCCCGGAGTCGAGATCTCCGTGCTGGATCCCGTCACCCGCGACCTGCATGTGTGCGGTTACCTCATAGATCCGGCCGATCCGGCGCTGGGAGCCCAGCTCGCCCACTCACGCGGCGATCGCGAGCGCCGCGCCAAGCGGATGATCGAGGCGCTGGAGCAGGACGGCTGGGTCGTAGACCATGAGCAACTCGACACCCGGCAGGCAGCCGGCGGAACGCTGGGTCGTCCGCACCTGGCGCAGGCGGTGGTCGCGCACCCGGGTAACGTCCGGCGCCTGGCACGCGAGCGGCTCACGAACCCGTCCGCGTTCCTCGAGGCCTACCTGATCGAGGGTCGGCCCGCTTTCCGCGAGCGCGAGGCCCCGTCCGTCGCCGAGGCGATCGAGCTGATCCACGGTGCGGGAGGCGTCGCCGTGTGGGCGCATCCGTTCTGGGATCTGGCAAGCGACAGCGAGGTGATCGCCACGCTCGAGCGCTTCGTCGGCTTGGGCCTCGACGGTGCCGAGGCCTTCTACGTCACCCATACGCGCGAGCAGACGGACCTGCTGGTCCGGTGCTGCGCGGAGCTGGAGTTGCTCACCACCGGCTCATCCGACTTTCACGGCCCCCACCACCGAGACTTCAATCACTTCCGGCGCTTCAGCACCTTCGGCCACGCGGTCAACCTCGGGCCGATCGGCTGATTACGCCGCGACGGCCCTCGAGGCCAGGTGCTGCCCAACCTTGCGCTTGACGCGCTGCAGCGCGTTGTCGACGGTCTTGCAGTCACAGCCGAGGCGCTGGCTGACCTCCTCATATGAGCGCCCGTCCAGGTAGAGCGAGAGCACGCGCGACTCAAGTTCGGAGAGCGAGGTCGAGATGCAACCGACCAGCGCGCGCAATTCCTCGGAACTGATGACCTGGTTGACCGGGTCGTGAACGGGCGAGCCGGCGATCATCTCGTCGAGCGTCGGCTCGCTGTCGGCACCGCTGCCGCCTGCTGGCGTGCTCGAGAAGGACACGTATTGATTCAGAGGGGTGTGCTTGTTGCGTGTGGCCGTCTTGACGGCCGTGATGATCTGGCGCGTGATGCAGAGCTCGGCGAAGTTGCGGAAACTCGACTCCCGGTCAGTGCGGTAGTCGCGGATCGCCTTGTAGAGCCCGACGAGGCCCTCCTGGATCAGGTCGTCGGCGTCCCCGCCGGCGAGGAAGTAGGAGGACGCCTTGAGACGCACGAAGCCGTAGTAGCGGCGTACGAGGCGGTCGTAGGCGTCGGGGTTACCAGATTTGGCGAGGGCGATGAGATAGCCATCCTCAACCTGTAGTTGACCCTTGGGGTTTGATGAAATGCGTGCCACGGCGACTTTCCTTTGCAGCGCCGTCGGCTCCGGCCTGACGACGGTTGGAATTGCGTGACGCGTCACCTCCCCTGGCGCCGCTGCCTATTCAGTTCGCACTGCAGGGCGGTGTCCTCCCCAGAACTGCGCCCTCACTTCCCATCCAGGCTAAAGCTCGAGTTGATGCTTAGCTCGTCGCTCGCGCGGCAGCTTCGCATAACACTGCACCACTGTCAAGCGACCGGTCGCGCTCAGGCCACCGAGTCCTGCTCGCGGTCGAGATCAATCGGCGGCAGCGAAGCTCGCCACGAGTGAGTTGTGCGCGAGCGCCTCGAGCGTCGCGAGGTCCAGACCGAGCGCGCGCTGCAGGGCCACGTAGTTCTCGGCGACGTAGCCGCCGAAGTAGGCGGGGTCGTCTGAGTTGATCGTGACGAGCACCCCTGCGTCGAGCAGCTGCGGCAGCGGATGCTGCTCGAGCGACTCGACACAGCGGAGCCTGACGTTCGACAGCGGACAGACGGTGAGCGGCACCCGGTCGCTCGCAAGACGCTGCAGGAGCGCGGCGTCCTCGACGGCACGGATGCCGTGATCGACACGCTCCACGCCGAGCACGTCCAGCGCCTCCCAGACATATGCGGGTGGACCCTCCTCGCCTGCGTGCGCAACTTTGCGTAGCCCGAGCTGCTCGGCCGCGGCGAAAACCTCACGAAACGCGCTTGGCGGGTTTCCGACTTCGGCTGAGTCGAGACCCACACCCTGGACCACGTCCAGGTGCTGCGCCAGGCCTTCGAGCGTGTCCATTGCCTCGGCCACCGGCCGGTCACGCACGAAGCAGGCAATCAGCGTGGCCGAGATCCCATGCCTTGCCGGCGCCTCCAGGACCGCGCTGCGCAGGCCCGCGATGACGTCGTCGAGCGCGACGCCCCGGCTGGTGTGGGCCTGCGGGTCGAAGAACATCTCCGCGTGGCGGACGCCATCGCGGGCCGCTCGCTCGAGGTAGGCATTTGCCAGGTCGGCGAAGTCCGCCGGACGGCGTAGGACGGTCATGCACTCGTAGTAGAGATTCAGGAACGACTGCAGATCCGCGAAGTCGTAGGCATGCGCCAGCGCCTCGACCGTCGGGAAGCGGAGCTCCACGCCGTTTCGCCTGGCCAGCGCGAAGGCGAGGTCAGGCTCCAGGGTCCCCTCGATATGCAGATGCAGCTCGGCCTTTGGCAGCGCGCGGATTTGTTCAATCACTGCGAGCCATCCCGCTGGTCGATGGAGCCTCAAGCATGGCGTTCAGTCTCGGGCCGCAGCCGCGGCGTAGAGCAGCACCGCTGCGGCGGCACTGACGCTGAGCGATTCGATCTGCCCCCGCAGCGGCAGGGAGATCAGGGCGTCGCAGGCCGACGCCACGCGCGGGCGCAGGCCCTTGCCCTCAGACCCGAGGACCAGCACGACCGGACCGCTGAAGTCGACCTGGCGGTAGTCCAGCTTCGCGTCGCCATCGGCGCCATAGCACCAGAAGCCGCGGGCTTTGGCGGCCGTCAGGAAGTCCGTCAGGTTGCGCACGTGCGCCAGCGCCAGGTGCTCGACGGCACCGGCTGACGCCTTGCACACGGCCGGCGTGACCTCAGCCGCGCGACGTTCCGGCAGTACCACGCCCGCAGCGCCGGCGCATTCCGCCGAGCGGCAGATCGCGCCGAGGTTCTGCGGATCCTGGACCTGGTCGAGCGCGACGATCAGTGCCTGCTCGTGGTCGAGCAACGAGTCCGCCTCCACGTACTCGTACTCGGAGACCTCGGCGCAGATGCCCTGGTGGCCGTCGGAGCCGGCCTGGCGGGCGATCTCGTCGGCCGCGGCGATCGTGGTGCGGACGCCGGGGGCGGTGAGCCACGGCTCGCGTGCGGCATTCGCCGTCACCCACACACGGCTGACCTCGCGCGGGCCGCGGAGCGCCTCGTGCACGGCGTTGCGTCCGTAGACGACCATCAGATATTGAGCAACTCGGGACCGTCGGCGCCGTCGCGCACCTCCCAGCCGAGCTCGCGCAGCTCCTGCCGGATCGCGTCCGCTCGCGCCCAGTCGCGCGCGTCGCGTGCCGCCTCGCGATCGCGCAGGAGCGCCTCCGCCTGCCCTGGCGGAACAACGCGCTCCACCTCCAGCAGGTCGTCGAGCGCCAGCACCCCGAGCATCTCGCGCAGATCGGCGTCGCCGACCGGCGGCGCCGAGCGGTTCGCCTCCCGCACCCAGTCGAAGGCCGCCGCCAGCGCGCGCGGGGTGTTGAAGTCCTCCGCGAGCGCATCGAAGAATTCGGCGCGCAGCGGCGCCGACCAGGGTGGTGAGGCGCCGGGCACGAGCTGTCGTGCCGCCTCGCGGAGGCGTTTGACGCTGCTGGCGGCCGCGCTCAGACGGTCGTCATCGAACTCGATCGGCTGGCGGTAGTGACCGGCGCAGAAGTACGCGATCAGGGCGTCGCGCCCGTACACGGCGAGCGCCTCGTGCAGGAGAAACGTGTTGCCGACCGACTTCGCCATCTTCTCCTGGTCGAGCCGCACCATCCCGTTGTGCACCCACAGGCGCGTGAGCGCCTGCCCGTGGGCGGCGCAGGTCTGGGCGGCCTCGTTCTCATGGTGCGGGAAGGTCAGATCCGAGCCGCCGCCGTGGATCTCGAACCCGAGCCCTAGCAGCTTCTCGGCCATCGCCGAGCACTCGATGTGCCAGCCGGGCCGGCCGCGTCCCCAAGGTGCGTCCCACGCGGTGTCCTCGCCCGGCTTCTGGGCCTTCCAAAGCGCGAAGTCGACCGGGTCGCGTTTGCGGTCCAAGCCCTCCTTTTCCTCACCCTGATCGAGGTCCTCGAGGCGACGGTGCGAGAGCTCGCCGTAGCGGTCGTAGCTGCGTACGGCGAAGTACACGTCACCGTCGGCGACGTACGCGTGCCCGCGCTCGATCAGCAGCCCGATCAGCGCGACGATCTCAGCGATCGTCTCGCTGGCCAGCGGCTCATGGTCGGGACGTCCGAGCCCCAGCGCGTCGGTGTCGGCGATGTAGTGCGCGGTCATCTCGCGCGCGAGCGTGTCCGAGTCGACACCGGCGGCGATCGCGGCCGCGTAGATCTTGTCGTTGACGTCGGTGATGTTCGCGACGAACGTGACCTCATAGCCCTCGTGCACGAGGAAGCGCTTGAGCAACGAGAAGACGACGAAGGGTCGTGCGTTGCCGATGTGTATCCGTCCGTACACGGTCGGCCCGCAGACGTAGATCCCGACCTTGCCCGGCTCGCGGGTGCGCAGCGGCAGCAGCTCGCCGCTGAGCGTGTCGTGCAGCGTGATCTCTCGCACTGATCAGAAGTTAGACGGTGGACACCGGGGGGTCCGGCCTCGTGATCGTCGCGATCGCGATCGCCGCCGCGCCCTCGAGACGGCCGACGAAGCCCATGCCCTCACCTCGGGTTGCCTTGAGGTTGAGCTGAAGGTCGGCGACGCCAAGCGCCTCTACCAGGCGAGCGTGCATCGCCGCCCGGTGTGGCAGCAGCTTCGGCTGCTCGAGCACGACGGTCGCATCCACATGCTCGACCACGCACTCGCGCTGCGCGAGCAGCGCAACCGCCGCCTGCAGCAGCTCGATCGAATCGGCGTCTCGGTAGCGCTCGTCGGTATCCGGGAAGTGCTCGCCGATGTCCCCCAGAGCGGCCGCCCCGAGCAACGCGTCGATGATCGCGTGCGTGAGGACGTCGGCGTCGGAGTGGCCGAGCAGACCGTGCGTGTGCGGGATCGAAACACCGCCGATCACCAGCGGCCGCCCCTCGACCAACTGGTGGCAGTCGTAGCCGATTCCGGTCGCGACGCTCACCCGGCGCTCCTCTCAGCCAGGAGCAGCTCCGCGAGCCGCAGATCGAGCATTGTCGTGATCTTGAAGTTCTCCGCTGGTGCCGGCAACACCGCGACGGTACCGCCTTGGCGCTCGACCAGCCAGGCGTCGTCGGTCGCGGCGGCAAGCAGCTCGGGCGGCGCGGCGAGCGCGCGCTCGAGCGCCTCCCGGCGGAAGACCTGCGGAGTCTGAACGGCCCAAAGCCGCGAGCGGTCGAGCGTCAGCTCGACCGTTCGTCCCGCGGCGCCGACCTGCTTGATCGTGTCGGTCACGGGCGCCGCAGCGATCACGGCGTCGGCGCCGCCGCGCTCCAGTTCCTCGACAGCCTCGGCGAAGAGCGCCGGCGCGGCCAGCGGGCGTGCCGCGTCGTGGACGATCACCACCTCGCCACTCGGCGCCGCCGCCAGCGCCGCGCGCACGGATTCCGAACGTGTGTCTCCGCCGGCGACTGCGAGCACGCCGGCAGGCGCGGCATCGAGCCGGTCGGCGGGCAGCGCCACGACGATCGCGTCGACGGCGTCCACCGCGCGCAGCGCGATCAGGCTCCACTCGAGCATCGGGCGGCCCGCAACGGTGGCGAGCGCCTTGGGTCCGTCAGACCCAAGCCGCTCGCCCCGCCCCGCGGCCACGATCAGCGCGACCGCCATCTTTCCTACGTCTACTCCGCCGGGACGGTGACCGGCTTGACGTTACCCGCGCCCGCGAGGATCACGCTGGTCAGATGGGCGTTGGCCTGCTCCTCGTCCATGTCGAGCGCGTAGGTCATCTCGGATACAAGGATCTTCTTCACGCGCGTGTACATCTGCTTCTCGCCGGTCGAGAGCCCCTTCAGGTGCTCGCGGATCGCCAGATTGCGCACGACCTCGGCCAGTTCGTAGATGTCGCCCGTCTTGATCTTGTCGCGGTTGTGCTTGAAACGCCGATTCCAGTTCTTCGGCATATCCGAGCACTCGTCCTGGAAGAGAGCCATGACCTTTTCCAGCGTCTCCTCGTCCATCACGCGCCGCAGCCCCGCGACGGCGGCGTTCTCGGTCGGGACCATCACGGTCATGTCGTTGTGGAGGATCTTGATCGTCAGGTACTCACGACTCTCCCCAAGGACGTCCTTCATCTCCTTCTTGAGCACCTTGCCCGCCCCATGGTGCGGATAGACGACGCTGTCGCCGACCTCGAATTCGATCCGAGGCAGCGGCACGATGTCTTCGAGTTCCTCGAGTAATGCCTCGTCCTCCAGGTGCTCTTGGATCGTGTCAGTGATGGTGTCCTCCCTTGTTCGGCCAGCGGGGTGAGGTCCCGGTACTGCGGACTTCAGGTCTGCAGGTAGCGGTCGACCAGATTGATCTCCTGCAGTCGGCGAAGGCCCTCACGGATGTCCTTCGCCCTGATTTCGCCGACTCCGTCGACGGTTTCCAACTCGCCGTCACTGGCGGCGAGAAGCTCTTCCAACCCTCCGAACTCGTCGATGATCCGCTTGACAACCAATCTCGGCAGGCGCGGGATGCGCCCCAGGATTCGGATGCCGCGGGGCGAGATCGGATAGTCGAGGGTGTTCAGCTTGCGGTCATAGCCGAGCAGCTCGGCGAGACGGCCAAAGTCGAGCAGGTCCTGGTGCGGCAGTCGCACGAGCTGATCGAACGCGATCGAGAACGCCTCGTCGCTGTCCTCGAGCAGGTAGTCGTGGACGAGCGCGCCCTTGTCGCCGGAGACGCCGACCATCGTCTCGTCGAGCTGCATCTCGATCAGGCGGCCCTCGGTGCCGAGCTCGACGATGTAGCGCTCGATCTCCACCGCCATGCGCGTGACGAGCTCGGCGCGCTGCAGCACCGTGAGCACGTCGTGCAGCGTCGCGCCTCCCTCGAACTCCAGCGCCGTCAGGCGTGTCGAGACCTGGTCGAGCCGTGTGCGGTACTTGTCGAGCGTCGCCAGCGCCTGGTTGGCCTTGGCGAGCACGACCGGAATCTCAGCGAGGATGTACTTGACGCCGTCGACGTAGAGCGAGACGACCTCACGGCGTTCGGAGATCGCGACCACGGTGGCGTCGGTCTGCTTGGACACGCGCTCCGCCGTGCGGTGACGCGTCCCGGTCTCAAGCGTGTGGATCGTGGGATCAGGCGTCAGCTGGATATTCGCGTGGGCGATCTTTGTGGCATTGGAGCTGAGCACGATCGCCCCGTCCATCTTCGCCAACTCGTAGAGCAGCGCCGGGGTGTAGTCCAGGTCCAGCTTGATCCCGCCCGAGAACAGGAACGCGAGATCGTCGACGTCGCCGATGACGATCAGACCGCCCGTGTGCGCGTGCAGGATGTTGTCGAGCCCCTCGCGCAGGGCGGTCCCGGGCGCAACCATCTCGAGAGCCCTGACCATCCGGGACTCCTGGCGAGACTCGAGTTCATCTTTGAACTCTTCCCCGGATCGTAAGGCCATAGGCGGCCAATTTTACGCGCTATTGAGCAAGCGTCATGCGGTCATGCACAACCACGGACCGGACCGCGTCCCGCAGCGTGGGGAAGCGCCCCGGCTCGGCCACCGACGCGAGCCCGAACTTCGCCGCCTCGGCGAGCCGCCGGTCACCGTGCGCCACGGTCCGCAGCTCGCCGGTCAGGCCGAGCTCCCCGAAGCACGCCAGCGGCTGCCCCGGCGCCGACTGCAGCGGGACACCCCGGGCGGCGCTCGCCACCGCCAGCGCGACGGCGAGGTCGGCCCCCGGCTCGTCGACGCGCACGCCCCCGACGACATTGACGAAGACGTCTGCGTTGCCGAGCCCGATCCCGGCGTGACGACCGAGCACCGCGAGCACGAGCGCCAGACGGTTGCGGTCGATTCCGGCCACGACACGCCGCGGCGGCTCGAGCTCGGAGGGCGACACCAGCGCCTGCACCTCGACGAGCAACGGCCGCGTTCCCTCCATCGCGCACAGGACGACGCTGCCGGCGGCGCGCGTCGCCTCGGCCACGAACCGCGCCGAGGCGTCGAGCACCTCTACCAGGCCGTCGTCGCGCATCTCGAACACACCGGCCTCGTTGGTCGAGCCGAAGCGATTCTTGATCGCGCGCACGGTCCGGTAGGTGCGCTCGCGCTCCCCCTCGAACTGCAACACGCAGTCGACCAGGTGCTCGAGCACACGCGGGCCGGCCAGGGCGCCGTCCTTGGTCACATGCCCCACCAGCAGCACCGCGATCCGGTTGGCCTTGGCGACGCGCATCACCTCGGTCGCGACCTCGCGCACCTGCGCGACTGAGCCGGCGGCGCTGGTCAGCTCGGCACAGTTGAGCGTCTGCACCGAGTCGATCACGCACACCTCCGGCCGCTCACGCTCGAGCGTCGCCAGCACCGTCTGCAGGTCGGTCTCCGCGATCACCGGGATCTCCAGCGGCGCGCCGACCGTCAGACGCTCCGCCCGCAACCGGATCTGCGCGGGCGACTCCTCTGCCGACACGTACAGAGTCCGCCGTCCGGCTGCGGCCAGATGCGCGAGCGCCATCGTCGTCAGGGTCGACTTCCCGACCCCGGGCGAGCCACCGATGAGCACCATCGAGCCGGGCACGAGGCCGCCGCCGAGCACGTTGTCGAGCTCGCCGATGCCGGTGCTCAGTCGCGCGTGATCCTCGGTCGCGATCGCGCCGAGTCGCACAGGCGTCGCACCCGGGCCACCGGCCCGCTGGCCGGAGGCCCGGCCAGAGCGTCCAGACGGCCCTGACCGCAGCTCCTCGACCAACGTGTTCCACTCGCCACAGCCGGGGCACTGGCCCGACCAACGCAACGACTCATGCCCGCAGGCGGAGCAGACGTGGATAGACTTCGCGCTGGCCATTCGCTGAGGCTACGCCGGACCGCCGACATGTCCTCGCGAAAGCTGCCGAGTCAGGGGTGATGGAGCAGGGGGCGATGGTTACCACCGTCGAGGCTGTTCGCAGCCGGATAGCAACACCAATTCCACGGACGGATCCCCGCACGCCGCGACGAGGCGTAAGGCTGGTTGCGGCCGTCGTCTGTTCGCGGCTGATCGTGCTCGCTGCCGGGTCAGCCGGCGCGCTGTTCATGCGCCCGCTTGCCTGGCGGATGTTCGACCCGACGGGGATCAGCTCGGGATTGGGATCAGTCGGAAACGTTCTCGCCGCGTCGGCGGTCCGCTGGGACGCGATCGGTTACATCACGATCGCCCAGCACGGCTACACGACCGCTGGATCGACCCGCTGGTTTCCGCTGTACCCACTTCTGATGCACTTGTTCGCCCCGGCCGTGGGGTCGCCTGTGATCGCCGGCGTGCTGATCAGCCTCACCGCGTTCGGCATCGGGCTGACGCTGGTGCACCGCATCGCGAGTGAGACGCTCGGATCGCGTGCCGCGGATGCGACCGTGCTGCTGCTTGCCTTCGCGCCGCTCTCCTTCGTCTTCAGCGCCGTCTACACAGAGTCGCTGCTGCTCGCGTGCGCGGCGGGCACGTTCTATCTGGCGAGTCGAGGCCGGTTCAGGCTCGCGTGCGTCGTGGCTGCCTGCGCGGCGTTGACGCACATCCAGGGGGTCCTGCTGGTCGCCCCGCTCGCGTGGATGTACTGGGAGAGCCGAGACCGTACGCGCAATCTGCGCCGGCTGTGGTCCCCGGACCTGCTCGCTCTCTCCTTGCCCCCTCTGGCGCTCGGCGGGTTCTTCCTCTACATGCACACCCAGGGATGGGGATGGCTTGCCCCGATCACCAACCAGAACGTTGCCAACGCGGGGCGCACGCTGGTCGGTCCGCCGATGGTGTTGTTCGACTCCGTCAAGGACGCCGTGCTCGGCCTCCACCACACTTTCCACGGGGCAGCCGCGGCCGGGACCGTACTCCCTTCCCCCTACCAAAACCTAACCTACCTGGTTTGGTTCGCGATCACCATCCTCGGGCTCGTGAGCGCGTGGCGACGGCTGCCCAAGGAGTACACGCTGTTCGCTGGGCTCGCGATCCTGATCTGCGCGTCGAGCGCGGTCTCAATGGGCCCGCTGCAGGGCTTTGGCCGTTACATGATGCCCATCTTCCCGCTGTGCATCGGCTTGGCGGTGTGGCTGGAAAGACACAGGCTGACCGGGGCCGTCGTGACGATCAGCACGCTGTTGCTGATCCTGTTCACCATCGACTTCACACGCTGGGTCTCGGTCTTCTAAGGACGCCGCATGTCGACGATCGCGGACCGTGATGCGGCGGGTCCGGCAATAACGTCTCGACCCGCCAGAATCAGGATCCCCCTATGGGCGGCGGTGATTGCTTCTCGCCTGATCGTGCTTGCCGCCGCGGCCACTGCAGCATTGTTCACGCAGCGCGTGAACGGCTGGGAACTGGGTGGCCGCGACCCGTATCGGCTCAGCTCGAGCCTCGGGTCAGTGGGCAACGTGCTGGCCGCATCGGTGTTGCGCTGGGACAGCGTTCACTACATCAATATCGCGCAGCACGGCTACACACATCCGGCGAATACCGCCTTTTACCCGCTCTATCCGTTGCTGATACGCGTGATCGGGTGGGTCGTGCGGTCCTACGTGCTCGCAGGCGTGCTTATCAGCGTCGCCAGTTTCGCCGTCGCGCTCGTGCTGCTCCACCGGCTCGCGAAGGAGGAGCTCGGTGCCCGCGTCGCCAACTCGACGGTGCTGCTTCTCGCGTTCGCGCCACTTTCGTTCTTTTTCACCGCGATCTACACCGAGTCGCTGTTTCTCGCGCTCTCGGTGGGAGCGTTCTACCTGGCACGAAGGCAGCGGTTCGCATGGGCCTGCGTGACCGCCGCGGCGGCGGCGCTCACGCACGTTGAGGGTGTGCTGCTGGTGGCGCCCCTGGCATACATGTATTGGCGCGACCAAGGCCGGCCGCTCGTGCTTCGCAGATTCTGGTCATGGCCGGCGACGTTGCTGGTGCTGCCGCCGACGGCGGTTGCCGGCTTCTTCGTGTACCTGCATTCACAGGGTTGGGGTTGGCTCGCGCCCGTCGTCAATGCCAACTTCCGCTACTACGGGCGCACGACACTGACGACCCCCGTGATGCTTTGGCAAGCGACGGACGCTGGGATCACGGGGCTCCTGCAGACGCTGCAGGGCACGAAACCAATCACGCCGAGCACCGAAGTCTTGTTCAGCATCGGTTTTCAGAACACCGTCTACCTGGGCGTGCTCGTAATCAGCCTCACGGCGCTCGTGGCAACTTGGCGGCGACTGCCCAGGGAGTATGCGATCTACGCCACGCTGGTGATCGTCGTCTGCACATGGCGCGGAGTAGTCGGACGACCGCTGGTGAGCTACGACCGCTACATGCTGGTGGCGTTCCCGCTATGGATGGCGGCCGCCGCATGGCTCGATAAACGCCGACTCACCCCGACAGTGCTGCAGATCAGCTCGCTGATGCTGGTCTTCTACACGGTCGAGTTTGCCCGCTGGGCCTTCATCGCGTGAGGCGGGCGCACGACGGGCGCTCGGGGTGGCCAGCGGGCCACCCCCGAGCGTGAATAGCTTCTAGCTCTCGTCGGGCTCGGCGATGTCGGGCGACTCGTGCGAGTCGCCGGTGTCAGCGTCGTCCGAGCCTCCCTCGGCGCCTGCGCCGGCGCCAACGCCGACCGGCGTGGGCTGGGGTGCGGGCTCGATCACGGAGAGCTTGACCTCGTGGTTCTCGTCGCCATCGGCCGTCTCGGCGTCGTCGCGATCGATCAGGACGGTCGACCCCTCCGGGACCTGAGCGCGCAGCACGAAGTCGGCCAGCGGGTCCTCGATGTAGCGCTGGATCGCGCGACGCAGCGGACGGGCTCCCATCGCCGGATCCCAGCCCTTCTCGACGAGCAGGTCCTTTGCGTCCTCGGTCAACTCGAGCTGCAGATCACGCTCCGCCATCGACTCGCGGATGCGATACAGGAGCAGATCGACGATCTGCTTGATCTCGGTCCTCGCCAGCTTGTGGAAGACGATGACGTCGTCAATGCGGTTGATGAACTCCGGCCGGAAGACCCGCTTGAGCTCGCCCATGATCCGGTTCTTCATGTCGTCGTAGCTGATCCCGGTCTCGTCCTCGGAGATCGAAAACCCGAGCGGCGTGTTGCGCGCGATCTCGGCGGCCCCGATGTTGGAGGTCATGATCACGATCGTGTGACGGAAGTCCACCGTGCGGCCCTGTGCGTCGGTCAGGCGCCCGTCCTCGAGGATCTGCAACAGGATGTTGAAGACGTCGGGGTGTGCCTTCTCGATCTCGTCGAGCAGCAGCACGCTGTAGGGCTTGCGGCGCACGGCCTCGGTCAGCTGGCCGCCCTCGTCGTAGCCGATGTAGCCCGGAGGCGAGCCGACCAGGCGGCTGACGGCGTGCTTCTCCATGTACTCCGACATGTCGATCCGGATCATCGTGTCCTCGTCGCCGAACAGGAACTCGGCGAGCGTTCGTGCCAGCTCCGTCTTGCCGACGCCGCTCGGGCCCAGGAAGATGAAGGAGCCGGTTGGGCGCTTCGGGTCCTTGAGTCCGGCGCGGCTGCGGCGGATCGCCTTGGAGATCACCTCGACGGCGGGCTGCTGGCCGATGACGCGCTTGTGGAGCTCCTCCTCCATGCGCATCAGCTTGGCGGTCTCCGCCTCGGTCAGCTTGAAGACGGGGATGCCCGTCCACATCGAGACGATGTCGGCGATCTCCTCCTCACCGATCGAGGGGCGCTCGGTCGCCTCGCCGGCCTCCCACTGCTCGGCCAGCTCACGCTTCTTCTGTGAGAGACGACGCTCCTGGTCGCGCAGGTTCGCGGCCTTCTCGAACTCCTGCGCCTCGATCGCAGCCTCCTTCGCACGGCGTGTCTCCTCGATCTCGTCCTCGAGCTCCCGGTAGACGGGCGGCGAGGTCATCGATTTGATGCGCATGCGCGAGGCGGCCTCGTCGATCAGGTCGATCGCCTTGTCCGGCAGGAAGCGGTCGGAGATGTAGCGGTCGGCCAGGTCGGCGGCGGCCACCAGCGCCTCATCGGTGATGTTCACCTTGTGGTGCTGCTCGTAGCGGTCGCGCAGGCCTTTGAGGATCTGGACGGTCTCGTCCTTGGAGGGCTGGTCGACGACGATCTTCTGGAAGCGGCGCTCCAGGGCGGAGTCACGCTCCAGATACTTGCGGAACTCCTCGAGCGTGGTGGCGCCGATCGTCTGCAGCTCGCCACGAGCCAGCGCCGGCTTCAGGATCGAGGCCGCGTCGATCGCGCCCTCCGCGGCGCCCGCGCCGACAAGGTTGTGGAGCTCGTCGATGAACAGGATGATGTCGCCGCGCTGGGTGATCTCCTTCATCACCTTCTTGAGGCGCTCCTCGAACTCGCCGCGGTACTTGGAGCCCGCGACCAGGGCTGCGAGATCGAGCGTGTAGATCTGCTTGCCCTTGAGCAGCTCTGGCACGTCAGCGTTTGTGATGCGCTGGGCGAGGCCCTCTACGACGGCTGTCTTGCCGACGCCCGGCTCACCGACAAGCACCGGGTTGTTCTTGGTGCGCCGGCTGAGGATCTGCATGATCCGCTCGATCTCCGTCTCGCGACCGACGACCGGGTCCAGCTTGCCGTCGGCGGCCAGCTTGGTCAGGTTTCGCCCGAACTGGTCGAGCAGCTTCGAAGACTTCTTGCCCTCGCTCGCGGCGCTGCCGGCACCCGCGGCCGCGCCACCGCCGGAGCCGCTGCGCTGACGGCCACCGGGGCCGGAGAGCATGCGGATGACCTCGTTGCGGATCTTCTCGGAGTCGGCGTCGAAGTCGAGCAGGATGCGGGCCGCGACGCCCTCGTTCTCACGCACCAGCCCGAGCAGGATGTGCTCGGTCCCGATGTAGTTGTGGCCGAGGCTCAGAGCCTCGCGCAGCGCGAGCTCGAGCACCTTCTTGGCGCGTGGCGTGAATGGAATCTGCCCCGAGGTGACCTCTTCGCCCGAGCCGACGATGCGGACCACCTGGGCGCGGACGCGCTCGACCGTGATCTCCAGCGACTCGAGCACGCGCGCGGCGAGACCTTCCTCTTCGCGCAGCAGGCCGAGCAGGATGTGCTCTGTCCCGATGTAGTTGTGCTTGAGCGTCCTTGCCTCTTCCTGTGCAAGGACGACCACCTGGCGGGCGCGTTCTGTAAATCGCTCGAACATTTCACGTCTCTCCGTCGCGGGACAAGTGCGGGTCGGTGGGTTCGTTGTCCTGGACTATCGGCTGACTACTGATGGTAGTAGCCGGCCGGAGAGCCGAAACTCGGCGCCTGTCCCCTCTGTTCAGAGCGAAATTTGGTCGAGCTGAGGCCATGACCCAGTCTAACATCCGGCCTCACCCGATCCTGGCCGCCTCGACGCTTTCCGAGCTAATTGCGCCGGATGCGGACGAACATCAGAGGCCGATGAGACAAGCCGCGGGCGCATTCAGTAGCACGCTGGGCCACAGGGTGCCGACACGGGCTGCGACGGGCGCGACGACCGGCCTGCTGATCGCCTGGTGCGCAGTCGGACTCGGTGCGGACATCCGGAACGGCAGGTACAGCCTCATCGCCGTGGCTGTCGTGACGCTCGGGGTGGGCTTGCTGCTGCTCACAGCCTGGTCCGCCAAGCGGCATGTCGTGACCGACGAGGCCGAGCTCCGGCGAGGCCTCGCTATCGCGGGGGCGCTGGCGGCCATCTGCTCGGTTTGGCACCCGGCAGGACTGTACGGCTCAGGCGAGGCCGAACTCCTCAGCCGGGCGATCACTCTGTTCTGCGGCCTCGCTTTCTGCGGGATGGCCGTCGGTGCGCTGCCGCGGGGGAGGCGGCAGTCGTACTGGCTGGTTGGCTTCATGCCGATCGCGGGCGTGCTGATGATCGTCTCCAGCCCGCGCCCCGATATCGACGATTGGTACATGAGCCAGGCAGCCGCCAGGGCTCTTTCGCACCTGCAGAACATCTACACCGTCCACTGGAGCGTGCCGGGGCAGTCGTCGAACCTCTACGCGTACCTACCCGGCTCCGCACTCTTCGAATGGCCCTTCCATGTGGTTCTGGGTGACGTGCGGTACGGAGTTCTGGCAGCGCTGATTGCCACATCGGTGATCCTGATTCGGAGGTCGACCACGCCCACAGCGTCACTGCTCGGGTGCCTCGTTTTGCTCTACCCGAAGGCGTTGTTCGGCTTGGAACTGTCGTGGGTGGACCCGATCGTCACGCTCGGCCTGTGCGGGGCCGCCTACGCAGCGCATCACGGCAGGCGTAACTGGGCGATGGCGGGGCTCATCCTCGCGCTCGTGTGCAAGCAACAGGCTTGGCTGGTGCTGCCGCTGGTGTTCGTGTGGGAGCACTTCGGCTGGCGCAGGGCGGCCATCTCGGCGCTGATCGCTGCGGGATTCATCTCACTGTGGGCGCTCCCCAACGCGCACGCCTTCGTGTATGACGTCTTCCGCTACCAGCTCAAGCTGCCGCCACGGCCGGACTCGTTGTCGATCTTCGCGTTCTTCCTCAACCACGGCTGGCAACCGCCTCTGGCGCTGCTCGCCCTGGCGGTGCTACTCGGCTACGGCATCGCCCTGCAGTGGCTCCCGCGGAACGCCTACGGCTTTCTGCTGGGATCGGCGATCATCGAGTGCATGTTCAACATCGCCAACAAGCAGTCGTTCTTCAACGAGTGGCAACTCGCCGCCACGCTGCTCCTGGCGGCGGTCGCGTTCGCGCCGGGTCAGGCTGACGCCACGCGAGCTTCACGAGCGGTGAAGAGCTCGTAGGCCAGCACGCCGATCAGCGACCACCACAGCAGGATCTGCCACCAATTCCTGCTGATCGAGGGACACGCCCACAGAACCAGCGGGACAAGCCACGGCCATGAGAGCCGTGTACGCGTGAGCGCCAACGGCACGACCAGAAACGCAAAGTAATGAACGTCGACCTGCGGCGAGATGACGATCGTGAGCAACACGGCGGCCGCAAACACGTGCTGACCTCGCTTGCGCTTCAGCGAAACGACCGCGAAGGCGCATAACCCCAGGGCCAAGACGAAGATGACCGCCACGCCGACCGTACGCCCCAGGCCGAGGTGTGTCGCGAGCGCCACGAGGCTGTAGCCGACGCTGTCTCTCAACCTGCTCTGGAGCGAGAGCAGACTGAGCCATTGACTCAGTTCGTGCCAGCCCAGAACCGTCCACGCTGCAGCGCTCACAAGGGTTCCGATCCCCGCGCCGATTGCCGCGGCGCGCCAACGCCGCGTAAGCAGGAGCCAAACCCACAGGGGCGCCATGTTCGGCTTGATCGAGACGAGACAGGCGATGATCGCCCCCGCCACCCACGGTCGGTCACGGAAGCGCCAAAGCGATGCCACGCCGACGACGAGCGGTAGCGTGAAGTTCGCAGACAGCCAGCCGATTACCACCGGCGCCCAGAGGGCGACGGCGCCATACACCCGCCAATCTCGGATCCGCAAGATCCACAGAGTGAGCGGCGCGGCGCACACACCGATTGCCGTAATCGCGATGCTCTCAGGGAGGCTCGAAAGCAGTCCGAACGGCGCGAGCAGCAGCGCCGTAACCGCTGGATACGGGAACGACACGCCGCCCGCGATCTGCGCGTGCGTCCACGTGTAGGGGTCCAGGCCATGGAGGGTGCGCCATCCCGCGACCCAGAAGGAGTCACGGAAGTCGACCGATACGTTCCCCGTCGTATACATCCAGTAGACGAACCAGCCGGTGACGAGAATCGGGCCCAGAGCGAGCGTCATGTGCTGGAGCGCTTCACGTGCGCCCAGCTCCGTTCGCCGTTCGCCCGACGGGCGCGACTGCAGCAGAGCGTTCACGCCCGAGCCCGTGCCCCGAGCGCAAGCGGCCGCAGGGACTCACGCGTTCGCGGCAGCGCGAGCAGGCAAGAGCCGGACACGATCCACACGAGAGCCTCCTGCCAGCCGGCCACTCCGGTCCTGGGTGGGCAGAGCCAGATCAGGATCGGGGCCGCCCAGATCGCAGCGAGGCGCGGGCGCGTGAGCGCCAGCGGCACCAGCAGCAACGTGAAGTAGTGGCTCCACACAAGCGGCGAAGCGACCAGCATCAGCAGGATCGCGAGCACCATCGCCTCACGCTCCTGGCGCCTGAAGAAGCCGACGTAGATCACGGCCAGGCTCACGGCCGCCGCCACGACCAGCAGCAGCACATCGGCAGCGCCACGACCAAAGCCAAGATGATGGGCGACTGCGAGCATGCTGTAGCCGCCGCGCCAGAGCGCATTGGTGACCTTGCCCGACAAGCGCAGATAGGTGTGAACCTCGTTGAAACCGACAACGCCCCAGGCAAGCAGGTTCAGCGCCAGCCCCGATATGAGCGCGCAGCCCGCCGCTCGCCAGCGGCGGGTCGCCAGCAGCCACAGCGCCAACGGCCAGACGAACGGCTTCAGGCTGATCGCCGCCACCGTGACGAGACCGGCGATCCACGGACGGTCCCGATAGCGCCAGGCGAGTGCCGTCAGCAACATGAGCGGGAGCGTCAGGTTGGCCGACAGCCAGCCCGTGTACACGGGCGCCCACAGCAGCGTGATCCCGTAGACACGCCAGTCACGGACGTCCAGAACACGCAGGGTGGCGGGCACGCAGGCGATGCAGATGGCCGTGTAGAGCAGCTGGCCGGCGAGTCTGTTGATCAGGGCAAACGGTCCGAATGCGACGGCCGCGAGCGCCGGGTAGACGAACGCGTACCCCCCGAAGATCTCGCGGTGCGTGACCGCATAGGGGCTGGCGCCGTGCAGCAGCCGAACCGCGGCCGGGTAATAGGCGGAACGGAAGTCAACCGCGACATCCTGAACCTTGAACTCGAACACGAGCAACGCCACCGTCGTGAGGATCGGAACGAGGCCAAATACCACGTGCTGCAGGGCGATGCCAAGCCCGTCACGGTGGACGCGTGGAGACCGGCTCGTGACGGCGGGGGCGCTCATCGTGGCGTCACAGCCTCACGCAGGCCGGGCGGCGACGGGATGCGTGGCAATGATCACCTTTTTTGTGCGCATGACCACATGCACGCCCGGGCGCTTCAGCAGCTCTCGGTTGCTCTGCTTGTTGCTCGGGTACAGCACCCACACCCCGTAGGGTGCAAGCAGACCACCGCTGCCTTTCGATCCCGCCACCGGATCGGAGATCTGCGAGAGCTGATGTGGTGTGAGCAACTCAAGGCTTGTGTCGTAGGCGACACGGCCGGAGAACAGGTGCGGGTTCGTCCAGATGAGCCAATCGGAGTAGCGGACGTCGGCGAAGATCTTCACGTTCGGATCGCTGGCGATCAGCGATTTGAGTTTCGGCACCGCCCTGGACGGATAAGTGCTTGTGAACCACGAATCGGGGCGGGTCACGATCACGACCGCAGCCAGCGTGGCGATCGCCGTCATCGCGATCGCGAGCAGGCGATTCACACGCGCGCGGCGCAGCGGTCTCGCCAGGCCGCCCCGCAACTTCGTGATCGCCGCCGGCAGCAGGATCACGACGGCCAGCCCGAACCAGGTGATGTTGCGCACGGCATCGATCGCGCCTGCCGCGAGCGCCACAAGCACCAGCACGTCGAAGAGGGGCGGGTGCTCGACCCGCCCCGCCCGTGCCCGCAGGAACGCGCGCACGAACGTGTAGAGCGTGCCCGCGATCAGAGCGAACAGCGGAATGGCGAGGACGGGAACCGAAGTCACCGGCTTCCACTCGGTCACGATTCGCGAGAACTGCGGGTTCGCCAGCGTCGCGCGGTAGTAGTGGATGACCGCCGTCCCATAAGGCGTCGCAAGCAGTGTCAGTGGCGAGATCACGATGAATGCCCAAGAGCGTGGGTCACGCAGGCCTGCGACCCCACGCGCGCTAACACCGGCCACCAGTTGCGCGACCCCGTACAGGATCGCGAGCCCCACTCCCAAGGTCACCGAACCATGCATATTGGCCCAAAGCACGAGCATCGGGAACACCCAGTACACGCGTCTGCGCCGGACCGGGCTCCGGATCTCGGACGCGAGCAGCCACAGGGTCGCGACAAACAGCGGGTACGCGAAACCCTGGGTGCGAATCGTGATCGCCGTGGCCAGATAGAAGGCTGCGCCGGCGACAAGCGCGATCAGCACGTGCAGATCCTCTCCACCGAGAGCGCGCGCCGCTGCCACCGCGCCGGCAACCGCAGCACCGGTGATCAGCACATACACAACGGTCAGCATCTGCATACCGCCCAGGCGTTCAAGCTCGTACATCGCCAGCTGGGCGAGCCATTGCTGATCCACCCACCGCACGCCGTACGCCATGTGCGTGAAGTAGTCGTGTTGGGGGATGCCGTGCGCCGCGATCTGACGCCCGGCGATCAACGCGAGCCAACCATCCTGGCTGAAGTGGCTCGGGATCCCCTGCATGCTGATCACGATCACGGCCGCGACGCAGATGATGAACATCGCCCTCGCCTCGATCCATGCAGCGAGCCGAGTCAGCGGCCGCGCATCCAGCACGGCGGCTTGCGGATCCATGATCAGCTGGGCTGGGTCGGCGGCGGCAGCGCCGGCCTGCGTCTCGTTTGCCATACGGTCTGTTTCGTCATTTCCGCGTGGGTTCCCCACCCCAACCGCACAATCTCTGGAGCCGTCCCTGCGCCCCTGCAGGACCGGAACTATTCTTGCACGCCGGGCCAACTCAATATTTGGCCTCCTTGCAGGGATTTCTATCGGCTGATGCGACGAGCGCCCGAAAACACGCGTCCAGACATTTCAATTCTGGCTAAAGACAGCTATCTTGCGCCGATAGGTTGCCGCCATGGCGACGGGGGGTAGAGCCGCCGGGCAGCCTTACGAGATGCTTCCGAGGGCCGTCGAAGGTCACTCTGGGGGTGAAGTGACCCGCCTACACCACGGAGGGGAGGTGACAACCACATGATGAATCTCTTCATCAACATGAAGCTCGCCTTCGCGCGGCTTCTCGACGAAGATGAGGGACAGGGCCTCACAGAGTACGCCCTGATCCTCGTGTTGATCGCACTCATCGCGATCCTCGCGCTCACATTCCTTGGCGCGAGCGTGAGCAACGCGCTTTCGACGGTCGGCAATAGCGTCGCGTAGACCCGCTTTGCGCCTTGGCCTCAACTGGTCGGTGCACCACCCCTGGCCCTGGGGATCGTGTTATTCCGTCCGGGCGCTGTCGAGCGAAGGCCGTAGGCCGAGCGAGATCAGCGCTCGGACGGGTCCGCTTGCGGGGCGCTGTCGATCAGTTCACTGAGTTTCTGAGCGGGGGTGCGGAACCCCAGTGTCTGCCGCGGCCGGTCGTTGAGTTTGCGGGCGACC
>Ga0182024_10008885_pt1 | contig 20990 bp, 18 predicted proteins | sample P32metaG_FD_120480 | JGI IMG/M metagenome (GOLD analysis project Ga0182024, IMG submission 120480) | Permafrost microbial communities from Stordalen Mire, Sweden - P3-2 metaG (Illumina Assembly) | ecosystem: Environmental > Terrestrial > Soil > Wetlands > Permafrost | place: Sweden: Stordalen...
GTAGCTCGGCGACAGCGCCCAGAAATAGGAAACGTCGAGCCCGACCCCGTATGCGGTCGACGACGTGATGGTCGGGAACAGGAAGCCGCTCTTGCGCTTGACGGTGCTGTCGGGCGCCGACATAAACGGCGTATAGGCGAGCGGCACGCCGAAGAACTCGATGCGTGCGTCCTCGAAATAGAGCATCTTCTCGCCCTCGTCGTGGATGATCCGGGCGGCCTGGACCTGCCAGAGCGGCGGCTTCTTCGGATCGTCCTTGCAGGGCTCGCAGGCGGTGTAGACGCCGCTTTGAAAGACCGTGTAGTTGCCTTTGGTGCGGTCGGCTCGCACCGCCACCATGCGCGTGTCATCGGCGTTTTCGATCCGCAGCGAATCGACAAATCCGTCGCGGTAGTCGTCGGTGAGGTCGATATGTTGCCCGTAGGTGATCTTGCCGTCGGGCTCGGTCAGCCTGACGTTGCCTTGCGCGGTCAGGCGCTTGGAGTTCTTGTCATAGGTCACCTCGTCGGCTTCGATGGTCGTGCCGTTGTAGTAGATCTGCACGTTGCCGACCGCAGCGACGGAGTCGTTGGTGTAGTCGTATTTGATCTCGGTCGCCTGAACGAGCATCGGCGCGTCGGCCGGCATCGGGGGCGGCTTCGGCGGCGGCGCCGGCGGCGGCGGGAAATGCAGCAGGTTGCCGACGCCCTGCGCCGGCGATTGCTCGGGCGCGAGGCACAGCGCCGCGGCAAATGCCAACAGCGCAACGAGGATCGTTGCGCCCCGTTGGACGCCGACACGCAAGCCAGGACGATGTGGGCTACGCGAACGCGCCACTAGCCGTCCTCCTGGTACAGCAACGCAACGAATCCCGTGAGACCGCCGAGGCATATCGGGATCCACGCCGCCATCAGCGGCGACATCAGCTCCGCTTTGCTCATGTCCTCGGTGATCTTGGACAGCACGAACAGCAGGAATCCCGCCGAGATGCCGCTCAGGATCATCTTCTGCAGCCCGCCGAAGCGGAAGAAGCGAAGGCTGACGGCAGCCGCCAGCAACACCATGGCGGCGAGATAGAACGGGCGCGACAGCAACTGGTCGTATTGCAGCCGATAACCCTCGGCGGCGAGCCCCGCCCGCTCGGCCATGGCGATATAGGAGGGCAGTTGCCAGAACGGCACCGTCTCGGGCGTGGCGAAGCTCTCGCGGACCTGCTCCGGCGTCAGGTTGCTGGTGATCCGGTAGCTTTCCTCGGTCCTGGGCGGGCTGCCCATCGTGTAGATGCGTGCGTTGTCGAACTGCCAGTAGCCCTGCTCCAGCGCGGCGCTTCTCGCCTCGATGCGCTCCTTGAAATGACCGGCGCCATCGAAGGTGTACATGCTGACGCCGCCGAGCTTGGCGCCCTGCTCGCGGCTCGCCTTGGCGTTGATGATGGCCGCGCCGTCGGGGCTCTTCTGGCGCACCCAGAAGCCGCTGGTGTTCGCCTGCAAGGCGGAGGCGTTTTCGCCGACCATCTCGCTTTCGAGGCGTTTCGAGCGCTCGTGCAACGTGGCGGAGATCGGGTTGTAGATGGTGGTGGCGATCGTGCCGAACAGGAACGCCGCGACCAAAGCGGGCGCCACGAATTGCCAGGCCGAGACGCCGGCGGCGCGCGCCACGACCAGTTCGAGGCGGCGCGACAGCGTCAGATAGCAGGACATCGCGCCGACCAGCACCGAGAACGGCATGATGCGCTCGGTGAGCTGCGGCACCCGGTACATCGAGATCTTGGCGAGCAGCCAGGCCGTGGCATTGGGCCAATCGGCGCTGCGGCGCATCAGCTCGACATAGTCGATCATCGCCGCAATCGCGACCACGCCGAAGAACGTGCCGATCAGGGACGTCAAGAAGCGCAATCCGAAGTAGCGCGAGAGCGTGCCGAAGATCATGTGCCGCTCCCTAGCTCGCCGTTGCCCGGGCGATGCGATCGCCGATTGCGGTTGCGACTTTCGCCACGATGAGGGCGGGCTCCACGGCGCGCGCCCGCGAGGTTAGCCACAAGCCGACGGCAATGGAGCCGAGCAGGGCGACATATTGCAGGGCGAGAATGCCCGGCACGTGCACGCCGATGATGACGCTGACGAAGCCGGCAAGACGCAGCAGCGAAACGGCGCCGATCAAAGCGAGAAGCGAGAGGGTACGGCTCTGCCGGGTGGTCTGGGGCGGGCCGAGGAAGGCATAGGCCAGAACGACGAAAGCCAGCGGATAGAGCGGGGTCGCGAGCCGATCGTTGAGCTCGGATCGATATTGGTCCGGCTGCGCCACGTAGAGCGGATCGTCGGTCTTCGGCCAGATCAGCTCCCAGATGTACTTCTCGCGCACGGTGTACTTCACGCTGGGCGGACCGCCGGCGAATTTCGACAGGTCGAACGCATAGCGGTCGAACGTCACGATGCGCGGGTCGCTCTCGCCGACCTCGAAGCGCTGCACGTCGCCGGTTTCCAGCACCAGGAACGAGCCGTTGTCGTTCTTGACGATTTCGCCCTGCTCGGCGATGTAGGTCGCGTGTTCCTTGGGATCGCGACGATCGTCGACGAAAATGCCGACCAGCAGGCCGTCGGGCCGGCGGTCGGCAATGTGGAAGGTGAGATTTTCACCGACCGTGGTGAAGCGGCCGGGCTGCACGATGTTGGTGAGGATGTCGGCGCGCACCTGTGCGGCCCAGTTGCGCAGTTCGCGCAGGCTGCGCGGCGAGATGTAGGCGGCGATGGCGCTGACCAGGATCGAGACCACGACGGCCGAGGCGAAAAACGAGCTCAGCAGACGCCACGGCGAGATGCCGGCCGCATTCATCACGATGATCTCGGAATCCGAGCTGAGCTTGTTGAGGACGTGCGCCGCGGCGATCACCAGCGCGATCGGCGCGATGATCATGACGAGCAGCGGGATGATCAGCCCGGTGATGCCGACGAACACGAACAGGGTCTGGCGCTGGCTCGTGATCAGGTCGAAATCGCGCATCGCCTGCGTGAACCAGATCAGGAGAGTCAGGCTGACAAGAATCAGCAGGAACGCACCCATCGTGGTGCGGAACATGTAGCGGCCGATCGACCCCATCGGACTCAACTTCCCCGCTCGCGGCTAAAACGAACATTCGCTTCGGCTGCCCCGATGCCTGACCCGGCGAGCCGATATCCCCAACTCGGCTATTTTCATGCTTTCACATAATGGCCGGGGCATGGCAAAGCTATTGAACATGCACACTAAACCGTTAATACGGCCGTTTGATAAAAGCGTGGCCGAGGGAGCCCCCTCCCGCACCGCAGCAAGCGCGTCCGCGACCGCTGTTCCACGGCGAAAAAAGGCGTAAAACCCTGCGGCTGCAGCCTGGAAGGATTTTACGGCATGCCCACTGGCCTCAAGCTCGCCTTCACGCCTGCGGCGCGCATCCGCGGCGTTCTTGTTGTGTTCAGTGCCGAAAGCCTGAAATTCGGCTCGGCCACCCAGCGGATCCTGGCGCCGGCCGCCGATCTCGTTCGCCGCGCCGCGGCCGCGGATCGCTTTTCCGGCAAAAACGGCTCCACCTTGGACATCATCGCCCCCTCCGGCCTCAATGTGCCGCGGCTCGTCGTGGTCGGGACCGGCAAGGAAAGCGACCTCAAGCCGCGCGACATCGTCAGGCTCGGCGGCATCGCGGTCGGCAGGGTGCCATCCGCCGCGGCCGAGGCGACGATCATGGCCGAATTCGGCGCCGGCGCGCTCAAGGGCGATCAGATCGCGGATCTGGCGCTCGGCGTGCGGCTGCGCGCCTACACGTTCGACCGCTACAAGACCAAGCGCAAAGAGGGCGACGAACGCCCCGACAAGGTCGAGATCAATTTCGCCTGCGCCAGTCCGGCGGCGGCGGAGAAGGCGTGGGCGCGCAAAGTCGGCCTTGCCGACGGCGTGATGATGGCGCGCGACCTCATCAACGAGCCGGCCAACGTGCTCTATCCGGGCGAGTTCGCGCGCCGGGCGTCAGGCTTGAGCAAGCAGGGCATCGGCGTCGAGGTGCTCGACGTGGCGGCGATGCGCAAGCTCGGCATGGGCGCGCTGCTCGGCGTCGGGCAGGGCTCCCCCCATGAATCGAAAGTCGTCATCATGCGCTGGAACGGCGGCAAGCGCGGCGCCGATCCGATCGCATTCATCGGCAAGGGCGTCTGCTTCGACACCGGCGGCATCTCGATCAAGCCGGCGCAGGGCATGGAGGACATGAAGGGCGACATGGCGGGCGCCGCCTGCGTAGTCGGCCTCATGAACGCGCTCGCCGCGCGCAAGGCCAAGGTCAACGCGGTCGGCGCCATCGGGCTCGTCGAGAACATGCCCGACGGCAAGGCGCAGCGGCCCGGCGACATCGTCAAGACCATGTCGGGACAGACCATCGAGATCATCAACACCGACGCCGAGGGCCGCCTCGTGCTCGCCGACGTGCTGCACTACGTCAACAAGCGCTTCAAGCCGAAATTCATGATCAATCTGGCGACACTGACCGGCGCCATTATCGTCGCGCTCGGGCAGGAATATGCCGGCATGTTCTCCAACGACGACAAGCTGGTCGAGCGGCTGAGCAAGGCCGGCGAGGCGACCGGCGAGCGGGTCTGGCGCATGCCGCTCGGGCCCGAATACGACAAGATGATCGATTCCAAATTCGCCGACATGAAGAACACCGGCGGCCGCTGGGCCGGCTCGATCACCGCCGCGCAATTGTTGCAGCGTTTCGTCAACAAGACGCCGTGGGCGCACCTCGACATCGCCGGCACGGCGCTCGGTTCGCCGCAGACCGATATCAACAGGAGCTGGAGCTCCGGTTGGGGCGTTCGGCTGCTCGACCGGCTGGTCGAGGACCATTACGAGCGGTGAGGGGAGTGAGACGGCGTCCGTCTTTGCTCGGATTGCGCGCAGTGGCATCGACCTGATCGATGACCGAAATCATCTTCTACCACCTGACCGGGCAGACCATCGAGCAGGTCTTGCCGTCGCTGCTGCAGAAGTCGCTGGAGCGCGGCTGGCGCGTCGTCGTGCAGGCGTCCTCGGACGAGCGCATCGAGGCGCTCGATGCCCATTTGTGGACCTGGCGCGACGACAGCTTCCTGCCGCACGGCGCCGGGCGCGACCCTGCCGCTGCCGAGCAGCCGATCCTGCTCACGGTCAACGACGACAATCCCAACGGCGCCACCGTGCGCTTCCTGGTCGAGGGCGCGGGCATGCCGGCCGACGTCCCGGCTTACGAACGCATTATCCTGCTTTTTGACGGCGAGGACCCGGATGCGGTCGAAGTGGCGCGGACGCGTCGCGCCGAGGCCACGGCGGCGGGCCACGAAGTGACCTATTGGCAGGCCGATCCCAAGGGTCGCTGGCGGCGCCAGGATTAAGGCGCCAGGACTGAACGGATCGCGGCTGCGGGTGCGCCGCAAAATCCCGCGTTATCGGTTTGACCTAAAAGGACTTTTCTCATCTTAATCATGAGGCGGAAGAGGCCTCTTCAAATGGCAGTTTTCATCACGATATTTTTTGCTCAGTCGGCGGTCGGGATGCTATAGAGTGGTTCCATGAATAAGAGTTCAGTAAAAAAGCGGCCCGCAAAGAGCCGCAGCACCGCGGTCCGCAAGGCCCCCGTTCGCCAGGCCAGGCCGGTAAGAGCGACAAGAAAGCCCGAGCCGACCAACGGCGTGGCCATAACGGTCGGGGCGGTCGCCCTCGCCACAGCAAGGAATTCGGCCTTCCGCACCCACAAGTTCCGGGTCGGCCAGACGGTTTTCTACACGTCGAGCCCCATCAGCCGTCCGGGTGCCAGCGGAAGCTACAAGGTCGTGCGGCTGTTGCCCTCGGACGGCGAGGACTATCAGTACCGGATCAAGAATCCGGGCGAGGCCTTCGAGCGGGTGGCCAAGGAAAGCCAGCTCGAAATCGAGCACTGACCGCGATCCGGTCTTTGTTCCATCAAAATCGCCGGGTGGAATGACATTGCGCGGCTGATGCGGGATCGGCCGCGGGCTGGCGCCTGCGGTGGCCGTGAGCCATACTCGGCGCGGCGTGGCGTGGCATCCTTGTCGGTCAGTGGGGTGGGTTGATGCTCGGGATTGACTACGCCGAGATCGCAACATCAGCCGTGCGTTTTTGGGTCGCGGCCGGATCGGCGGCCTTGCTGGTCCTGGTCTGCGTGCTGGCGTTCGTGCGCACGCGCAAGGCTGCGATAGAGGGTGGAGCAGGCTCCGCAATCGTCATGATGGTCATTGGCGCTGCGGCGCTCGGCGCCGCGTCGGCCTGGGCCGTTCTCGACATCAGGCCGTTCGGCGACCAGCGGGCCGAGCGGCGGGCGCTGGAAATGCGCGCGCAGGAATTGACCTTGCGCACGCTCGCCCCGGGCTCCCCGCTTGCCTGTCTCGATGCCCTGACGGGCGATAACGTCGAGGCGGCGTGCGAGAGGGCGCTCTTTGCCACGCCAGCGACCGTCGCGACCGCCACGACCTTCGTGGTCGCACGGCTCGCGCTGCTCGCGGATATGACGAGCTACGCCAGCAATGGCGGAGCAGACATCGACAACGGCACGCTGCCGTTGCGCCGCGCGCTCGAAGCCGACCGCTTCGGCCTGCTCGCCCATGCGCTGGCGGTGCGCGACGGTTGCACCAGCGAGCATTGCGCCGCGCTCGCGGTGCTGCAGGACTCCGACCGCGTGCGCGCCAATATGCGCGAAGACGCATTCGATCGTTATCTCGAGCGCTACGTCGCCACGTGGGCGCTGGTTCCCGAAGTTCCGGTCGCGGAGGCTTCACCAACCCCGCTCGGCGCGGTCGGCTCGTTGGGCGCACAGGGCTCGCGCAAAGTCTCGGTCAACATCGATTTCCCCTCGGCCGCATCGATCCCGCCGGTGAGCATTATGAATCCCGAGCCCAAAGCACCGGGCGCGGCGGCCGCCGCCAGGTCGAAACCGGAGCCGGGCGGCGCAACGTCGCCGCGTGGGCCGCGCAAGCAGACCGCCAATGCGCCCGGCCAAGGCGGCGCCGCTTCGAGCGCGGCAGAACCGGTCGATCCGGTCTGGATGCCGGCCGTCCCGGCGGCGCAGGCCAGTGCGGGCGAGGCTTCGGCCGCCACCAACTCCGCCGCCAACCCGTCGGCGCCGGTCCAGCTCAATCCGTTCCCGCCGCCGCCGGCAGGGGCGCCGGGCACGACGGTGCGCGCGCAGTGAGTTGATGTTCAGCTCCGTCCTCATCGCCAATCGCGGTGAAATCGCCTGTCGTATCGCGCGCACGGCCAAGCGCCTGCGCATGCGCACGATCGCGGTCTATTCGGCCGCGGACGCCAACGCGCTGCATCGGCAGGTGTGCGACGAGGCGCATTTCATCGGTCCGGCGGAACCGCGCCAAAGCTATCTGGCGATCGACCGGCTGATCGAGGTCGCCAAGGCCACCGGCGCCGAATGCGTGCATCCAGGTTATGGGTTTCTGTCCGAGAACGCGGATTTTGCCGAGGCTTGTGCGCGCGCCGGCGTCGCCTTCGTCGGGCCGCCCGCCGACGCGATCCGCGCCATGGGGCTCAAGGACCGCGCCAAGGCCCTGATGGAGAAGGCGGGCGTGCCGGTCGTACCGGGCTATCACGGCGAGCGCCAGGACGCCAAATTCCTCAAGGAGAAGGCCTACGAGATCGGCTATCCGGTGCTGATCAAGCCCGTGGCGGGCGGCGGTGGGCGCGGGCTGCGCCGCGTCAGCAAGCATGCCGAATTCGAGGGTGCGCTCGAGGCCGCCATCCGCGAGGCTGCGGCCGCGTTCGGCTCGAGCCGGGTCCTGATCGAGAAATACGTCTCCGCCCCGCGCCACGTCGAGATCCAGATTTTTGCCGATCGTCACGGCAACGTCATTCACCTCGGCGAGCGCGACTGCTCGCTGCAGCGGCGCAACCAGAAAGTGATCGAGGAAGCGCCGGCGCCCGGCATGAGCCCGGAGCTGCGTGCGACGATGGGCGCCGCCGCGGTCGAGGCGGCGCGCGCCGTCGGCTACGCCGGCGCCGGAACGGTCGAGTTCGTCGCCGACGGCACCAAGGGACTGCGGGCGGACGCGTTCTGGTTCATTGAAATGAACACGCGGCTCCAGGTAGAGCATCCGGTAACGGAGGCGGTCACGGGGCTCGATCTCGTGGAATGGCAATTCCGCGTTGCCGCCGGCGACAAGCTCCCGCTCGAACAGGCGCAGGTCCGCATCGACGGCCACGCCATCGAGGCGCGCCTTTATGCCGAGGACCCGGAGAACGGCTTCCTGCCCTCGACCGGCACCATCGTGGCGCTGGAATTGCCGAGCGATGTCCGCGTCGACACCGGCGTCGCGGCGGGCAAGGAGGTCACGCCCTATTACGACGCCATGATCGCCAAGCTCATCGCGCACGCGCCGACGCGGGAGGCGGCGCTCGATCGGCTCGCCGATGCGCTCGATCGCACGCTGATCGCCGGGCCGCGCAGCAACGTGGCGTTCCTCGGCGCTCTCTGCCGGGCGCGTGACTTCCGGCAGGGCAAAGTCGACACCGGCTTCATCGATCGAAACCTCGAAGCGCTCGGCGCCGTGCCGCGCGGCGCGGACCTCGCCGCCGCCGCGCTCGGCGTCGAGTGCCTGCTGACCCATCAACTCGCGGTGGAGTTTCCGGGCGCGACCGTGCCAGACGATGCCATCGAGACGGACTCGCCGTGGGCGGTGCGCGACGGCTTTCAATTCGGCGGCCCCCGCGTCCTCGCGATTCCGGTCGTCATCGACGGCGAAAACGGCAGCGCCGTGGTCAGCTACGGCCAAGACGGCATGCGAACCACGATCGACAGCACGGCCCCGGCAACGGACGCCAAGGTGTTCGAAGCCGGCGAGGAAGCCTATGTGTTGCGCCACGGCCGCCAGACCCGCGTGCGCATCAAGGATTCGTCCACGGCAAGCGCCGCGGCCGGCGCCGGCGACGGCGACATCAAATCGCCCATGCACGGCAGGGTGCTTCAAGTCCTGGTCGGGGTCGGCGATCGCGTGGCGGCAGCCGAGAGCCTCGCGGTGATCGAAGCCATGAAGATGGAACACACGCTGCGCGCGCCGTTTGCCGGTCTCGTCACCGCGGTTGAGGTCGCCGCCGGCGCACAGGTTGTGGAAGGCGCCAAGATCATGGTGATCGAACCGGCCGAGATGCGCTAAGGGTGGGCCATGCCGCTTCACCTCATCAAGCTTTGCGTCGGTTGCGATTCGATCCGCGACCTCGAGGATTGGATCAAGCTGAAGCTCAAGGAGAAGCGTAAACGCGGCGAGAAGGTCGAGCATATCCATCGCACCCGCATGGTCCCCAAGCGTGCGGAGGAGCTCATCGACGGCGGCTCGCTCTTTTGGGTGATCCGCGGCGAGCTTGCCTGCCGCGAAAACATCCGGGCGGTGCGGCCGTTCGTCGATAAGGAGGGCATCGGGCGCTGCGCGCTGGTGCTCGGTCCCAAAGTGGTGCCGGTGGCGCCGCGTCCCTACCGTGCATTCCAGGGCTGGCGCTATCTTGCGGCGAAGGATGCGCCGCGCGACCTCGAAAAGGCGGCGCCGGGCGCTACCGCGATGCCGGAGCAGATGCGGCGCGAGCTAAGGGAACTCGGCCTCATCTGAGCTGCCCGCCACGCGCCGGCCGCTTGCGCTTGCCACATGGCGCGGCTCTCAGCGATCACGTAAAGTCCGCCGCCACCGGCAGGCATGTGTCGCGGAGCGAGAGTCATGATCATCGGAAGCGAGAAGGACATCACCAAGGCGGTGCTGAGCGAACTCGAGCGCGCGCCGAACCCGCGCTTGCGCGAGATCATGTCCGCCTTCGTCCGCCACCTGCACGATTTTGCCCGCGAGGTGAAGCTGACGGAGGAGGAGTTCCAGGCGGCGATCGGTTACATCGTCGCTCTCGGCAAGCACACCAGCGAGACCCACAACGAGGCCGTGCTGATGTCCGGCTCGCTCGGCTTCTCGACCCTGATCTGCCTCCTCAACAACGGCAGCCGCGGCCAGACCGAGACCGACGCCAATCTGCTCGGCCCGTTCTGGCGCATGGATTCGCCGCGCACCAGGAACGGCGACAGCATCGTGCGCTCGCCGACGCCGGGGCCCGTGCTGTTCGTCGATGCCTCCTTCCGCGATGCCGCCGGCAAGCCGGTCGAGGGCGCCGAGGTCGACATCTGGCAATCCTCGCCCGAGGGCTTCTACGAGAACCAGGATCCGGTGCAGGCCGACATGAATCTGCGCGGCAAGTTCATCACCGACAAGGATGGCCATATCGCTTTCCGCAGCGTGAAGCCGGCCGGCTACCCGATCCCGATCGACGGCCCGGTGGGCGAGTTCCTGCGGGCGCAAGGCCGCCACAACATGCGCCCGGCGCACCTGCATTTCCTGGTCTACAAGCCGGGCTTCAAGACGCTGATCTCGCAGCTCTATGTGCCCGACGATCCGCACATCGAAACCGACGTGCAGTTCGGCGTCACCCGCCACCTCATCGGCAATTACGTACGCCATGACGAGGCACGGCCGGGCGCCCCCGACGTCAAGCCGCCATGGTATTCGCTGGCGCACACATTCGTCATGGAAAACGGCACGGCGCGCCTGCCGCGCCCGCCGATCACCGGCAAGGCGCAGGGCGAGCGGCCGCAGATCCCGCATCTCGAACCGGCATGACGTTCGCGGAAGAAAAAAGAGAAAAAATCAGGGAGGAAGCAGATGTTGCGTAGAACGGTGCTCAAGGGCATCGCGGCCGGCGCCGCGAGCGGCGTTTTCGCCCGTGCCGCGACGGCGCAGAGCGTTCTCAAGATGGGCATCAGCATCCCCCTGACCGGGGCCGGCTTCAACGCCGTCGGCAGGCAGCTCTCGGCCGGGATGAAGCTCTACATGCAGCAGCATGGCGACACGGTCGCGGGACGCAAGATCCAGCTCATCGTCCACGACGACGGCGGCGTCGCCGACGCAGCGCGCCGTCTCGTCCAGGAGATGATCGTCAACGACAAGGTCGACATCGTCGGCATCGGCATCACGCCGGCCGCGCTGGCGATCGCGCCGGTGGTGACCGAATCCAAGAAGGCGACATTGGTCATGAGTTCGGGCGCCTCGATCACGACGACCAAGTCGCCGTACTTCGTGCGCGCCGGCTTCATCCTCAGTCCGCAGTCGTGGGTGATGGCGGAGTGGGCATTCAAGAACGGCAGCAAGCGCGTCGTCACGCTCGTCAACGAGTGGGCGCCGGGGATCGAGGCCGAGACCGCGTTCAAGACGCGGTTCACCCAGGTCGGCGGCGAGATCGTCGAGTCGATTCGCATACCGCTCGCCAATCCCGACTTCGCTCCGTTCCTGCAGCGCATCCGCGACATCAATCCGGACACCGCGTTCATCTACTTCCCCGGCACGCAGGCCGCGATCTTTGCCAAGCAGTTCGCCGAGCGCGGCCTCGCCGAGTCCGGCATAAAAATCATCGGGCCGGGCGACCTCACCACCGACGACGAGCTCAACAACATGGGCGATCAGATGATCGGCATGATCACGGCCGGTCCGTATTCCGCGGCGCATGATTCTGCGCTCAACAAGACCTATGTCGCCGCGATCGTGAAGGACAACAATTTCCGCCCGGACTTCGTCTCGCTGGGCGGCTACGACGGCCTGCACCTGATCTACGAAGCGCTCAAGAAGACCGGCGGCAACGCCGACGGCGACGGCTTGATGGCGGCGATGAAGGGCATGGCCTGGGAAAGCCCGCGCGGCCCGATCTCAATCGATCCCGATACCCGCGACATCGTCAGCAACATCTATATTCGCAAGGTCGAGAAGATAAACGGCCAGCTCTGGAACACCGAGTTCGACACCTTCCAGGCGGTCAAGGACCCGATGAAGGGCGGCGGCAAGTGAGCGCGGCGGCTCGGCAATCTACACGGCAATATTGTCAATAAGCCGCGTGCTCCCGATCCGCGCCGCCACGAGCAGGCGGACCGGCGCGTCTTTGTCGGCGCCAAGCGGCGCGAGCGTCTCGGCGTGGCGCGCTTCGAGGTAATCGAGCGCGAAGCCCGCGCCGGTGATCGCCGCGCGGCCCGCCTCGAGGACGGCGGCGACCGGCTTGCCGGCGCCGATCTTTCCGGCGCAGTCGGCGAGCACGCGATAAAGCGTCGGGGCGGCGGCGCGCTCGCCCGGCGCGAGGTAACGGTTGCGCGAGGACAAAGCGAGGCCGTCGGCCTCGCGCACGATCGGGGCGCCGACGATGCGGGTTTTCACAGCGAGATCGCGCGCCAGCCGCGTGACCACCTTGAGTTGCTGGTAGTCCTTCTCGCCGAACAGCGCGAAATCGGGCTCGCATTGAATCAAGAGCTTGGCGACGACGGTTGCGACGCCGGCGAAGAAGTGCGGCCGAAACGCATCGTCGAGACCGGCCAGCGCCGGCCCTTCCGGCACGATCCGGGTGGCAAAGCCCGCCGGATACATGGTTCCAACCGACGGCGCCCAGACCAGGTCGGTTTGCACCGCGGCCAGGTCGGCCAGATCGGCGGCAAAGTTCCGCGGATAGGTTTTCAGGTCTTCGTGCGGAGCGAATTGTGTCGGGTTGACGAAGATCGAGACGATGACCCGGTCGGCGCGGCGCTGCGCGATCCGCACGAGCGACATATGACCGGCGTGCAACGCGCCCATCGTCGGAACCAGCGCAATGGTGTTGCGCCGCACGCGCCACTGCGCGATGGCGCGGTTGAGCGCCGGCACATTGCGCATGACGCGGGGCTGACGTTTCGATGCGCTGACGGCTCTGCTCATGGCGGTGGTGGTGGCGGTGGTCGGGTAGGCGCGCGTCACGTTTTTGGTTGCGCCGTGTGGTTAATGATTAACTTATCCGAACCGATGCTGTATCTTGACCATGAGCGTTGCAAGCCGGAGAACGGATTGCCACGCAGAGGTCGCGTATCCATGTTGATGCAGGCGGATGTAGGTAAGCCGGTCTCGGCGCATGTCATCGTCCTTGGTAACGAAAAAGGCGGCTCGGGAAAATCGACCACGGCGATGCATGTTGCCGTCGCGCTGCTGCAAGCCGGCCAGCGCGTCGCCACGATAGATCTGGATTCCCGCCAGCGCAGCTTTACCCACTACATCGAGAACCGGCGCGATTGGGCCGCGCGCGCCAACATCAAGCTCACGCTTCCCCAGCATTATTGCGTCGCGCGCGGCTTCGGGCTGCGCCTCGACGAGATCGAGGCGCAGGAATTCGCCGCCTTCGCCGATGCGATCGGCGCCGTCGAGCAGAGCCACGACTTTGTCGTCATCGATACGCCGGGCGCCGATTCCTACCTGATGCGGCTCGCCCATTCGATGGCCGATACCTTGATCACCCCGCTCAACGACAGCTTTGTCGATTTCGACGTGCTCGGCGCGGTCGATCCGGCCACCTTCGAGGTAACCGGGGTCAGCCACTACGCCGAGATGGTGCGCGAGGCGCGCCGGCAGCGCCGTCTGGTCGACGGCGGCCTCACCGACTGGGTCGTGGTGCGCAACCGGCTTTCGACGCTCGGCTCGCGCAACAAGCGGCTGGTCGGGGAGGGCGTCGACGAACTCGCCAAGCAGCTCGGCTTTCGCGCTATCGATGGCTTCGCCGAGCGCGTTGTGTACCGCGAGTTTTTCCCGCGCGGCCTGACCGCGCTCGACGACATCAACGAGGATACGCTCGGCCAGCGCCCCAACCCGTCGCATGTGACGGCCCGCGACGAGGTCAATGGCCTGATGGAGGTGCTGAAGCTGCCGATGGACGAACGCGGCCGGCGCCGCGCCGCCGCCCGGGCCGAATGGGTGGCCGCCGCCGAGAAACCGCTCGAAACCTACGACCTCCTCGCCGATTGATTGATTGATTCATTGAGGCTCCCCCGCCGGCGCAGGCCATTGCAGGCGTCGGCCACCAGCGCCACCTTATGGCGGAGCCAAAAAGGGCTTGCCGTGAAGGTCCCGCGATGAGCAAAGACCGGTCCGATTCCGTGCCGGTGCCGCCTCGGCCGCCGCGCCATCAGGAAACCAATGAGCGGGCTCCGGCGCAGGCGCCGCGCGCGGAGATCGACGCGTTCCTCAAGCACGTCAAGGCGCTCGGCCCCTCGGGTGAGCCTGGCCGGCGCGGCCGGCTCATCTTCGCGCTCGACGCCACGATGAGCCGGCAACCGACCTGGGACCAGGCCTGCCGGCTGCAGGCCGACATGTTCAAGGAAGCCGCCGCCGTCGGCGGCCTCGACATCCAGCTCATCTATTATCGCGGGCTCGCGGAGTGCCGCGCCTCGCCCTGGATCGCCGACCCGCAGCGGCTCGGCGGCCTGATGTCGCGCATCGATTGCCGCGGCGGACACACCCAGATTTCCAAAATCCTGGCCCACGCCCGCCGCGAGAACGACAGCGCCAAGGTCGCGAGCCTGGTATTTGTCGGCGATGCCATGGAGGAATCGCTCGACGATCTATGCGCGCAGGCCGGGGAGCTCGGATTGCGCAACGTCGTGGCGTTCATGTTCCAGGAGGGTTACGACCCGGTCTGCGAGCAGGCGTTCCGCGAGATCGCCCGCCTCACCCGCGGCGCCTATTGCCGCTTCGCGCCGGGCGCGGCGCATGAACTCGCCGAACTGTTGCGGGCGGCCGCGGCCTACTCGGCCGGTGGCATGAAGGCGCTCGCCAATCTCAAAGCGCGCAACGGTGCCGGCGCGGTCAAGCTGCTCGAACAGCTCAAATAGCGCTTAGCTGCAACAGCCATGCCTTTTCTCCTCGGCGTCGCCATTCTCGTCCTGCTGCTGTGGGCCGTGAAAGCCTTTTCGAAGGCGGATCCCAAGCAGGCTGCGAAGCTGTTGCGCGCCTTGGGCGGCGGCGCTGCGCTGATCTTCGCCGCGTTCCTGCTGTTCCGCGGCGAGATCGGTGTCGCCTTACCGGTCGGCGCCTTCGGGCTCGGCCTGCTCGGCTGGATTTCGCTGTGGCCGGCGAGTTTTGGCGCGCGCACAAAAAAGAGCGCGGGCCAGATGTCGCGCGTGCGCACCGCCTTCCTCGAGATGGAGCTCGATCACGACACCGGGACGATGCGGGGCCGCATTCTCGCCGGGCCGCATGAAGGCGCCGCGCTCGACGACCTCGATCCGCCGGCGCTCATCGCCATGCTCGGCGAAATCGACGGCGACAGCCGCGAGCTACTTGCAGCTTATCTTGACCGCCGGGAGCCCGGCTGGCGTGAGCACGCGCAGGGCGATGCGGCAGCGGGGAGCGGGCGGCGGCCGGCGGGCAGCAGCGGCAAAATGACGGAAGAGGAGGCCTATCAGATCCTGGGCGTTGAGCCCGGCGCGAGCACGCAGGACATCACTCGCGCCCACCGCTCTCTGATGAAGAAACTCCATCCCGACCAGGGGGGATCGACGTATCTTGCGGCCCGCATCAATGAGGCCAAGGACGTTCTTCTTCGTCGCCATCGCTGAGGTACCCAACAAAAATCCTCGCGTGGCTTCCCGTCCGTGATCGACACTCTACCCCCTCCCATTCCCTGCCAAGAAAGCAGGAGGAACGGGAGACGCCCCGATTGATCGAGGTCTTTAGTTCTTAACCGCCATGCACTCGAAGTCGCTGCGCTTGAGCTGCTTGCAGGTGGCTTCGGCCGTATCCTTGTCGAAGCCGGCGAAGCGCGCGCGGTAAAGCGACTTCTCGCCCTTCTGGACGCGCTCGGTGAACGGGTCGGCTGCGGCGAGCGCGCTGTGCAGCTTGGTCTGCGCCTCGCTCAGGTGCTGCCTGGCCTCGTCCTCGCCGTCGAAGGCGCCGATCTGGATCAGCCAGCCGCCGCGCGCGTGAGACCGCGTCGGCGGCTGCGCGGTGACGGGCTCCGGCCGCGGCGGCTCGGCTCTTGCGACTACGGCTTTGGCCGGCGCGGCCACGACGGCCGGCGCAGCGACTGCTCGCGGCGCAGCGACGACGGGCAGCGAAGGCTCGGCCGACGCGACGACGATCTGCGGGGCCTCGACAGCCTGCGGGCGGGCGACTGCTTGCGCAACGCTCGAGGGCGGCTCGGCGGCGGCGGCGGTCGGCAACAGGGCCGGCATCGGCGCCAACGAGGCGGTTTGCACCGGTGCGGTCCGGTAGGTGATGGTCTTCACCAGCACTGGCTGGATCGGAGCGTTTGATCCGACCATGGCGTGGGCGGTCACCGTCGCGGTCGGCGTCGGGTCGGCGCGAGTCACGAGCGGCGCCCTGGCGACCGGCGCCCTGGCGGCCGTGACCGGCCGCGGCTCGTCGCGTTGCTCGTGCTCGGTGCGCTCCGCAAGCACGGGAGCGGTGCGCTTGAGCCCCGCCTCCTTGATGTGAGTATCGATCAGCCCGCGCATGTGAGCATCGCGCTCGAACGCCGAACGGCCGCCGAGCACGACGGCAACGATGAAGTGGCCGTCGCGGTGCACCGAGGTGACGAGGTTGAAGCCCGAGGAGTGGGTGAACCCGGTCTTGATGCCGTCGACGCCTCGCACCGAGCCGAGCAGGTGGTTGTGATTGCGGATCGCCTCGCCGTGATAGACGAACGACGACGTCGAGAAATACCGGTAGTAGCGCGGGAAGTGGTCCTGGATCGCGCGGCCGAGCAGCGCCTGATCGCGCGCGGTGGTGACCTGGTCGTCGTCCGGCAGGCCGGAGGCGTTCACATAGGTGGTGCGGCTCATGCTTAGCGCATGCGCCTTCTGCGTCATGAGCTTGGCGAACGCTTCCTCGCTGCCGCCGATGTTCTCGGCAATGACGACGGCCACGTCGTTGGCCGACCGCGTCACCACCGCCTTGATGGCATCCTCGACCGCGATGGTCTGGCCGTCCTTGAGCCCGAGCTTGGTCGGCGACTGCTCGGAGGCGAATTCGGAAACCTTGAGCTGCGAATCGAGCTTGAGCTTGCCCGACTCGAGTCGCTCGAACAGCAGGTAGAGCGTCATGATCTTGGTCAGCGACGCCGGATGGCGCGACGCGTCCGGATTGGACGACTGCAGCACCGCCCCGGTATTGCCGTCGACCACGATCGATGCCGACCGCGGCGAAGAGTCCTCGTCACTGTCGCGATGGTGACTATGGGCCACGTGCCGCGAGACATGCACGCGGACATGGCGATGGTGCCGCGCGTCGGCTGCACCGCTTGTGATGATGAGAGCCGCTGTGGCGGCGCCTAGACCCAACAGGCAACAACGAAGCCCGTTACGGGCTTCGAAACGGACCCATCCCATTATCCACCCCGTCCCTGAACGCGCCCGAGCCCCTCTCGAGGCTCCCCCTGCTTGCTCCTTTGGGACGGTGCTTCCTGCGTAGCGGAGCGGCCGGCTCAAGCCGGCGGTCCGTCAGAACAGAGAGGCATTGTCCCCCGACAATAGGACCGGTCGTCACGCGTACGACACGGTCAAGCACGCTAGGCGAGCGCAGTTGCGAAAGCGTTAAGTCCCCGCTGCGCCGCTTTATGGTGCACCGCACTGACACCCATTGCACTTTTTGTGCAGTGCACTATAGTTAATCATCGTCACCCGAAAAGGCCTTTTTAGGGCAGAGGGTCGAGGCGATTGAATCCCGTCAGCAGGCAGCGTGGCCGCCGAAAGGACCGACATGACCGGTGAAGAGATGCAGAAGTTCAACAAAGACAGCATGGATTCGGCGATGACATCGCTGGGCGCGTGGTCCAAGGGCGCACAGGCGATCGCGACCGAGGTCATGGATTTTTCCAAGAAGTCGGTCGAGGGCTCTGCCGCGGCGTGGGAGAAGCTCATCGGCGCCAAGACCCTGGAAAAGGCAATGGAAGTGCAGAGCAGCTATCTGAAGTCCTCGTACGAGGCCTACGTCGCCGAGGCGACCAAGCTTGGCGAACTCTACGTCGATCTGGCGAAGGAAGCCTACCGGCCCTTCGAAGGCATATTCGCAAAGGCGGCGGTGAAGTAACGCGGGCCTGCGCAGGTAGCGCCAGGCGAAGTGGCGGTTGCGTTCAACGTCGCGCTCTTGGCAGGAGGGCTTCGAGGGCGGTCGCGATTCGGCCGAGGTTGTGCTCGATCCGGGCGATGCGGAAGGCGATGTGTTCGAGCGCGTAGGCGGCGCGTTTGTCGGCCGCCGGCATGTTCTGCGCGTCGTAGTCGGGCACGAATTCCTGCTCCAGTTCGCGGAGCAGTCTGACGCGGCGTGACGGGTCGAGCATGGTCACCTCCGTATTGCACCCATGCTGTGCAGGTCCGGCCAGGCGGTTGCGACCGATCGGGACGAGCGCGGCGCTTGGCATGTCAGGCGTTGCGCTCGGCGGAAAAACTTCCGGGCGCTGGCGGATCAATTGGCGGTGCGCCGGAGTTTATGTCGGTCGGTTACCAGTCTGAGCGAAATGCTTTGCGATTTCGTGATGTAAGCGCGGAAAATTCTCGGCGACTTTGCCGCGAATTGTCCGCAATTTGGTTGCGATCTTTGGGGTGCCCACGGGCGGCATCGTGGGCGCATGCGTTCGTGCCGGACCGGACGCGCCAACCCGCCGGGGCGCGACCAAGGTTGCCGGCCGGGATGAGTATGCCGGACGGGAAAAGGATGCCGGACCGAATTCGGTTCGGCGTTGTTGCGTCGATCTGGAACGTAAGCCGCTTCGATATTATCATAGCGGTTTGGGGTTGCCCACGGCGCTGGCCTTGCGGCAACCTGGATGGCCCGGTGATCGCGCTGGGTGCAAGCCTGGAAGATAGACGAAGCAAGACGAAGCCAAGACGAAGCAATGTCGCCCACAGAAGTCATTCCCACCGCGCCACCGGCCCGCATGGCGGACGACGATCGCAAGCGCAAAGGCGATCAGACCGGTCCGGGCACCTCCGTCATCACCAAGACCAAGCCGCAGACCAAGCGCCCCAACCTCTATCGCGTGCTGCTGCTCAACGACGACTACACGCCGATGGAGTTCGTGGTCCACGTGCTCGAGAACTTCTTCAACAAGGACCACGAGACCGCCCAACGGATCATGATGCACGTCCACCAGCATGGTATCGGCGAATGCGGGGTCTTTACTTACGAGGTGGCGGAGACCAAAGTGACGCAGGTCATGGACTTTGCCCGTAAACATCAACATCCTTTGCAATGCATCATGGAAAAAAAGTGATTCCCGGGTGGAGCGGCCGATACCAGTGAACAGATCAATACAAGCGAAGAGATCCTGAATGCCTACGTTCTCACGCAGCCTCGAACAGTCGCTTCATCGGGCACTGGCGCTCGCCAACGAGCGCCACCACGAATACGCGACGCTGGAGCACCTGCTGCTGGCGCTGATCGAAGATCAGGACGCTGCCGCGGTCATGCGGGCGTGCAACGTCGACCTGGAGAAGCTGCGCCGCAGCCTGGTCGCCTACCTCGAATCCGAGCTCGACAATCTCGTCACCGACGGCGCCGAGGACTCCAAGCCCACCGCCGGCTTCCAGCGCGTCATCCAGCGTGCCGTCATCCACGTGCAGTCCTCGGGACGCGAGGAGGTGACCGGCGCCAATGTGCTGGTCGCCATTTTCGCCGAGCGCGAGAGCCATGCCGCGTACTTCCTGCAGGAGCAGGATATGACGCGCTACGACGCGGTGAATTACATCAGCCACGGCATCGCCAAGCGGCCCGGGCTGTCCGAGGCGCGTCCGGTTCGCGGCTCCGACGAGGAGACCGACGCCAAGTCCGGCGACGAGCAGAAGAAGAAGGGCGACGCGCTCGATGCCTATTGCGTCAACCTCAACAAGAAGGCGCGCGACGGCAAGATCGACCCGCTGATCGGCCGCGAGTCCGAGATCAACAGGACCATCCAGGTGCTGTGCCGGCGGCAGAAGAACAATCCGCTGTTCGTCGGCGAGGCCGGCGTCGGCAAGACCGCGATCGCCGAGGGCTTGGCGCGCCGCATCGTCCATAACGAGGTGCCGGACGTGCTGCGCAACGCCACCGTGTTCGCGCTCGACATGGGCACACTCCTTGCCGGCACGCGCTATCGCGGCGATTTCGAGGAGCGGCTGAAGCAGGTCGTCAAGGAGCTCGAAGCCTATCCGGGCGCCATCCTGTTCATCGACGAGATCCATACCGTGATCGGCGCCGGCGCCACCTCGGGCGGCGCCATGGACGCCTCCAACCTGCTCAAGCCCGCATTGGCGTCCGGCACGGTGCGCTGCATCGGCTCGACCACCTACAAGGAATACCGGCAGTATTTCGAGAAGGACCGGGCGCTGGTGCGCCGCTTCCAGAAGATCGACGTCAATGAGCCGACGGTCCCCGACGCCATCGAAATCCTCAAAGGGCTGAAGCCCTATTTCGAGGAGTATCACAAGCTCAGATACACCAACGACGCCATCGAGGCCGCGGTCGAATTGTCGGCGCGCTACATCCACGACCGCAAGCTGCCCGACAAGGCAATCGACGTGATCGACGAGTCCGGCGCGGCACAGATGCTGCTGCCCGAGGGCCGGCGCAAGCGAACCATCGGCGTCAAGGAGATCGAGACCACCATCGCCACCATGGCGCGCATTCCGCCCAAGGCGGTGTCGAAGGACGATGCCGAGGTGCTCCAGCACCTGCAGGCGACGCTCAAGCGCGTGGTCTACGGCCAGGACAAGGCGATCGAGGCGCTGTCGGCTTCGATCAAGCTGGCCCGCGCCGGCCTGCGCGAGCCGGAAAAGCCGATCGGCTGCTACCTGTTCTCCGGCCCGACCGGTGTCGGCAAGACCGAGGTGGCGCGGCAGCTCGCGGCGACGCTTGGCGTCGAGATCATCCGCTTCGACATGTCGGAATACATGGAGCGCCACACCGTGTCGCGGCTCATCGGCGCGCCGCCCGGCTATGTCGGCTTCGACCAGGGCGGCCTGCTGACTGACGGCGTCGACCAGCATCCGCATTGCGTGCTGCTGCTTGACGAGATCGAGAAGGCGCATCCGGACCTGTTCAACGTCCTCCTGCAGATCATGGATCACGGCAAGCTGACCGACCACAACGGCAAGCAGGTCGACTTCCGCAACGTGATCCTGATCATGACCACCAATGCGGGCGCCGCCGACA
>Ga0182024_10008886_pt1 | contig 20990 bp, 20 predicted proteins | sample P32metaG_FD_120480 | JGI IMG/M metagenome (GOLD analysis project Ga0182024, IMG submission 120480) | Permafrost microbial communities from Stordalen Mire, Sweden - P3-2 metaG (Illumina Assembly) | ecosystem: Environmental > Terrestrial > Soil > Wetlands > Permafrost | place: Sweden: Stordalen...
AGTCATCGACGACCCACGCTACGAGAACAACGACAAATCGTGCATTGAGCGCATCCTGCTCTGCAGCGGCCACATCTATTACGACCTGACGTCAAGCCCACTCTACGAGAAAGCGACGAAGACAGCGATCGTCCGGGTCGAGCTCCTAAGCCCGCTCCCCCACGAAGAGATTCTCCGCATTATCGCCAGCTACGCGAACGCGAAGCAAGTCATCTGGGTCCAAGAAGAGCCGAAGAACATGGGCGCTCGCGCCCATGTGCGTCGGCGGCTCGTGGAGCGGTTGCCCAACGGTTTGTCGGACATCGATTATGTCGGGCGGCCGTACCGTGCGAGTCCTTCCGAAGGTTATCCTGGGGCGCATGCGGTGGAACAGGAGCGGATTGTTCGCGAAGCTCTCGTTTGAGCTACGGTTGAGTCAGCCTAAACCCTGAACCGACCTTAAGGTCAATTGTGAGCACCGCGCAAAGGCGATGCCCACTCGGCTGAATCACGGTCTGGACTGCCTTCGCAGCATTTGCAGAGTCCATTGCGTACGTCCGTGGGTCGAGGCAAAGACCATCGGCCGCCAATAGATCCATTTCGCTCCGGCGCCGTAGATGACGACCGGAGTGGATCTCTTGGCATCGTCAAGTCAACTTTTCGGTAGTACGTTCAATCGAGGGAATACGGGCTGCGTAGAATTCAGCGCTCAAAGGTAGCTGGAGCCCGTGGTGACCGACTCTGAGAACATCGACGCGTAGTACCGAATATTGCGACTTCGGTGGACATATCTATCCCGGACAACGCCCGGTTAAGCATCGATGCGGAATCACGGCGACCCACCCCGAGTGGTTGAGAGTCACCGCGAGATCATACACTTCGGGGCATGAATGCATCCGACGGTCGCGACCACGGGGTCGTGGGGTTGGATGCGTTCTGATATCCCGCCTAGCGCAAGGCTGGTACTGATTCCGTATAGCAGAGTCTTTTGCCCGAAGGACAGCTTGCAGCCGTACGCGGAGAGACTCGCGGGTAAGCTGCCGCGTGCTGCTGCGATCGCGTGTCTCGGCCAGCTAAGTGCGCTGCACTACGCTCGTTCGGAGAGCAGGACGCCGCCGGAGCAACGGCTTCGGCTAGCAATGCTTGGGCCGCGTAGCGCGATGCCATGGTTCGCACGGGTCGAAGAGTTGGTCGACGAGGGCGGCGTTCTCATACACGAGCAGGGGATCGCGATGCTTCTGCGGCTAGTACTCCTGCACGCGACTGACGAGCCTCCGAGTGACGACGACTTTGTCGCGACACTGGTTAAGCTAATCCTTGTCGTGAACGAGTTGTTCGGGAGTCACCAGGGGCTTATTAAACCTGATAGCCCTGACGACGATCTGGTCGACGTCGAATTGCGCGGAGCGATCATTCCCGCGGGCGATACTACGTCGTTGCTGGTGCGCCCGTTTACATTCCTACGATGGGCCGACGAAGCGGATAGGGAAAGCGTCGACAACTGGATCGATGTGCGAGCCGATTTCGTCCGGCTGCTGAACATGACCGCGGACGAGTACGTTGTTGGCTCAGCCTTCTTTGTGCTCTATCTGGTGAACGCAACCGGACGCCTGTCGAAGCGGACCTCTCCCGTGATTCGGATCAGCGATCTGGAGCGCGCGCTCACCCGTCCGCAGGCACTGCGTCGTTGGATCGCTCAGTTCATTAGCCCACTCGACGTGGTCCGCGACGAATTGGTAGCGTGCGAGCATGACTACTCGTCTGCGTCGCTCGTGCCGTTTCTCCGACATCCGCTCATTAGTATTGACGGCGACAACGTCGTCTGCCCTCTTCCAGCGACCCTAGATAACCTACTCGCCGCGGGTTTCTACTTCGCACTGTTCGACGCATATAAGAACCGTGGCGAAGAATCAAACGCGAAACGCTTCGCCGCTATGTACGGTCGGTTTTTCGAGGACTACGTTGGCACGCTGCTGGACCGAATCGTCGACCCTGCATGTGGTACTCTGTCGCGTGAGCGCAGCTACACTACGCGGAAGGGTTCGTCAAAGACCTCGGACTTCTTCGTGCTTGACGAGGCGCGCCGATTGGTCGTGGTCGAAGCTGCGAAGACTCGGCTAAACCTGAAGACGACACTCATTGATCGCAACCGTGAATCCTTGACCGGTGACATCCGGCGGATCATCGTTGCAAACGGGCGACAGATTTCACGCACGCTTAGAGATCTCCGAGCCGGCCGCTTCGCGTTCCCGTGCAGGTATGAGGAACTTAATGGCGTCTACGCCCTCGTTGTCGCTGGACAGCGCCTTCCTGGTCTTTATGGTGTAAATGCGATCGCCGAAGCTGTCCTACGCGATGACGGCGGTCTACCGGACTGCCGCGGTCTTCATGTGATCGACATCGATGAGCTCGAAACTCTCGCCGCCGAACACTACCATACTCTTCCGCTCGGAGAGATACTAGAAGCAAAGGCTCAGCATGCGGACCGTTTTGCGCGCACATGCCGTCTGCAAACCTTCATCGATCGTTTTACGGACATAAAGTCGGCGCCGAAGCGGATAGTACCATCCGCCTTTGACGCGTTTTTCGAAGACATCATGATGCCGATGCTCAAAGAGTGGGGCCTTCGGGAGTGACCGCCTAGGCAAAACCTTTCAGGCCCCAGTACCATCCCAACCCCGGGTGCGGCCTTTCATTCTAGGCTTATGCCGGAGGCATCCAAGCGAAGCGGAAGATGTCGAACGCATCATACTGTGCCACCGGTGATAGCGACGAATATCCGGCGCCAGTGAGCGTCGCGATGTAGCGGATCGCAATTTGTTGGATGACATCGACGCATGCGCTAATCTCGCTGAACCTCAGATGCTCGTCAACCATTCCTTCGACCGTATCGTGCGCTACGACTTTGTCGGCATATCGCTTTACACGGTCGGACGCCTCGGCGAGTGTCTTCAGGTCGTCCTTGATCTGCTTCGAGTAGAGGCGATCAATCTCGTTCACGATATCGCCCGCGTTCCTCCACATTGATGAGACAAGGAAGTTGCGCATCTCATCGTCGTAGTCGGGCGAGTCTGGCCTATCGAATAGCTCTTCAATACTATTCCGGTTGAAGGCTTCCGCGGCGCGCTTCATGTCCTCAAGGACGAGCCGCAGCGAGCGGACGTCGCCGCCCTGTCCTCCTTGATCCACAAGGCGCCTAATCCGCATGACCTGCGAGTCGACGTACCAAGCTTTGACGCGAGCCGGAAACGGACTAGCACCGTGCAGGATTCGCGCGTCGCCGCGGACGATTTCAGCGAATGCCTTGAAGTCGTCACGGAACATAACGAGTTCAGTCACGACTTTACGGAGATGCTCGATTTCCGACCGCCACCGCGCGACACGAGCGGGATCTGGTTGCCGCGACGGGTGTGATTCACTCATCTGCGGTTCTTCGGCGTCACGCGCCCTCACTCTCGTCACCGACCAGCTCATTCTTGCTCTACTGAGTTCGTTCCACAATCGCGGCTGCGACGGATCCAGGGGTTGGATCGAGCGGTGCCATTGGGGCCCGACGCGCTCGCGGATCACATGGTACCGGTCATCCACGAAGAGCTCACCTGGGTTTCGGAACAGCCTCGGCGCGACATCGCGCTAGAAGTCCAGACCGCGTTGTGCCGCCCCGTTTTTGAGGTCCCGCACAACGCGTAAATCCGGCGGGGCCGTCGGTCGCCGCTCGAAGGGCTGCATGCGTGCGTGCTTCACGATCACTCGGGTCATCGGGCGTGGGTGAACTACACCTCTGGTCGGACGTACGGGCGTCGTCGCGCCTCAGGATTGAGGGGCGCGACGATGTCGGAACCAGGAGAGGAACACAGCTCGAATCAACGGTACGACCGGGTGCATGCGTCGCGGGCTCGTAGTTTCTCATTACGCAGGACGGGCCTGAAATCTGGCCCTAATCTAGCGGCATGGAAGTCTCGGATCCCGCCGATCTCGCACGAGGCACTTGGGCACCATCGAAGCTGGCTCCAACAGCGCGCGAACGGCTCAACGGCGTACCCGCGGGAACTGCGTGCTCAAGCGGATGCTGACTTGGAACGTGCAAAGGCGCTGATGGCCCGTATTCGTGCGGCCCAATAGGCGGTGTCTTTCTCCCGTTTGTCCCCACGACGTCGGCGCGGTTGCTAACGGCATTATCGCCGTGTTTGAACCGGAGCCGGAGTCAGATTCCGACTTGGGGCTGTGCCGAGAGGCAGCCTTTTGCAGCGGCGACGTAGCGTGCTCAAGTGAAATATCTGGCTTGCAAGTCGCCTCACCAATATGGCGTGAACGTTGCCGCGCCGTCGCTGCGTCTTCCGCCCTTCACGACATTGCATCGACCGCAGAGCAGCTTGAAGTTCGTCGGATCGTTGGAACCAGAGAGCGCGAGCGGTACGATGTGGTCGAGATGCCGTACGGCAATCGGGTCGTCGAGCCCTGAGATGTTCTTGAAGCAGTTCTGGCACAGCCCGCGATCTCGGTAAAAGATGCCTCTCACCAGCCATGCCGGAGCGTCTCGTCTCTTCAGGACGCCATCTCGATCCAATATCGCACGATGTTCTGAGCGCTTCAGTTCGCGTACTTGCTCCGCTACGCGCAGCTGGAAGTGGGCCAAGAACGTCTTGTCCGAGAAGAGCATGTAGAAGACAGCTGGCAGGACGGCCTCGTTGAACGCCTTATCGATTCGCTTCCCGAGCGCCCTGCGATAGTCCGGTTCAGACCTCTCCATCACGCTGACCGTGAGCCATCGTGGCACGGGCATACTCGCCGCGCGAAGCATGTCCCGCGCTTCGTCGACGAAATAGTGGGGGTAGTCCCAGACGGCGTTCTCGTTGTACAGCCCGCCGACGCATCGGATCACGTCGTGAAGCAGCGTTTCCTTGTGGGGTCGTGGCCATCTTGTCGCTATTATCGACCATGTCCGTCACGGGGCCGACCGTCGCTTCAGCGAGGCCCTTACCCGTACGAGAGCGTAGACAGTCTCCGCGTAGTCGTAGACGAGCTGCGAGTGCATCGGGCGGCGAAACATATCGGGCGAAAGGTCCATATGGATTACGGTGACCCCACGGCGGACAGTGCGAAAAGTCCTCAAATGACAAAGCCCGCCGGCAGCGTCACATGAATAGAAGCATTTCGGCTCGCGGCACGTCGCGCGGCGACAATGTGACGGCACCCTCTGGCGTCAGGTAGGTCGCGTGCTCCGTGTGGCCGGGCGCACGGCTCGTGATGGTACCTTCGACGGTCCCATCCGCTGTAATTTGCGCGAGCCGATAGATCAAGTTGCGCTGATAAAGGTGGTAGTTCACAACTGGAAAGACGTGGCCGTTGATCCGGAACTCGTCACGGGTCGGGTCGGTTGTGACCGGCCCAACGGGAAAGCGAAATGTTGGCACTGCTCGCATTGGGCCGCGTTGCGATACTACAACATGATGCGTCAACATGGTAATTCCGGCATCGCGATTCGACGCAACCGCTGGCTGATAGAGGATGAGGGCATCGATGTTGACGTTCGGCTGCGCGAGAAAGTCTTGAGCCGCCCGTTGCGCTTCTGAAATCGGGGCGCGCTCGGCTAGCCGAATCAGCACGGCCTTTTCGCGGTCCGGCCAGGCAGCGGCGGCGGTGTTGAAAGCACGAAATTCGCGCTGCAGCCTACTTAGGAAAGCCCAGCGCTCGTTATGATGCTGCGCGCCCAAGACGGTGATATTGCAGGACGTTCGCTGTTGGTCTAGTGCTCCAATGGTAGGTCCCGGCAAATGACGTACCACGCGCCACACTCCGATTTCAAGCAGAGGTGTTTCAACCTCTAGGAACCGCGGAAGCGCGGCATGCAGTGAAGTCCAGTCGTCCCCGGTCGGGTAACGCAACGCCACGACCAGCAGTCCGATCCAGGACTGCCCTCGTGCTTGTGCCCAGGAGAGAACATACTCTTCGACGCTTGCAGCTCGCGCCTCAAAGACCCGTTGGCGTTGAAGCGCGCCGAAGTTCTTTAGCGAGAGACGCAGTGGGTTGTCGCGAACAGTTACGTCAGCGTCGTACGCTGGCATAGCTTGTGCGGCCGGCAACAGCACTTGGTCTGGCCCGCTCAATGCGGCAAGGCCGAGGATCTCAAATTGCGATCCGACGCGAGCGCTCTTGTCGTCGCGCTTTGCTTCGCGGACGTGATGCTCGAGCCAGCCAAGGTCGACACATTGCAGCGTTTGCAGCGACTCCCCTAGCCACAACAGTTCGACTGTCGAGAGCCAGTCCATCGAGCGCCAAAGCTGTCGAACGGGGTGCCACTTCTTGCCGTTGAGCCATTTTTCGCCAAATGTTTCGCGTACGGCTTCCAACGCCTGACGTACGCGAGATTCGGGAATACCTACGGGCAAGTGACGTTCGTGTAGGACGTCCACAGTTTACGTCGGCCGATCTGCAGCGGTACGGAGCCCAGTTCTGCACCTCGGCCCCGCAACGAATCGCATGCCGGCAGCGGTGTCGGGCACGGCCGCGTCGTATGCCTGCCGCATGGTTGGGTCGCTGCTCGCCATTCTGCTGTTCCTTGGCGCATCCCCATTGGTCAACGCGGCGTACGATCGTTCCACGCGGGTCATTCTCTACACCGTGACCGATTCAATCAGCGGAAAGCTTCGCCCAGGATGCTCGATCGCCAAGAAGGCGCAAGGATCATACTGGATCGGGTCGATCGGGGCGTCTCGTCCTGATGCCAGGCGCTGCATGACGGGCAACAACATTATAGACCCCGGTTTCGCTCCAACATTGGATGCGCATGTTGTCTACTGTCAGGACTCATCGGGGCCGAAGCGTCTCCTTGCGCTCGTGTTGACAAAGCGACTTCCACTCGATCAGGCGAACCACGGCTCGCCGGACGCGTCGGGCACGCCGACGGCGCTGACCCTCGCGGGCGGCGTAACCCGCAGCTTCGCGTCGGGGCCGACCGGCGTCGTCGGCGGAATGCGAATAAACTACGGGTGCCCTAATAGCCATGGTTCCTTGCGATGCTTGACAAGCCGAGCGTCACTGTGCCATAGAATGACTTTGGGTGATTGTCGCTTCATTTCGGGCGTGGCCTCAAATCAAGGACACAGCAAAGTCATTATTGATCGCGTGCTGGCGTTATCCGCGGCTCGTTAGGCGATCGGTTCGTTCGGCCGCCGCGCTCCGTTCGCAGCCACATCGGCGGGTCAGACCATGCTATAGCCGGGCGCTGTGTGCCAACCTGTTGGCATGCGATCGCGCTCTACTGGAGCGGACGCAGAGTTGGAGGGCGGTGTGGAGCAACGGCCGGCTAATGACTTTCGGGGAAGGTGGAGCTGAACGTTGATTTTCGAAAATCTGGTCATCAACCGCGTCACGGTGCACGAAGTTTTTCAGCGTCAGGATGATCGGTCGCTGATTGCGCCCTCTCTAGGAACGACCCTGGAACAGTTCGATGCTGACGCGATAACGGCGCTACGTGTCCGCGCAACCGATGCGCTTTCCGGCAAAGGCTTGCAGATGCGCATCGCCAAGTTCGGCAAGGACAGCTTTGTTGCAAGCGCCGCCGCGATGCTGGGCGCTCGGGATGAAAAATTCGTCGTTAGTACGCAAGGCATGGCTAACAAGCTGGCTGAAGCGCAACTGTATCGCAGTATTCCGGGCGGGATTCTCGTCGTTTTCGATGGGACCGTTGGCGGAGCCAAAGCCCCGTTCGTGTGCGCGATCAAGGCCGAAACGCAACCTGGTTTTCGCCGGCGCCAGGTCAAAGGCAAAAGCATTACGGAGTTTCTGAAGGACTTGTGGCTGACGCCAGCGGTAAAGCTCTATAAGATTGGCTTCATGGTCCGAGACAAAAAGGAGCCAACACTCCCTGACGGGTGGCGAGCGTTCGTTTTCGATCGAAACATCTCTCCGGCAAATCGGGAAGCTGCCGCTGCATACTTCTACGATAGTTTCCTCGGTTGCCAGCTTCCCAGCGACGGCGCGTACGAGACGATGAAGTTCTTCGATATTACAAAAGAGTTCGTGCGTGCCTCCGACCTGGAACCGGAAAAGAAGCGGGACGTGATCGACAGCCTGTACGTGTTCGTCCGCGACGAGCAGGCGCCGGTGTTTACTGCTGGAGAGTTCGCCGACCGCTTTTTGCCTGACGAGCTCCAGGACGACTATTTACATTTCGTCGAGCGCAAGAACTTTACGCCTAACGCTGTTGTTCGCGACACGTCACAGATGGGTACGCGGCTGCGCCGGCGTCGCTTTACTTTTGGCCCCGATGTCGAACTTTCCGCATCGCCGGAAGCTCTAACGCAGAAAGTGACGATCGAACCTGTCGAGGGGCCGCCGATTGATGGAACTCCACAACCGTGGACGCGAGTAACGATCCGGCAGCCCCTCACCGGCGAGCGATGATCGATCGAGAGACTGCCCTGCTCGAGCGGTGGCGGTCGGAGCGATCGATGTACACAGCATGGGGAGAATTTGTCGCCGATCGCATCCGAACGGATGTAGCGGTGCGAATTCAGCCGGCCGACATCGACGCGTTTCTTAAGATACCGATCACATCACGTACAAAGCTTGATAAGACGCTGCTCGACAAAGCGTTCTACCGGAATAAGCCGTACGCGAACCCATACGAGGACATTGAAGATAAGGTCGGGGCTCGCGTGGTCATTCTTTTTAGGGAGGATGTCCGGGTGGTTGAAGAGGTCGTCCAGGCTTGCGAGATCTGGGATGCAAAAAAGGCGCGCGACTACGATGAAGAGTCCATGTTACGGCCGTACGAATTCGATTATCAATCGCTGCACTACATCGTGCGCGCGCATGCAGGCTTGAGTTGGCAACATATCGCAATCGATGCAGGGACTCCCTGTGAAGTTCAGATTCGTACGCTATTGCAGCATGCTTATAGTGAACTGACACATGATACGATCTACAAGCCGTCCGTCGCGGCCGATCCTTCGGTTAAGAGAGCCGCGGCGAAGAGCATGGCGCTTATCGAGGCGACAGGAGACTACTTCAGCGAGGTCCGCAACAAGCTCGCACTTGCCGCAGCGCCAGGCGATAAGGTCGCGGCTGAAGTCGAGCGCATCTACGTGGAGCACATCGGGATGCCGGAGATCTCAGCGCTCAATTCGATGATAATCGACCACTACAAGAAATGGTCGAAAGAGGACTTCCGCGATCAGATCGTTGCGTACTATCAGGAGAAATCTTGGCTTTTCGCAAAGGTTGCTGAACGCGCGACGACAAGCGCCCTCTATCGGCAGCCAGGCGTATTGCTTGTGTACTGGGCGATTGATCAGGCGCCGACGGCGTCTGAGAAGAACAGCCCTTTGACGAAAGACGAGCTGGCCCCAATCTACTCGGACCTTGGCAAGAACCTGCCGTAGGTGTTCACGCAGCTGATGCGCCGACGCAGTATGGATTCGAAACCGGACGTGATCGGCGTATGATTCTGTTGCCGCTGCCTCGGCGGCCCGAGTTGTTGTCTGACGAACATCGCTCGCCGGGGCTCGTATTCGCGATGGACGCGACGCGCCGTGATGTTGACTACGGCGACGAATACGACTGGTTCGCAATGGAATACCCTCGGATATTCCGGTATCACCTCGGACACGTTGAGCACCGGCTGGGAGATATTTACGCAGCGTACGAACGGTACCACGAGCACTACGAGAAGGAGGTCGCCGGCGATGAGGCGACGCTCGAAAGCGCGGTTTACAATCGGGAAGTTGAGGTGCTGTATTGGGACTTCGAGGCCTTCCTTTCCGCGGCATCGTGCGCGCTCGATATCGTCGCGCGCATCTTGACGACGGGATTTGCGTCGCCTGTTCCCGTCAGCTTCAACAGATTCATAAAAAGGGCCGACGGCCCGTTTCGCGATATTCTCGCGCGCGCGAACGGCGAGTGGGTGGCGCGCTTCAAGGACTACCGCGACTGCTTCGTCCACTACACGCCGATCAGCCGGATGCCACTAATCGGCGTGACGCGGTACACAGACGGATTTGAGCTTCGCTGCAGTCTTCCTACAAATCCGAACAAGCGCGAAAATGCGTTGTTCCACTACAACCGGCGCACCGAATTGCTGAAGTACACGCTCCGTGTGTATCGCAAGTTGAGGGAGCTCGATTCCGAGGTTGCAGGTACGATCGCTGACCTGCATGCCGCGGGCCGGTTCCCCGCTCGGACGACAAACCTCATCGGCGTCTCGGCGCGGCAGCGTGCCGGCTAACCGCTCGTCGTCGAGCGATCGAGTCACAATAAATCCTCGCGGACCGCTCACGCATCTGGCTCGGGGACTCGTGCAACATCAACAGCCGCCGCCCCGCCATCTGCGCGGGTACGATGATGACTAGGGTGATGCCGTATCCCTCGACCCAGCCAGGGCACCCCACCCCCGAGGAACTTGATGTCCTCTCTCAGTTCGCCTACCGGTTCTCGGTGCCCATCCTCGTCCGAACGCGAGACGACCGAAGCCGAGTGGAGATCAGTGGAGGCTCTGGCTTGGCTGTGCTGATCGGAGAGAAGAAACGGATCATTACCGCGCAGCATGTCGTCGCGTGCTACCGAATGCGGTATCGCGGCGACTCGGGCACGCTCTTCCATTATAAGTTCGACTGTGGCGACGACCCAGGAGCCATTCCGCGCTAGGCTGAGCCCTGGCGAGGACGCTAGTGAAGGCCCGTCCAGCGTGGGCGAGGCCAGGCTCAGATACCTTTGGCGTACTGAAAATCGCGGCCCAAGCCATTCTTGGCCGTCCGCCCGTTGGTGGGAGCAATACCGGCGTCACCGCGGCGGTCTGGAGAGGGCGAAAGCCGAACCGTAAAACCCATGGCGGAAGATAGCTTCTCCAGGAGGCTCGGTTACACGGGCCCCGCGGGCGAGATCACAATTCGCGAAGACGCGCCCGATGATCTGCGGTTCACGGTCCTCGACGAGGCGACGAAGGCGGGCCTCGATCCAGGCGACTTGCGGGACGTTGTCTGTCGCGTTTTTCGGAAGCGCCCCGACCCGAACAACTGGAGTCCCGGCAATGTCCAGGAGGAAGTTGAGGATCTGGTGTACGGCGCCGATTGGTTCCGCGTGTACGATGTGATCGAGGCGATCGTCAACCGCCTCCTCTCGTCCGAGCGACGCCGGTATCGCGACGCGCTCAACGAGTTCATGATCGAGCGCGGCATCGGATGGCAAATCGACGGGGTCGAGGTTGTAGCTCGGGGCAGCGAGGCCTTCGAGTCGTCCGTCCAACTTGCGTCCGCGGAACTCGCCGAGGCCGAGCGCGTGACCGCGCGCGCAGAAATCGGCGAGGCTCTCGGGGACCTTTCGCGTCGGCCCGCTCCGGACCTAAGAGGTGCCATCCATCACGCGATGGGCGCGCTGGAGTGCGTTGCACGCGACGTCACTGGAGATGAAAAGGCGACTCTCGGCGAGATCCTCAAGCACCGGCCGGAACTCTTGCCGAAGCCGCTCGACGCGGCCGTCGGCCAGATCTGGGGGTACTCCTCAAACTACGCACGGCATGTAAGCCAGATGCGCACGCCTGACCGCGAGGAGGCCGAACTCGTCGTCGGGCTCGCCGCCGTCGTAGCCGCGTACCTGTCGCGAAAAGCGGGATGAGGAGGCCGCCCGATGCCATCTCGGATTACCTGCACTCGTTGCACGATTCCGTCGTGATTGGCATCGGGGAGCCGAGGCAGCATGGAGGCGAAATACGAGTCGTAGACCTCCTCGGCTGCCTCGCTCGAAACGACCGAGTTGGCGCCAACTGCTGAAGGACGAGGAAGATGGCCGATCCGATCTCCGACGGGCTTGTGGTGCGAAGCCGCGCGACGCGCGAGGATCGCGTCTCGAAAATTGGTCCCGTCGAATTGTACCGTTCTAGGGACCGCATCGTCGTTTTCGACGGCACCGATATCGCGCGCACAAAGGGCCCGGAGCTCCACGGCAAGATTGTCCAGCGAAATGCGAAGGACCAGGCGAAGATCGAGGTCTCGATCACGTTACCGCCTAGTGCGATGGTGAAGCTCCTGGAGACGCTGAATTCAATCGACGCCGTGCGCGAGGCGGGCACCGTGCTTGTCGTCCCGGCCGACGGCGATGCGCCCGTGGGACGGCTGCGCGATGTCGTAAGGACGTTAGTATCCCGGCCGGAGCTTCTAAATGAGCTCGATGACGACACCATGGTTAAGCTCGATATTGGGTTACATCAGGTACGGCGATTGGCGACGATGCGGACGGCGCTTGAAGGCCTCGACGCGTTGCTCGCAGGCGGCGTCGCGGACGAGCAACGGTACCAGGATTGGTGCTGGCGCAACGGATGGGCGTTTGGCGTTGAGTACCGCGAACACGACGAGACGCGGTCGATCGCGGCGGAAGACCGTGTGGACATTCTCATGCCGCGCCTTACGGGTTATCGCGATGTCATCGAACTAAAGCGTGCAAACACGCCGCCGATATTGTTAGACAAGGAGCGAGGAACGTGGTATTGGTCGAACGACGCCGCCCGCGCCATCTCGCAGACGTTACGCTATGTCGATGTTTTTGAGACAGAGGCGGAGCACGGGCTTCGGGATCACCTCGAAATCGTGGCATACTTTCCTGTAGGCGCTATCGTCATGGGACGTTCGACAGACTGGACGCCGGACCAGCGCCGGTGGCTTATTAGGCTCAATGCGGCGCTACACGGGTGCATGTGATGACGTACGACGACCTCCGCGCGCAGGCGTACCGCATGCTAGAGATCGTCTCCCAACGATAGTCCCGTCGCTACGATGACGAAGCGGCCTCGAGAGGCGGTCGCAATACCGTGCATTGTAGATGGCACTGGATGTCGTGGTAGAGCAGGCTGGTAGCCTACGGTCCGCGCTTACGGTATAATGGAATCATTCAGAGCGAAGGCGACCTTCCGCCTATCCGTCACGATCGAACGGAAGGCCGCCATCGGCAACGGCAGGAGACTTTTGGGGGTATGCGACCCTGCGCACCCGGGCAACTCCCAGGCTCCCTATTCGACCCCGGCACCAGGTTTGCCACCCCCGATGCTTGCCGCAGCGCCACCATTATCGCGGACAGAATCCCCTTGGGCAAGCTAAGAACGAGGTCCGTCGCGGGAAGCAACGGCAAACGGACACGCAATAACGGAAACGCTAAGGCAAACGCAACACGGATACGCAATGTGGAGACGCAAGCGCGACCGCGGAATTGCCGGTTTTTGTCCCTAACTTCGGTAGGATTTGTCGGTCACTGAATCGGAACATTCCGGATGGCGCGGGCGGATTCGGCGTTCCTGTTCAGGGAAGATTTACGTTGGGCGGCCGACAAAGAATCCAAGCCGTTCTACACATTCCCGGCCTGGTGGCGCCGGTTCATATTCCAGGTGCTGACTCCACGCGAGTTCACTGTGTACCACTACTACCTGTCGGTACTGAACACCGCAGGGGTGGCCTTTCCGGTAGACGCTCAGATTCTGGCTGATCTGTGTCTTGTCGACTCGGACGCCGTGTCCAAAGCGCGTAAGAAACTTGTGAAGTTAGGTTTTCTGCTGGTGCCGTCAGACGCGGAAGTTAGAGACTTCAGTATGGCGGCTCGCCCCGTCGTTCAACGGCCGTGCGTTCAGTATACAATTCGTGAGCTACTCCGTGAGCAGATCGACGGCGAGTTGTTCCCCGTGGGCAATAAGCTCCACAGCGAGCATGCGAAGGCGAGCGCCTCGGTCGTTCAGGCGGGGATAAAGCACATGCTGGGCGACGCGTATCGACATTACAAGAACGCCGCTGCCATTGGCGACGAAGAGCATGATGATCGGCTGAGGCGGGTCTTGGCCCAACTCCTAGACGAGGATCTGGAATCGCGCAAGACGGCTCTTGAAGCGGCGAAGAAGGTCCGCACGCACAAACTCAACATGGAGGATATGGCGGCGGCATCTCCGGGGCTGAAAAGGGCGTTCGGTTTGTCGGTCGTGCAATTGCCGAATCGCCGCGACGGACAGAACAAACCGAAGCGGCCCCGAACATGACCGCGCCATCGCTGTTCAGTGCTAACGTCGAAACGACATTGCCGGAGCCCGATTCCTCACTTCCCGTACGAGAGAATAAGACGATTGGAATGCACTCGCGCACCTGTTTTTGATAGGTCGCCGGTAAGCCCATGTCTAGGCATTAGCGCCAATTCCCGTAGCGCGTCGACGTGATTTTCACGGGCGACGGCGGTCCGGAGCATGTGCGGGCCGATCGAATCGAAACATTTTAGGTGGGAGCTCCATCGGAACAGTAAACGCCGAAAGTAGCACCATAATTCGTGACGAGACTTTGAGTCACGAGCAAGAAGGTATTGAAATTCGACGCCGGAGTCAGCTGCGCAGCATCAATGCCCGGCTGGACCACATATATCTCGAACTTCGTTTCTGGCGGGCTTGCAGCCCATCGTGCTAGTCGTGCAGCAGCTCTAACTCGATCCTCGCATTGTATGACTCTCGCACGATTATCGAACCGTCTTGCAATCTCCGGCCAGAAGCGGTTGCGCTGAGCCCACCAGGTCGAGCGCTGTACCTGACCAAGGACCACATATAGATCGTCAAGATTAGCGCCGGCACCGGTGGCGCCTTTGCAATGGTAGAACCTGACAGTAAGCTCGCTGGGACGCTCCTGAATCACGATTATATCGGCGATCTCATCTCGGCCGTCATCATTCAGAATAAGCGCGGTACGAAACTCCGATGCAAGTTGCACGTGCATGAATGAGAACAGTCCTGGACGAGGGTCGCCCTGCACATCGTTTTCACGCCTGACGTCGACCTCGGTCCAATCTGGTGTTCGCAAAACGTTAGTAGCGATCAATTCGGGGTCTGCCCGGCGGGGCGTATATAAGTGACCATGCGTAGCTGAGCCGTCCCCATAGTAGATCGCGAGCGGCATCATGCCAAATGCTTCGTTCGCGTCGATTGTATCTAGCTCACCTGGAGCTCGGAGTTGATAATCCGTGTGTACCGTTGCCGCGCCCCGGCAATCATATCGTATCGATCCGATCACACGTTCATCGACGTAAATCCCGATATTCATGAAGCGGCGGTCGGATGACACGTCAGCGCGATAACTAGCATCCCCTAAGACAATTGAGGGAAGATCGACCCTCGAAAAATAGTAGCTGCGTTCGAACATTTCCCTATGAGGAATAATGAAGACAGGATCGGCCGGAAAGGCCGAGAACGCTAGTGTCTGACGCAAGCCAAGGACGGACGTCGTGGCCGCGACTCTAGCCCGTGCTACCAGTCGCGCAAGGTCCCCGGCCCACTCGATGAACAGCTGTAGGCTCGCAGATCTTTCCGGAGTCCAGATTCTGCTCTTTCCCAGCGCGACTCCGAAGCTTCGGTCGAGACCCTCTGGAGTTCTATAGCCAAAAAAGGCGTGTCCCAGGCCATAACTTTCGCGATCGGCCGGAGTAAATGACTTCCCGACCGAGCGGCCGGCTCGATTCATGTAGGTCGGGCGAAGATCACTATCGCCCTCAACGTTCCGAGTACCAACGTTGTAATAAACCCGCACGTCGTGAAGTGCAATCAAGCCAAAAAAGGTCTCAGGGCTAAGTGCTATGACGGGATCAAGTCCCATTTGCTCCGCGATGAGGCGGCTGTGGGCGTTTGAAGAAGAACTCGCGACGATGACGAGCTGTTGTTCGGGGCAAACGACCAACACTCGCAATTCGTAAGAACGATTAGCGAGTGTACGCGATGCTAGCCAGCGTGGCCGCTGGTCTGTTGCCTCAACAAAGGCAAGGAAGTTGGATGTATCTCCACCGAACTCGGCGACGATCGCGTCTTGAACATCGTCTGGAAGTCGGCTAGTATCTAGTTGCAATTGGTGAGGTTCTGGAAGTTCGAAGATATCGACCACTTGCGGCGGGTTGATAGCGTCGTCGCTCACTACGCCAGCCTCGTTAGTGTTGACGAGCGCATGAAGTCGGCGCTCGCGGCGTACGCTCGCAATTCGTTCGTCAGCGAGCGAGGGGATCAAGATCGACCAGTCGGCATTGTCCTTAAAGAGTGCTTGAGTTTCGGCGTAGACCTCGTGTCGCGGCATCACAACGAGCGGTGGCGGGCCGACGTGTCCCGGAATCGGGCGACTCACACGACCGAAAAACTGTAACGTCGAAGGCAGCGACTTGTGGGGACGATGATAGGCGGCAAGCTTTATCTCTGGGAAATCGAACCCCTCGCCGAGCATTCCGACGACGACCAAGCCCAGTATCTTTCGTTCTCGAAAGGCGCCAATGACCGACTTCGCGTGGCGCAGGCTATGATCACTCGTGACGAGGCCGACCTCGAGCCCTTCGTCATTGTATTGTTTTGTCAGGAGTTTCGCAGCTGCAATGGATTTTGTTCGTGCAAGGAACGGAACCCCTCGATACCCCGAGCCTACGTCGGTCTCGAGGTCGCGAATGCGCCGAATTACTGCAACGTCGGGATCACCAACGTCATCGAAGTCTACCTGCAGGAGTTGCAAGCGTGCGATTTCATCACGCTCAACGGCGATCTTCATCGGATAGTCGTAGACCAAGTCACCTGGGAGCGCCTGGGCATCGCGCCGGTAAGGTGTTGCAGTGAAGAGGGTCACTCTGGCTTCACCTAGTTCACGAATCAAAGCATCCCAACTCGGAGCAGCGGCGTGATGAGCCTCATCGATCACCACTAAGTCGAAAAGTCCCCGAGGAGGAGCCGCGACGCGCGCATACTCCGGTGAGACACAACTTGGCGTTGCGATCACGAAATCGAACGCCTCTAATGCGTGCCATTCGGCTGCGGTCTGTATCTGATGGCGTACGTTTAGTACCCGTGGCCGCTGTTCTCCGAGCTTCAGTACACCTTCCCTAATCAAGACGGGCAAGGTTGTCATTTGTTCCACGAGCTGCTCTCGGAGTAATCGGCTCGGCGCAACAACCAGCACCCTGGTCGAGCCGAGGATGAAAGGTGCGAGTTGCATTACAGCGGTCTTTCCGATCCCCGTCGGCAGCGCTATGATTGCCGGCTCGCGATTGACCGAAAAGTGGGCGCCGAGGGCCAACGCTGCGCCGTGCTGGGCCGGCCTCAAGCGAGGCTGGCCGTCCCGGCGGATAAGTGTAAGGCCGTCCCTGCCAAGCTCGAATATCGGCCCGACGCGGCGTGCCGGGCGATGACGTACGTGAGAAGCCAAGGAATCCACCCCTTTTACAGCGCGGCGCTGAGCGGCCGTCCTTAGCTCCGACGCGGTCCCAGTCCTGAGCTAAGAAATTACTGCGGACTCGGGAATTGCCCTCGCGCCCACTTTGGTAAAACCCTGCCACATACTGCTGACGATCATAGGCCGAGACGACGGAAGCGTTATAAGCGTGGTGCCCCGCTCCTTAGACTCATAAGCGAACATCGTGCCTCAAGGACTATTCGCCTCGTAAGTGTGCTGAAGGAAGGCATCGACGTGAGGTTTGAGTAGTGCGTGCTTCTCGCGAATGTTGTGGGTTCTGCAGAGACTCGCAGAGGAGCCGGGCTCCGTCATGACCGAGGGCCAGGTATACTGGATCGACGCAAAAGACCTGAGCGATGCGGATTCCAAGTGTCAGGTCAGGATCAGTGACCCGGCCGGCTTCCAGGTCTCGTATTTCACGAGCCGATACGCCGCAGTGGGCAGCAAGGATCGAGACAGCCATGCGATACTTCCCGCGAAGACGCCGAATTCGTCGCGCCAACGAGTCATCATGCTTCATGCAGAACGCCGATTCGCGGGGAGGCAATAAACTGCCTGTTCTTTCAGCCCCGTTTAGTAGACGATCATCCCAATGCGAGGTAGAACTGATGCCGAAGCTAAGCTACGGCTTCTTGGCGACGTTGTGTCAGAAATGCGTCGCGGCGCTAATCTCACGCAAGAAGAGGTTGCCGATCGGGCGTCCGTGTCGCTACGCTTCGTTCGTATGATCGAGACGGGTCGGGGCAACCCGTCCTACGTTACGATGCTCCAGCTTGCCGATGCGATCGGCGTTCCACTATCAGACATCGTCCGTCGCGTGGAACGCCGATAGTTCCCGCCTAAGCTAGCCGCCCGACCGGCCCTCCAACAAGCTTCACGTCTTGGCACCGAATGCCTCGCGCCAGCGTTGGCGCTGGCCCGACTTTCGTCGGGCGACGCGGAACGGCTCGATGTTCGATTGCGCGACGCTCATCCACGGCGCTTGAGTTCGAACGATCAGCGGCGCGCCGAGGCGCTAGATTCGCCCCGTTCGAGCAGCGCCTTTTGTTGAGCCGGCGCTCGCCGCCGTCGCGCAGGTTCTTGGGGAGCCGTTCCCAGGCCGCGCGGTTCATCAGAAGCGAGAACGGCGCCCACGCGTCATTGGTGAGTGAGTGTACGGCTGCACTTCGCAATACTTGCCGGGTCTGCACCAGCTTTGGGCCGAGATCGGCGCCGTTGGCGACGTCATCTGTAGCGAGCTCGCGGGCCTCGACAGGAAGCGGGCTAGCGGTAGAGCGCTGCTGTAGCGCTCGCGAGGTTTGCAATGCGCGTACGCAGCTCTGGCGGCCCGAGCACCTCGATCGCGTCGCCGAACGCCAGGAACTCGCGCGCGGCCTTGTCGGTCGATTCAATCGGCACGGCCACGACGGTCGGATCGAGCGGATCCCGCACGAGCCGTGCGACTCGTGCACCGAGGTTCGCCAGCAAAGGTTCGGCACGCTCCGATAATCGAAGCGTTGCGCTGCCGCGAGTGAGGCTGTCCTCGAAGCGCGCCTTCGACGCATCCCAGAAAGCCGGAAGATCGAAATCATCCGGCACCGTGAACGTGCCTTCGAGCAGCTCGAGGCTCGCGATCTCTGAGACGCGATACGTGCGGATTTTTCCGAGGTGGCGGCCGACGAGGTGCCAGGTCGCATTTTTCAGCACGAGGCCGAGGGGATCGACCTCGCGCTTCCTGCGGGCGGTCCAACTCGTGTAGTCGATGCGGATCCTGCGCTGATCCCAGACCGCTCGCGCGAGCTGCGGCAGTTGCTGCGGGGTCGCGGTCGCATCGTACCAGCGAGCGAGGTCGAAGTGGATGCGCGCTCGCGTGCGTCGCGCTTTGGTCGCGGCGGACGGCGGAATTGCAGCGAGCAGCTTTCGCTCCGCGCCGGCGGCAGCCGAACCGACCCCGAGCGCATCGGCCACGGTCGACCATCCGGCGAGCGAGAGCGCCTCCGATTCGGCGAGATCGAGCCCCGTCAGGCGCGTGCGATACCCCTCGACGAGCCGGATGCCCCCACCGTTCCCGCGCTCCGCGTAGACCGGAACGCCGGCTTCGGAGAGCTGCTCCACATCGCGATAGATCGTTCGTATCGAGACCCCGAGGTCGGCGGCGAGCGCGGGCGCCGTCGCGCCGCCTCGAGTCTGAAGGTTGAGTAGCAAAGCGATCTGCCGGCCGGAGCGCATCCCCGGGCCTTCGGCGGCCGGTCCCGCCAAACCTGACGTCACGTGTCAAGTTCGCTTGATATCGTCATTCCATGAGTTCCGCGACGAAGACCATCGCTGCCGTCCTGCTGACCGCAGGCGCACTCTCGATCGCACCGCTATCGGTGCCTGCGCTCGCCCAGCCGGCGGCCTCTCCCACGGCGCACGACGCGCGCAATGATTGGGATTTCCTCTATGGAACGTGGCGCACGCACTACCGTATACTCCGCCATCGGCTGGTCAACAACCACGACTGGTATTCGTGCGAGGGGACGTCGGTGATCCGTCCGTTCTGGCAGGGCGACGGCAATCTCGAAGACGGCGATCTCACGTGTCCGAAGCGGTACATCGGCGGCGTGACGTTGCGCCTCTACAACCGCACGACGCACAAGTGGTCGCTGTGGTGGGGAACGCGAAAGCTCGGCCTCGTGCCCCCGCCGCAAGTGGGTGAGTTCGACGCAAATGGTGTGGGCAATTTCGATGCGCCCGACATTCAGGAAGGAAAGCACGTGATCGTTCGCTTCCGCTGGTCGCGCGTCAACGGCGCGCCGCGTTTTGAGCAAGCATTCTCGACTGATCACGGCGCCACGTGGGAAACCAATTGGACGACCGATTACGAACGCGTTCCGGCTACGACCAAAGGCGTGTGGAACGCGACGCCGCGCGAGAGAACGAGGGCTCGAGAGACGAACGCGGTGCTGCGTCGCATGGTCAGTATGTGATGCCGATCCGTTAGCGGAGGCAACTGGTCCTCGAGCAAGCGACCCCTTTTAGGGCTTCGGCGCGCATCACCAGGAGCGGCGTGCGTCATCATTCGAACTACAGCTCGGCGGGTTTGCCAAGCTCTAGAGGGTTTCCAGGATGACGACGGTCGCGAACCCCGGCGTGTCGGATGGCACGGCCGAACTCAACCGTACGTGGCCGAGCGAAGGCCTCACCCGCGTGCCGTATTGGGTGTTCGAAGCCGCCGACGTGCACGTGGCAGAGCAGCAGCGCGTGTTCGAGGGGCCGTCGTGGAACTATCTGTGCCTGGAGGCTGAGCTGCCGAATCCGGGCGACTTTCGGACGACGTTCGTCGGAAAGCTACCCGTCATCGTCGTGCGCGACCGTCAGGGCGAGATCAACGCGTTCGAGAACCGCTGCGCGCACCGCGGCGCGCTGATCGCGCTCGACAACAGCGGCAGCGCGAAGTCGTTCAGCTGCGTGTACCACGCCTGGAGCTACGACCTCAAGGGCAACCTCACCGGGGTCGCGTTCAAGAACGGCGTTCGCGGCGAGGGCGGGATGCCGGCGTCGTTCTGCATGGCGGATCACGGGCCGCGCAAGCTGCGCGTCGACGCGGTCGGCGGGCTCGTGTTCGCGACGCTCGCTTCCGAGGCGCCGCCGCTGCGCGAGTATCTCGGCGACGAGATCGTCGCGCGCATCGAGCGGGTGCTGGCCGGGCGCACGCCGGTCGTGCTGGGACGCTTCACGCAGAGCTTGCCGAACAACTGGAAGCTCTACGTCGAGAACGTGAAGGACTCGTACCACGCGAGCATCCTGCACACGTTCTTCACCACCTTCGGGCTCAATCGCCTC
>Ga0182024_10008887_pt1 | contig 20990 bp, 18 predicted proteins | sample P32metaG_FD_120480 | JGI IMG/M metagenome (GOLD analysis project Ga0182024, IMG submission 120480) | Permafrost microbial communities from Stordalen Mire, Sweden - P3-2 metaG (Illumina Assembly) | ecosystem: Environmental > Terrestrial > Soil > Wetlands > Permafrost | place: Sweden: Stordalen...
CGATTCTGGAAGCGGTCACCTTCACTCCTGTGGGCTTCGGTAAGCCGCTCAACGACCGACTGGCGGACCATCCCAAAGGCAAGATCTGGCAGCGCCGCCTCGCCATGTCGCATTGGGAGATTATTCGTGACAACTTCGAAGACGATCACTGCCGAAGTTTTATGTTGTGCGGGCCGTGGGGAAACATGCCGCCGGAAAATCCCGTGACCGGGCGGAATGCCTACTCTACTTTCAATCAGCAGAAGTTCAGCCGGCCGCTGCCCAAGGGTGGTTCTGGAAAACTGAGCGAAGCGTTGGCAAGATTCATCGAGGCACATGGCGGCGTCATCCTCACCAACAAGCCGGTGCAGCGGCTAATTATTGAAAGCGGCAAGTGCGTTGGAGTGGAGTGCGCCGACGGCAGTTCTTACCGTGGCGAGAAGGCCGTTCTCTCCACCATTCACATCAAGCAATTGGTCGATATGGCTCCCAAAGAGGCATGGGGACAGGATTTCGTTGAAGGCGTGGAAACATGGCAGAGTGAGTGCCAAATTTTTTCCGTGAGTCTCGCCACTACAGAACCGCCGAAATATGCTGTGCAAGGCGGAACTCTGACGCCCGTGCATTCCGGTTACCTTGCGCATCCCGAGCGCGCGCTTCGCTTTGGATATGACTACGCGTGCGGTGCAGTCAATACCGAGGAGCCTCCTCTGCACGTGATCTGCTGCAGCGTGCCCGACGCCACGCGCGCGCCCGCCGGAATGCACACCATCAAAGTGATTGGCTACCAGCCCTACGAATTGAAAGAAGGCCCGCAGCACTGGGACGAGATCAAAGACAAAGTTGCCGACGCAAATCTTAGTTACGTGCGGAAGTTTGCGCCGAACCTTACCGATGACAAGATTCTGGCGCGCATTGTCGATAGTCCGCTCGATTTCGAGCGCATGAATGCGCACAACTGGCATGGCAGTTGTCATGCCGGCTCATGGGGACCGGCGCAGTCTGGCAACATGCGCCCCGTGCCCGGATGGGCGCAGCACCGCATGCCGATTCCCGGTCTCTATCAAACGGGAGCGACCACGCACCCCGGAGGCTCAGTGACTGGCGCACCCGGAAGAAACGCGGCGGTGGTCATGTTGAAAGATTTTGGAACCAGTATAGAAGCTGTCGCAAACAAGAAAACATAGACAGGAAACATAAACGACCAGAGACATAAACGATAAGAAAACGTAAGCGAGATGAACTCATGCGACCGATTCTAGCGACTAGCGCTTTTCTTGCATTCCTGGCTTTGGCTTTGACGTTGGGCACTCTTCCCCTCCCCGTGCAAGCAGCGGATCAATCGATCAAGGCTGTGGTCCCGGCGAACCCCATGAATCCTGCCGCGCCCGAGCAGCCGCTGCCTTACAGCCATAGGAAGCACGTCTCCATGGGGCTCGAATGCAAGTTCTGCCACGTGAATCCTGATCCCGGAAATCAGATGACATTTCCCGCGACCAGCATTTGCATGACGTGCCATCAAAATATCGGCAAGACAAAACCTGATCTTGCGAAGCTGGCCGAATATGCGAAATCCGGTGAGACGATTCCCTGGGTGCGCGTTTATAAGCTGCTTCCCGGCCCGCGTTGGAGCCATCGCACTCACCTCAACGCCGGCGCCAAATGCGAGAACTGTCACGGCCAGGTTTCGAAGATGGACCGCGTCTCCGAGGTCACCAGCGTGACTACGATGTACAGCTGCCTGAGCTGCCATCAGGCCAATCAGGCGAAAACCTCCTGCAACACCTGCCATTTGTGGCCATCCGCCGAGCTCAGCAAATAAAGATCAATCATGGCAACTCATAACGCGGCAGAAATTTCGCAAACAGGCGCACAAACTCCCGCCGTGAAATCGGACAAATTCGATGTGGTCGTAGCCGGTGCCGGCCACAACAGCCTGGTCGCAACGGCTTATCTGGCCAAGGCCGGCTACCGTTGCCTGGTGCTCGAAGGCCGACCCGCCGTCGGGGGCGCGGTCAAAACTCAGGAACTCACGCTGCGTGGATTCAATCACGATGTCTGCTCGGCAGCGCACAGCACCATCCTGATGAATCCGATGTTCCAGAACAATGAGATCAATCTCAAAGAGTACGGACTGGAATACATCGAGCCCGATCCCGTGATTCACATGCCATTTCCGGATGGCACCTGGCTCACGCAATGGCGCGATCTGGACCGCACCTGCGCCGAGTTCGCAAAATTTTCCAAGAAAGACGCCGCCGCTTACCGGCGAATGCTGGCCGAGTTCGAGAAAGTACGTCCCATCTTTGAAGCGGTCGCATTCACTCCTATCGGCTTCGGCAAGCCCTTGAACGACCGGTTGGCCGAAGTCCCAGACGGCCATCTTTGGCAGCGCCGCGCGGCGATGTCGCAGTGGGAAATCATCCGCGACAATTTCGAGGACGATCACTGCCGCGCATTTCTGCTGGCCAGCCCATTCACTCACCAGCCGCCGCAATATCCCATGACCGGGCGCCTCGCCTACGCTTCGATCCGGGCCACGCCGCGGTGCATTCCAAAAGGCGGCTCAGGCGCTCTTACGCAGGCCCTGGCGCGCTATATCGAGGCTCACGGTGGCGTCATTTTGGTGAACAAGGGCGTGGCCCGCTTGATCGTTGAGAATGGAAAATGCACTGGCGTTGAATGTGCCGATGGAAGCCAGTATCGCGCCGAGAAGGCCGTCCTTTCCACGATCCACATCAAGCAACTTGTAAACATGGCCCCGCAGGAACTCTGGGGAGAAGATTTTCTTTACGGCGTCGACACATGGCAGCCTGAAATTTCGGCGGTGGTCGCGCACTACGCCACCACAGAAGCGCCCAGGTTTCAGTCTGACAGCGGCCCAATCGAGCCCGTGGAAACCTGCGTGATGCCCAGTTCAGCGCGAGCTCTGGGGTTCATCTATGACCACCTGTTGGGCAGAGTGAACCTGGAGAATCCGCCTCTCGAGATAACCTGTTGCAGCACCGTCGATTCAACCCGCGCGCCCGCCGGAATGCACACGTTACGCGTTCTCGGCTTTCATCCTTACGACCTCAAGCAGGGCCATGAGCATTGGGACGAACTGAAGCACGAGGTTGCTGAATCGAATCTCAACTACATGCGCCGCTTCGCACCCAACCTCACTGAGGAGAAGATTCTCGCGCGATTCGTGGAAAGCCCTGTGGATCTAGAGCGCATGAATCCGCACAACTGGCACGGCAGTTATCACGCTGGCGCAGCCGATGCGTCGCAGTCCGGAGCGTTGCGTCCTATGGCGGGATGGGCGCAGCACCGCATGCCGATCCCTGGCCTTTATCAAACCGGAGCGACCACCCATCCGGGAGGATCGGTGACCGGAGCCCCCGGCCGCAATGCAGCGACGGTAATGCTGAAAGATTTTGGAACCAGCATCGAAGCCGTGGCGAGCAAGAAAGCTTGATCGCGGTCATTTACGACGCTCGTTAAGCAGACTCTCTCAAAGCGAATTGTTTCAAGCGCGCTCGGCAAGCGCACTCTTGATGCGCTCAGGCGTGAACGGCACCTGGCGGATTCGAGCGCCGGTCGCATCAAAAATCGCATTGCCGATCGCCGCGGCTGCCAGTGTGATCGCAGTCTCGCCCGCTCCAGTCGCTTTCATTCCCGGACGGTCGATAAGAACGCTTTCGATCGGCGGAACATGAATTCCAAGCGGCAGTGAGTTGTAGGTCTGCCAATCGATGGACGTCACCTTGCGATCGTCCCAAGTAATTTCCTCGCCGAGCGCACGGCTGGTTCCCTGCAATAAGCCACCTTCGATCTGATTGCGCAATCCGTCAGGATTGGAAATTGGCCCGCAATCGTGAGCAATTACAAACCGCTGCACCTGCATCCGACCGCTTGCCTGGTCCACTTCGACTTCGGCGACCAGCGCAGCATATCCGTTGTCCCCCTCATAGGCGACACAAGCAATGCCGCGCCCCGTCACCGTACCGGTTAGCGCATGGCTGGGCTTTGGCGAGGGCCGGGCATCCCAGTTCGCCGCCTTGGCCGCGGCCTTCACCACGTCGATCACCCTGTCTTCCGTCAGGTGCTGCAAGCGGTACGCAACCGGATCGGATTTCACATATGCGCAAATCTCGTCCATGAAGCCTTCGTTCGCAAAGGTGTTTTGCAGACGCAGCGGCGAACGCAATGGCCCGGTAAAAAACGGCGACTTCACAGTATGTGCGAGCACGCGTTCGCTGCCCACCGAACCTGATCCTCCGCACTTCCCGCCAATACATCCGGCAAGGTAGGGCGGGACAGCGTTGCTGCCGTTGCGAAGTTCTCCTGTGGGTTCGGCCGCCGCTTTCGGCGCAACCGTATCCGGCTCGAAGCCAGCGAGCATTCCAGTGACCACGTTACCGGGCTTGTCATACCCCGGCCGTCCACCAAAAGATACTGCCCAGGTCTCACAGTCCCATGCCGCGATCGCGCCGCTCGCGTCGACTCCGGCTTGGTGCTCGATCACGCACGCGGCTCCATAATTCTCGGAAATAAATTCATCCTGCCGCGTGAGTTGTACGCGGACCGGCCTGTGCACTGCCTGTGACATCAGCGCCGCATCTAGCGCGGCTGAATCCGCGGCGTTGAGTCCGTAACAGCCAGCGCCACGAACAAAGACCACGCGTACGTTATCGAGCGGCAAGCCGGTGAGCACCGAAACGCTATGCCGCGTGGGATACACCGACTGTGTCGCCGACCAAACCGTCGCCCGGTCAGCCTGCACATCCGCCACCGCGCAGGATGATCCGATGGAACCGTGCGCCTGATACGCATGCGAGTATGTTGCTTTCAAAACGTGCGCAGCCGACTTCAGTTTTTCATCCACGTCTTTGGAATTGACCAGCATCACCTCGCGGGACGGTTGTTTCCGGATATATTCGTAAAAATCCTTCTGCGCCGGAAGCCCGGTACCCGGCTTCCATGTGACCTTCAGAGTTTTGGCCGCCTCCGCCGCCTGCCACTGCTTCTCCGCCACCACGCCCACGAAGTTATTTTTAACGACAACCTTGATGACTCCCGGAATGTGCTGCACGGATTTTTCGTCTACGCTCGCCACCGTCGCGCCCGTCTCCGTCGGACGCACCACCCGGCCGTGAACCATTCCCGGCACGCGCACGTTGTGAACGAATTCGAAGGTTCCGGTCATCAGCGCAACCCGCTCCATCGACGGAACAGGCTTCCCCAACACAGTCCAATCGGCTGGCGCTCTGCGCTTCGCCTGTACGTTTAGAGCAATGCCGAAGTGCTTGCCGCCGATCAGTTCGACATAGCTGACATGGCGTCCATCTTTCGCACTGATAACACCATCCGCAACGGTGAGTTGCTCGTCGGGCACGCCCAATTGCTGCGCAGCCATTCCGATCAGCGCCTCTCGCGCTGTCGCCGCGGCTTGCGCTAGATTCTGATTATTGAAATTGGTAGGAGTAGATTGGCTTCCAGATGTTGTTCCCTGGTCCGGTGTAACGGACGTGTCACACTGAATCAACTTGACCGCGCTGATGGGCACGCATAATTCCTCGGCAACCAGTTGCGTCTGAACCGTGTACATGCCCTGCCCAAAGTCGCACTTTCCGCTATACGCGGTTACCGTCCCATCGGACGCGACCGCCAGCCACGAGTCCAGGCTTGCCGGATCGATATGCGATTTATGCGTGTCGAATGGGCCTTGCGCGTGCGCCCACGGTCCAATCAAAGACGCGGCACTAAAACTCACAACCAGCGCGCCAGAACTCTTCAGAAAGTCTCGCCGGGAAAAGTCTATTTTCATGCGAGCCTCGCCTGATATCGTTTGATTGCCCGCATCATGCGCGTGTGCGCGAAACAGCGGCACAACACGCTCGCTAACCCCTCGCGAATTTGCTCTTCCGACGCCTTCGGCTTTTCATCCAGCAGCACCTTCGCCGAAAGAATCACTCCACTCAGGCAAAACCCACACTGCGCGGCCTGCTCGTCGATAAAGGCTTGCTGAATCGCATGCGGCTTTTCCGGCGTGCCCAGACCCTCCAGCGTAGTAACCTCGTCATGCTTCACGGCGCTGACCGGCATCACGCAGGAACGCACTGTCTGCCCCCGAATAATCACAGTACAGGCTCCGCACTGCGCCAGGCCGCAGCCAAATTTCGGCCCACGCAATTGCAGTTCGTCGCTGAGCACATACAACAGCGGCGTTTGCGGATCTACATCCACGGTGTGGGTGCGACCGTTCACCTTAAGAACCATGGCCATGATTCACTCCCAATCCATTACAGTTTACAGATTGCATCGCAGCGTAAGCCAACGACTGATAGTGCCGCAGTTTCCAATCGGTGGTCGTTCTTCGCGACCTTTGCGGAAATTCCTTTGCGCCCTTTGCGATCAAAAGCTTTTAAAAGTTTCTATCAAATCGACGCCGCTATCTCGGCTTCGGAGACAGACCAACTTCTTTTTCTGTGTCAGCCGGCCGCGGCTCCATGCGCTTGCGCAGGTCCGCGGCATCCAGTTCCCCCTCCCACCGGCTGACTACAAGCGTCGCCACGCCATTGCCTACAACATTCGTGAGGGCACGGCATTCGCTCATAAATTTATCGATGCCCAAAAGCAAAGCCAGAGTTTGTATCGGGATGCCGGGCACCGCCGTGAGCGTCGCCGCCAGAGTTACAAATCCTGTTCCGGTAACGCCCGAAGCGCCTTTCGAAGCAATCATCGCGAATAGAAGAATCCCGAAGAGCTGGCTAAAGCTCAGATGAATATTAGTCGCCTGCGCCAGGAAGAGCACCGACAACGTCATATAAATGTTGGTGCCGTCGGTGTTGAAGCTGTACCCAGTAGGAAAGACAAGTCCCACGATGGAGCTCGACGCCCCAAGGTTCTCAAGTTTCCGCATCATGTCGGGAAGAACCGTCTCCGAAGAGCTGGTGCCGAGCACAATCAGCAATTCTTCTTTGATGTAGGCGACGAAGCGAAAAATGGAAAAGCCGGCGAGCCGCGCAACCACTCCCAGGACCACAACGACAAAAAGAATACTGGATAAATAAAACGTCCCGATCAACTTGGCAAGATTAGCGAGCGAAGCTAAATTGTAGCGTCCAACGGTGAATGCGATCGCTCCAAACGCGCCAATAGGCGCGGCTTTCACGATGATGCGAATAATTCCAAAGAAAACTTTGCCGGCGGCGCTGATGACGCTCGTGATCTTTGCCCCGAGATCGCCGAGTCTGGACACGGCAAAGCCCGTGAGGATGGCGATCAACAATATTTGCAGCACGTCGCCCTGCACGAAGGCAGCGACAAATGTATCGGGAATGATGGCTTGCAACCGCGCTACAAGCCCGACGTCCTTAACGTGGCTTACATAACCGGCGACCGCTCTTGGGTCCAGGGTCGAGGGATTAATATTCAAGCCTTTGCCCGGCTGCGCGACGCTGGCAACGATCATTCCGATGATTAGCGCCAGAGTGGATACCAACTCAAAATAGAGCAGGGCCTTCACGCCGACTCGTCCGACCTTGCGCATATCGCTCATCGACCCAATGCCTTGCACCACCGTGCAAAAGACAATGGGAGCGATCATCATGCGGATCAGGGCGACGAATCCGTCGCCCAGCGGCTTCATCGCAATGCCGGCGTTCGGGAAGAAGTGTCCCGTCAAAATGCCGACGAGCATCGCGACAAGAACCTGCACATACAGAACGCGGTACCAGGGACGGCGTGTGGGCGAAGCTGTCATTGAAATTCTGCGTTCAATAAGCGCGGTGCAACGGAGGCTGTTTGTGAATCAGCACCCGCTCCAAGTTCTGCCATGCCGTGCGAAACAAAATCGCGGCCGATTGTCGAGTTACTCCGGCAATGTGCGGCGTCAGCAACAATCGTTGTCGAGCTTCTCCGGATAATGCAAGCAATGGATTCTCTGGCGTTGGCGGTTCGGTGGTGTAGACGTCGACTGCGGCTCCTCCGATATGGCCCAACTCCAGATGCTTGGCGAGAGCCGCCTCATCGACTACTCCGCCTCGCGAGGCTTGAATCAAGACCGATCCCGGCTTCATACTTGTCAATTCTCGCTCGCCGATCAACCCTTGGGTCGCTGGAATGAGCGCCACATGCAAGGTGAGAATATCCGCGGCCTGGACCAACAGATCTAATGACATCGCAGTTGCGCCCAGCGCTTCGACCACGCTCTTCGCCACGGGAGCCGGATCGTAGTAACAAATCCGGCATCCCATTTTGTGAAACAGCTCGGCAACCGCGATTCCAATCACTCCGAAGCCGACCACACCGGCCAGCAGGTCTTGTAATCCGGATAGATTGCCGGCCAGCATTCGTGAACGAAACGCCACGTAATTTCCTGCCTCAATTTCTTCGTCTGCCCATGCCAGGCGTCGCAGAAGCGTCGAGGCACACGTGACAACATATTCCGCGACCGCCTGATTGCTTCCGCCGGGAACATTCGCAACCGGAACTCCAAGGCGTTGCAAGGCAGCGCGGTCCAGACGATCCAGGCCCGCGCCAGTGATCTGCACAAACTTGACGCTGGTATCGGCAAAGAGCTCTGTCGAAAGCTTGGGGCCCACGGCGGGAATCAGCAGGGTGCTTGCGGTCTTGAATAGTTGGGGAACGTCAGGGTCGCTTGGACTGCGATAGACAACATTCAACGAGGCCGGGGCGCGTTCTCCGGCGCGTTCGAAATCGGACTGCGGGCGCAGGCACAGAACGTCACACGTCATAGACGCGCCGGGGGAACGGAAGCTGGGATCGATTCAGTGGTAGCGCTCGCAACATCGCCCACCGGGAAAAAACATAGAAGCTGCAAAGGGGCATCGCCGATGTTGCGCGTGTAGTGCTTTTCGCCAGCGGGAATCCAGAGCGTATCTCCTGCCTTAAGCTGATACTCACCGGAATCAGCGATCGTTACACCACTTCCTGAGAGAACGAAGATGCATTCTTCAAATCCAGAATGAGAATGGGGGGGCCGAGCAGGGCTGCCCGCAGCGGCAACCGGAATCTCAACCAGCCGCAGCGTGACCGAATGCGTTCCCTTTTTCCCCGAGAGAATTTCCATCGACTTGCGGCCGGGAAGGCCGAGCTGCGTCGCTTCCGCTTGAGTGAAAATACGCGCCATCGTCTACCCGAGTGAATTCCGTGACGCGGCGATTTTCTGCACCGCATCCAGCTGTTTGAAGATTTCTTCCGCTTCCGAGGAAATCGCTTCCGCCAGAACCTTCACCATATTCGCGCCCTTCTGCAACGTCGCGCGTTCGGGAGTGCCGTACCAGCCGGTGGGCGCAATCGAACGAATCTCGCCCAACACCGGTTGAAAATTTCTGGTGCGGCGAAGCTTATCCATTTTATTTCCGTGTTGCCGGTCGGAGGAATCGACAATGCGATCCGCATTCACCAACTCAGGCCGAATCGCCAACACAGCCAGTGCCTCGATCTCACCCCCATGCGAGAGCCCGCCGCAGTCCGGTCCGAACATTTCCTCGGCCACGTAGCAGGCCTGCACTGTCACCACGGTCATTCCATGATCAAGATGCAACGACTGGGCCGCGATCGCCAGCGCGGGAATGTTGCCCTCGTGCCAGTTCAGAATCAGCAGCCGCTTCGCCCCATGCTTCGCGGTTGAAATGCACGTTTCCTTCACCACCTGAATATAAGTATCGTTCGAGAGCGTGATCGTCCCTTCAAATCCCATGTGCAGCGGCGTCACACCCAGCGGTCCGCCGGGCAGCACCAAACCGTCCATCCGCTCGGCAACGCCTTCGGCGATCACGTTCGCGGCAAAAATGTCGGTGCCCGTCGGCAGGTGCGGACCGTGCTGCTCCACGCTGCCCGCCGGCAGAATCACCAGTGGATTTTTCTTGAACTGCGCCGCAATTTCCGGCTGGCTGAGTTCGATGAAATAGCGGCTAGGCAAGTTGAGGGCTCCGGTTGGCAAGTTTGGACTGCGCATCTCCCATTACTTCCGCAATCTGCACATATTGGCCATTTCGCTCAATCGACTTGAGCGCCGCATACACCACGGCTACCGCGGCGTTCCCGTTCTGCGCGCTGAGTTCTCCGGGCTTTCCAGTGCGGCAGCAGTCCGCAAATATTTCCAGCTCGGTGCGGAACATGTCGCTCTCGGGAACCTTGATCTCCTCGCGCTTGGCGTAACCATCTTTGCCGCGCTGTATATAAAGGATGGAGCTCTCGTGCAAGAGTGCCGGAGTATCCCATGTGCCAAAGTCGATCTCGTAATGCATCAGTCCTTTTGAGCCGAAGACACGCACGGCAAAAATACCCGGCGAGGTCCAGCACGAACCGACGTACCCGATCTTGCCATCGCTGAACTTCACAAATGTCATTGACTGGTCGTCGACCTCGGCGCCCACGGGGGAAAGCTTCGAGGCCATCGATCCCGCTTGTACAATCTCGCCGCCCAGGTAGCGCAGCACGTCGAATTGATGAATGGCCAATTGGGATAGCGGACCTCCTGGCGCCCGGTCTTTGTACCAGCGCCATGTTTTCGGCGTCAATTCCAATGCGCGCTCGTTGGAGAAGTTGGCCTCGATGAACGCCACTCGCCCTAATTCTCCGGCATCGATGGCTTCTCGAATTTTGCGAATGCCGGCCATCAGCCGCGCGCTGTGCCCGACGGTGACCGTGATTCCATATTTCTCTTGCAACCCGGCAATTTCTAATCCTTCTTCCAGCGTGCTGGCGATCGGCTTCTCGGTATAAATATGTTTCCGCGCTTTAGCGACTTCGAGCGCCACCGGTAAATGCTGCTCGTTGGGGACGGTTAAAATCACTCCCTTGATTCCCGGATCACGAAGCATGGTCTGCAGATTGGAAACGGTGGGAATTCCGATCTCCTGTGTGAAAGCTTGCCGCTTCTCTTCCGAGCGGCTGTATCCGGCAACGATCGTGATTGCTTTTGAGTTGGATAAAGATCGGCTCAACACTTTTGCCCAGCGTCCCAATCCGACAATTCCTACTTTCACCATAGCGACCCCGCTAACTCTCTAACCTAATTAAAGAATTTTCTGGACAAATAGCTGCTTGCCAAACTGGCCCAGTCATCGTACGATATTACGGTATGACGATCCAGTCAAGTACTACCTCAGAATTTGGAAGTTCTAATCTCCTTCCGATTCGTAAATCGGCAGCCCCACTCCGCAATCAGGTGCTCGATGAATTGCGCCAGTCGATTATCTCCGCCCGCATGGCGCCCGGAACACGGCTTGTAGAGCGGGAATTGATCGGCATGCTGGGCGTCTCTCGAACTGTGATCCGCGAAGCCCTGCGGCAATTGGAATCCGAGGGTCTCATCAGCATCATTCCTAATAAAGGACCGGTGGTTCGTGAACTCACCGTAGCCGAGTCGAAGGATTTGTATTCGATCCGTGCCGTACTGGAAGGATTGGCCGCGCGACTTTTCGCAGAAAATGCGGACCAGGATCAGATTCTGAAATTAGAAATCGCTTTGGACGCAACGTTCGAAGCTTACCAGGGTGATGACCCGGATCGCGTCCTTGAGTGCAAAAACAAATTTTATGACGTGCTGTTCGAGGGCGCTCACAGCGAAACCTTGTCTTCGATGATCGGTGCCCTGCACGGGCGCATATCTCGCTGGAGAGCCCTGGGACATCGTCATCCGCAACGCTCCACCACTCGCTGGGAAGAAAGTATTTTGGGATTGCGCGCGACGCTCGACGCCATCAAGCAGCGCGACGCCGATTTGTCGGAGAAGCTCATGCGCGAAGAAGTCACCAAAGCCGCGGCCGAAATTAACCGGCTGATCGAATCCGATTCGTCGTGGTCCAGCGGTCAGCCGCAGCACTAACAGAGTTGCAAAAAAACAACTCACTGTTACTCGCACTCACTCATTCACCGGAGGAAAGATGGCAATCGATTTTATTGTGCACGATAAAGCCGACAACGTTGGCGTTGTCGTGGTTGAAGACGTTCAAGCCGGCAAAAAACTTAGCGGATGGGTCATGGAAACCAATGAAACCATCGCCCTGCCTGCACTCGATGCCGTGCCCTTGGGGCACAAGATCGCTCTTGCGAACCTGAAGAAAGATATAACGATTTTGAAATACGGTCACGATGTGGGGCGCACCGTCGCCGAAATCGGCGCGGGACGCCATGTTCATACTCATAATCTGAAAACAAAGAGGTGGTAACGGTGAGAAGCTTGGATTTCCTCGGATACCGGCGCGAAAATAAACGAGTAGGCATTCGCAATCATGTCGTCATCCTGCCGCTGGACGATCTTTCAAACGCGGCTGCTGAAGCGGTCGCACACAACATTAAAGGAACACTGGCGCTTCCCCACGCCTACGGCCGCCTGCAGTTTGGCGAAGACCTCGAATTGCACTTTCGAACCTTGATCGGCACGGGATCTAATCCGAACGTCGCGGCTTGCATCGTGATCGGCATCGAGCCCAGTTGGACCGGCCGCGTCGTGGACGGCATCGCCTCAACCGGCAAACCCGTTGCTGGATTTTCCATCGAAGGCAACGGCGACATTTCAACCATCGCCTCCGCCTCGCGAAAGGCGCGCGAGTTCGTACAGTGGGCTTCGGAGAAGCAGCGCGAAGTCTGCCACGTGAGCGAGCTCTACGTATCGACCAAATGCGGCGAAAGCGACACCACTTCCGGGCTCGCATCATGTCCAACTGTGGGCAATCTGATCGACAAAATCGATCCCCTCGGCTCTACCACCTGTTTCGGCGAAACCTCCGAACTCACCGGCGCCGAAGCCGTCTGCGCCACTCGCGCCGCCAGCAAAGAAGTCGCGGATAAGTTTTGGCAAACTTTCAACGCATATCAGGACGTGATCAACCGCTACAAAACCAACGATCTCTCGGAGTCGCAGCCAACCAAGGGAAACATTGCCGGCGGCCTCACCACCATCGAGGAAAAAGCTTTTGGCAATCTCCAGAAGATCGGTAAGAAAGCAAAGTTCATCGACGTGTTAAAGCCCGCGGAAGCCCCTGATCGTGGCCCCGGCTTATATTTCATGGACACGTCTTCAGCCGCCGCCGAATGCGTCACCCTGCAAGCCGCCGCTGGATTCGTGGTTCATCTCTTTCCCACCGGTCAGGGCAACATCATCGGCAATCCCATCGAACCGGTGATCAAGCTGACCGCTAATCCCAGAACCGCACGCACCATGCCCGAGCACATCGACCTAGACATCTCCGGAATTCTTAAGCGCGAGCTAACACTCGACGAAGCGGGAGACCGCCTCCTCGACATCATGATGCGCACCTGTAACGGCCGCCTCACCTGCGCCGAAGCTCTCGGCCATCGTGAATTTGTCATGACCAAGCTCTACCAGAGCGCATAAGCGAAGGGATCTGCCATGAGATATTGCCGTTTCATTCTTGACGAGAAGCCGGAGTACGGTGTGGTCGCATCCGTGAACGGAAAAGATTCGATCACGCATGTATTCCTCGTCCCTCCGGACGAGAAAAGAGCGGGCGAGCCTTTTCGCTCAAGAAAGATCGAACCGATCGCGCTTGATCAGGTCCGCATCTTAGCTCCGGTAAATCCCTCCAAAATTGTTTGCGTGGGCCGCAACTACCGGGCTCATGCCGCGGAAATGGGCAAAGAGGTTCCCAAGGAACCGCTGCTTTTTTTCAAACCTCCGTCTTCCCTGATCGGCCCCGGTGACAGTATCTGCCGTCCAAAGGCCAGCCAGCACACTGACTACGAAGGGGAACTTGGAGTCATCATCAGCCGCCGCTGCCATCGTTTGGCTGAGGACGAAGATGTTCGCCCGTACATTCTTGGCTATACGGTGGTGAATGATTTCACTGCGCGCGATCTCCAGAGAAAAGATAGTCAGTGGGTGCGCGGCAAAGGCTACGACACTTTCTGTCCGGTCGGACCGCTGGTCACGGATGAAATCGATCCGTGGAAGGGCGTAAGAGTGACCACGAAAGTGAATGGCGCAGTCCGCCAGGACGGAACCACCGCCGATTTCATTTTTTCTCTCGACGTGCTCATTCGCTACACAGCCAACATCATGACTTTACTTCCCGGCGATCTTATCGCCACTGGAACGCCGGACGGAGTCGGCCCTGTTGTCGCGGGAGACGTGGTCGAAGTCGAAGTGGAGGGCATCGGAAAATTGTCGAATCCGATTGTGGACGACCCGAGCTAGCAATTTCAACGGTCAGCGCATTCGAGGCCCCCGATCTTGCATATTCTACTCAAGCATTTCCTACTGACAACCGGAGTACTGGGGTTTCCGTTCTGGAGGTGGAATCTGTCTTCGAAGATCAGAGTAAGTGCGTCAAAAGAAATGCTCGCAGCGCTGCCTGGCGTTGTCTGTATTTTTTTGCCGTTAGTGGGATTCGCGCAAACGAGTGCATCTCCGGTTAGGGATCCGGCCCAGGAACAGCCTGAGTCCAGCAACATGTCGCTCGTTGGCTCGAATGATCTTCAGTCTAGAAGCGCGTACCAGCCCACGATTCAGAAACAGGGCGACCGATGGATTGCCTACATCGGCCATCTAGGTGGCTCTGCGATGAACCCGCAGACGGGTCAGGTTGAGAACAACGGCACCTCGATCGTCGACGTTACTGACCCTGCCCATCCCAAGTACCTTGTGCATATTCCGGGCGAAGCTCCCACGCCAGGGAAGCCGGAAGCTGGCGGCGCGCAAATGACTCGAGTCTGCGACGGCAAGATTCTGCCGCACGCCGATAAGAGCAAGTTCTACTTACTGCGTACCTTCGGGAACTCCGCCCACGAAATCTGGGATGTCACCATTCCGGAAAAACCGAATCGCCTCACCGTGGTGGTGGACGGACTACGGGATACTCACAAGAGTTGGTGGGAGTGCGATACCGGGATCGCCTACCTCGTCTCCGGCGATCCGCAGTGGCGCGCCCGCCGCATGACGAAGATTTATGATTTGAGCAATCCGGGAAGACCAGTGTTTATTCGCGACTTCGGCTTGCCTGGTCAGCAACCCGGATCAGTGGGCGCCATGCCCAGCGACGTTCATGGCCCCATCTCCACTGGCCCGCAGGGAAATCGCATTTACTTTGCCTATGGGCCGGGCCATGATGGAATTCTGCAGATCGTCGACCGCGACAAGCTTCTGAATGGTCCCAAGGATCCCACCGAGCAGAACTTGCTTTACCCGCAAATCGCCCGGCTCGATCTTCCTCCGAACGTCGGCGCTCATACCGCTTTTCCGCTGCGCGGCGTTGACATTGCCGAATTCGCGAAACAGAAGACCGGAAAAGTAGAGGATTTTCTCGTCATTCCCGGCGAATCGCTAGCCAATGAATGCCAGGAGTACCGGCAGATGGTTCACATTTTCGATATCACCGACGAGACGAAACCACTCGGCGTGTCCACTTGGACCGTTTCTGAATCCAGCGGAAATTTCTGCAGCCGCGGCGGACGCTTTGGCACACACTCGTCCAACGAGAGCTCTACTCCGATTTACTACAAGCGCCTGATGTTCTTCGCGAATTTCAATGCGGGAGTGCGAGCCATCGATGTACGCGATCCATTTCACCCAAAGGGGGTTGCCTCTTACATTCCTCCCATCACCGATAAAACCGACAAGCGCTGCGTGGGCGGCGGTGCCGATCAGCACTGTAAAATCGCGATCCAGACCAACAACGTAGAGGTAGACGACCGAGGTTACATCTATATAGTGGATCGGGCCAACACCGGTCTCTCCATACTGCAGCTCACCGGATCAGCTCGCCAGATTGCGAACCTTCCTCCCGCGATTCCTTAACCAGAATACCCGGTTCAAATCCCGTCGTCTTGCGCTCGCCCTCTTCGAGAGCGCAGGAACGATTGCGGGTTGACACGGCTCCGGGTTGTTTTATAATGATTCTTATCCAATAATCTTATCCAATAATCATGCGCCTTAGCCATAAGCAGTTCCGTGAGCTGGCGGCAAAGCACGGATTGGCGGTCACGCACCAGCGTCAGGTAGTGTATGAGGCCGTCATCGCTTCCCACGGACATTATTCCCCAGAAGACATTTACGCCACGGTCCGGCGGCGCATTCCGTCTATTTCTCTGGCAACGGTCTACAATAATCTGCGGCTTTTCATCGAGTGCGGGATGCTGCGAGAGGTCACTCCGCATGCGCCCACCCTGCGCGTGGACGGTAATCTTAAACCTCACCATCACCTGGTCTGCTCCCGCTGCAAAGCGGTGCAGGATATCGAAGGAGAGTTCATTGATTTCAACCGGCTATCGCGGCAACTGCCGGATGGCTTTGATCTGACGCAGCCGTTGATCGAGGTCTTTGGCCTCTGTCGCCGCTGCAGCACAAAAACATAGTTCTTTTACGCAATACTCAATCGAGATTCGAAGGAAGAAAACATATATGGAAAATACACTCGCGACATCATCGGGGAGCGTTTCCCCGGAAGCTAAGGACAAAAGCACCAAACCAGAATCGAAGTGCCCGGTAGCTCATGGCGTACGAAAATCGCACACGAATGAGGATTGGTGGCCGAATCAGGTGAACCTGAGGGTCCTGCACCAGCATTCGCCAAAGTCCAATCCGATGGGTAAGGAGTTCAATTACGCGGAAGAGTTCAAGACGCTCGACCTGAATGCGGTGATCAAAGACCTGAATGCGTTGATGACGGATTCGCAGGAGTGGTGGCCGGCCGACTTTGGGCACTATGGGCCGCTCTTCATACGCATGGCGTGGCACAGCGCGGGAACATACCGCATCGGAGACGGCCGCGGCGGTGCCGGAGCCGGGCAGCAACGCTTTGCGCCGCTCAATAGCTGGCCGGACAACGTGAACCTCGACAAGGCGCGCCGGCTGCTGTGGCCGATCAAGCAAAAGTATGGGCGGAAAATTTCGTGGGCCGATCTTATGATCCTTGCCGGCAATGTCGCACTCGAATCGATGGGCTTCAAGACATTCGGTTTTGCGGGCGGGCGAGCGGACGTCTGGGAGCCCGAAGAAGAAATTTATTGGGGACCTGAGGGCACGTGGCTGGCGGACGAGCGCTACAGCGGCGATCGTGATCTTCAGAAGCCTCTCGGCGCGGTGCAGATGGGCCTGATCTATGTGAATCCGGAAGGGCCGAATGGAAAGCCGGATCCCATCGCTGCCGCACGCGATATCCGCGAGACTTTCGCCCGCATGGCAATGAATGACGAAGAAACCGTTGCGCTCATCGCTGGCGGTCATACCTTCGGCAAAACGCATGGCGCTGGCGTTCCCGCCGATTATGTGGGCAACGAACCGGAAGGCGCCGCCATCGAGGACCAAGGCTTTGGATGGAAGAATAAACTTGGCAAGGGTTTTGGGGCTGACACGATTGGCAGCGGCCTGGAAGTTATTTGGACCACAACTCCGACGAAGTGGAGCAATAACTTCTTCACCAACCTGTTCAGCTACGAATGGGAGCTGACGAAGAGCCCGGCCGGTGCGCATCAGTGGACACCGAAAAACGGCGCAGGCAACGGCACGGTGCCGGATGCGCACGATCCTTCAAAGCGACACGCGCCATCGATGCTGACCACGGACCTCGCCTTGCGCCTCGATCCTGCATACGAAAAGATTTCACGGCGCTTTTACGAGCATCCGGATCAGTTCGCTGACGCGTTCGCCAAAGCATGGTTCAAGCTGACGCACCGCGACATGGGGCCGATCCCGCGGTACCTTGGGCCACTCGTTCCGAAGGAACCTCAGATCTGGCAAGACCCCATTCCCGCCATGGATCATAAATTGATCGATGAGCAGGACGCTGCCGCGCTGAAGGCGAAAATCCTCGCATGTGGACTGTCGATTTCGGAACTGGTCACGACGGCCTGGGCGGCGGCTGCGTCGTTCCGCGGCTCCGACAAGCGCGGTGGGGCGAACGGGGCTCGCATTCGCCTCGCGCCACAAAAGGATTGGGCAGTAAACCAGCCGGCGGAACTGGCCAAGGTTTTGCAGGCTCTGGAGAAAATCCAAAAGGAATTCAACAGCTCGCAATCCAACGGGAACAAGGGTGGGGTCCAGGGTAAGAAGGTTTCGCTGGCTGACCTGATCGTTCTAGGCGGCTGCGCAGCCGTCAAGGAAGCTGCGAAAAAGGCCGGGCACGACGTGAAAATTCCTTTTACGCCGGGACGCACGGATGCTTCGCAGGAACAGACCGACGTGCAGTCATTTGCCGTAATGGAGCCGGTCGCGGATGGGTTCCGCAACTACCTCCGAAGCGGACAGGTGCTGTCGGCTGAAGAGTTACTGGTCGATCGGGCACAGTTGCTGACCCTGACTGCCCCCGAAATGACGGTACTCATCGGCGGCCTGCGCGCGCTGAATGCGAACTTCGGGCACACCAAACACGGGGTGTTCACCAACCGGCCCGAGTCGCTGACGAATGATTTCTTCGTCAACCTGCTCGACATGAGTACGAAGTGGGAGCCTTCTTCCACATCCGAGGGCGTGTATGAGGGGCGCGACCGTGCGACGGGCAAAATCAAGTGGACCGCCACGCGCGTCGATCTGGTGTTCGGTTCGCACTCCCAGCTCCGGGCGCTCGCAGAAGTCTATGCAAGCAACGACTCGAAAGAGGCATTTGTGAAGGACTTTGCGGCCGCGTGGAACAAGGTAATGAACCTTGATCGTTACGACCTTGCCTGAGCTTGGCGAAAAGCTTGGCAAGACAGAAGGCTGTCAAGGTCGTGCGTGGTTCTAGAACTGCGTTTTCGCGCGCGAATCGCGGCACGATACGGAATTAAATGCCGGGTGGCGCCCCGTCACCCGGCAATCACGAGTTCCTTTTCCGAAGGGATTTTCGCAATCTGTTCCTGGTTAAGATTCACATGGGCCATCACAGCTTCCGGGGGCAGACGCCTGAGCCAGTTATTCAACGAGACGTCCACAAACTGATCGGCCTTGAACATTTCCAGAAATATGCAATCGGTATCGCCGGTATTTTCGATGTAATGGGTTGCAACCTGGGGAACAAAGCCCACATCGTTGGCATTGAAGTCCATGGTGCGAGCTCGACCCTCATTCATGATGATGCTCATGCGACCTTTGCCTGCCAGCCAGAACTGCCACTCGTTGGCATTGGGATGCCAGTGCAATTCGCGCAAAGCTCCGGGCTTGAGAGCAACGAGCGCCGCGGCGACATTCTTGGTGACAGGGAAATTACGCGAGTCCACAATACGAACCTCGCCTCCCGATGTTTTCCGCGTGGGAGCCATAGCCGACATCTTGAACGTGTATTGGATGGAAGATTCAACGCGCTGCCCTCCAATGGCCGCCTTGTCTTGCGCGAGAGATAGAGGCAGATCCGCGGGGAAAATGTAAAGCTGCTCTTTTCTCACGATTTTCGCGATGGTTTCCTTGTCGAGGCCGAAATTCTTGGCCAGAATGTTCCGTGGCGTGTGGGCGATAGTCTCGGAGAGAAGGAAGGTGCCGTCCTCGGAGAAGTCACCTTGATCGAACACCAGCAGGAACTCGCAACCGTTCGGACGAAGTCCCTGAATGGAATGGGGAAAACCCGCCGGAAAAAGCCACAAATCGCCTTTGTTCACGTCATCGATAAACATCGTGCCGTCTGGATTCATGACCGTGACGCGGGCGTTGCCGTCGAGCATGATCGCCCATTCATCGGCCGTGTGCCAGTGCAACTCGCGAAAGCTACCGGCAGTCAGTCGCATGTTTACACCGGCCAGATCCTTGGAGGTCGGCAGCACCTTCGAGTTCACCTCGTGCGTCCAGCCGCCCTCTTGCACTCGTCTGTGCGCCAGATCGAAGGAGTACCAGACCGGACCGATATCGCCACTATCGGTTGGAGGAGGCATGTTTGAACTCGGGTTCTGCTCCAGCAATACCTTGTTTTCCTGTCCCGGATCGCTTGCCGAATGATCCTTGTCCGCTTGGCGCGTATCTTTCGTTTCCTGCGCGTGCGCAGCAATTCCAGCCAGCGCCGCTGTCGCCAGCGCCGTGGAGCCGACGCCCAAAAAATTCCTTCTCGACAGCTCTGCCACAAGCTTGTTTTCGCCCTGATCACCCACTGACCGCCTCCTTGATGCGCGTCTAAAATGATGCGCGTCTAAAATCGCATTTCGCGTGACAGGTCGCAATCGCCCATCACGGCCCGATTTTTGTCAGTGCATTTCTGGTTCCACTGCGGTCATCGATTCGATCCCGTTGTGCTGGCACTGGCCTTAACGGTTGTCGAATTGCGGAGTTGTCGATTTGCAAAAAGATAGTCCGCGCTTGCGACCGCGGGCTGGCACCCGCTGTCCAAATGCCGTCGCACACGGCCTCAGCAGGAGCTGACGGATGAGGCGCAGAGCCAAGGGAACTGCAGCGCCTCACGTGGTTCAATATCCTTACTTAGGCCAACGCGGTTTGCAGGGACACTCCTGTCTGGTCGATCAGGGGCCTTGCCCGCGTCTCACCACCCCTGCCAACGCAGAGCCCTGGCGGCGTGGAATCAGTCTGCTCGTTCAGATTTCGACAGCGTGACCGCCAATTGACTTTTGCGATCGTAAGATTGGAAAGTGGCCGCAGCCCACTTACCGAGCTATGCTACCCGTTGAGCCCCGCCCGCGCTTGGTAAGGTGAAATGAAAACCTGCGCCGCGGGGCGAGTTTTCGGCACGGTGTGACCTTCACAAATCGAACTGTGAGAAGTGTGATTGTGAAAGCATCTCCGAAACACTTGCTTCTGGCAGCGATTGAACCGTGCGGTATGCGTATCGGTGAAAGTCTCTGTCACTCGATACAACCCTGACGCGCTTGCGTTTTTTTTGAATGAATTGTTGCGAGTTTCTCGGCGTCGGCTTCGCGGGAGTAAACGGCTGTAGACGATGTTGCGGATGTCGCCGCACTCTCGCAGCCCAGAAAAGCTTGGTATTTAGCGGCTCGCCGAAGTCGAGCCCTAGGCAAAAACCAGGTACTCGGTCTTTGAGCTTTGTCGCGGGATGTAAGTATTTGAAAAGATTGGTCGGGGAGAGAGGATTTGAACCTCCGACCCCCTGGTCCCGAACCAG
>Ga0182024_10008888_pt1 | contig 20989 bp, 23 predicted proteins | sample P32metaG_FD_120480 | JGI IMG/M metagenome (GOLD analysis project Ga0182024, IMG submission 120480) | Permafrost microbial communities from Stordalen Mire, Sweden - P3-2 metaG (Illumina Assembly) | ecosystem: Environmental > Terrestrial > Soil > Wetlands > Permafrost | place: Sweden: Stordalen...
ATTTGTTCGGATAAAAACGCTGGCTCTCGGTGCGAAACTCAATCCATTCCAATTTCAAGTCGCGCAGCCGCTTGGCCTCTTCCGGAGTGATCTTTCGTTTCACCCAAAGAAACCCGCGCCGGCTCGCTTTCGCTTCCATCATCTGCCCGATAAGTCCGCCTCGATCCAGCCGCAGGACACGCGACAAAATATCGGCGGCAACCGTCAGGTCGGAGACGCGCAGCGGATCGATGCACACCGACTCTACCGGCAAGCTCATCGCCAGGCGCTGGCCATACCGGTCCAGAATGGCCCCGCGCGGAGCCTTGATCTCGATGAACCTTTCTTGCTGATGCAGCGCCAGCCGCTGATACTCGCCGTGCTTGACGATTTGAAGCTGGCCGAGCCGCAACACGATCAAAGCGACCCAGATCAATCCGAGTCGGAACAATATATTGATGCGTCTTTTGGCGAGCGGATCCATTGCCGGGTGAAAATTTCAGTCTCGTTACTTCTTCGCTAAGATTCTGTCAGAGGACTTGTCTTCCAGATAGACGACCGCCTCCGGCGCCGGATCGACAAAGCGCTGCATTCTCGCCATCTCCTCCAGCCGTGCCGGGCTCAACAGCTTCGCCTCTTCCAGTTCCAGGGCGGCGCGATTCAACTCCAGACGCTGTTTCTCTTGGCGCAGTGCTTCCAGCCGGTAGCCGGCCATCACTCCATATAACGTTGGAAGCAGAAGAGCGATGATCACAGTGGCCACCGCGAACGAGGAACCGATCAGCCGCCAGCACCGGCCAGGCACCCCCGGGTCGGCCTCGCGCGCCACGCCCGAGTTGTCGATGCGCTTCAAATAAAGATAAACATCTTCGTTCGGGAATAAAGGAACGGCGTAGCGATCCTCTTCCTGAAGAATCCGCGCCAGCGGCGAGCCTTGCTCCAGGTCTTTCGCCGTCGGGAATCGATCCAGAATGGTTGCCAGAGTTGCCATTGGTTTTCGTCTTAACTACCTCATCTCCACCGCGCGCAGTTTCGCGCTGCGCGACGGAGGGTTATTGTTGATTTCTTCGGACGCCGGCCTGAGCACGTGCCGCGTAAGCACGGTGGCTCTTCCCGCGCGGGCTAGCGCCTGAAAACTCTGTTTTACTTTGCGATCTTCGAGTGACATGAACGAAAGGATCACCATTCGCCCGCCGCTCGCTACCAAATCCGGCGCGATTGCAAGCAGCCGGTCCAATTGGCCTTGCTCGTCGTTCACCGCCATGCGCAGCGCCATGAAGGTTTGCGTGGCCGGGTGTAACTTGCTCGTCCGGGGCACGGCCACTTCGATCACACGCGACAAGCGCTGTGTCGTGTGGATCGGCCGCGCCCGAACGATTGCTCTGCTGATTCTCCGCGACCTCCTTTCTTCGCCGAATTGATAAATCAAATCGGCCAAGTCTTTTTCTGAACTGAAATTGACAATCTCGTCGGCGGTCCTGGCCTGGCTCCGGTCCATCCGCATATCCAGGGGGCCTTCCGCCATCAGCGAAAATCCGCGCTCCGGTTCCGTGAGTTGATACCGGCTGACACCTAAATCCGCAACCAGGCCGTTCACCCGCTCCACACCCGCGGCCGCTAGAGCACTCCTCAGATCCGCGAATGATCCGTGGTGATACCGGATCCGGTCTGCCCATTGCGCAGTGTTCCGCTTGGCCATCTCCAGCGATTCGGCATCGCGATCGTTTGCGATCACCAGACCGGTCGTCAGCCGCGCCGCAATTGCGCTCGTGTGCCCGCCCATCCCTGCGGTCGCGTCCAGATAAATGCCATCCGGCCGTACGGCGAGGTACTCCAAACACTCGCCCACCATCACCGGGACGTGCATACATAACCGCTACTTGAACCCTCTCGACATGGCTACTTGAAGCCTCTCAGCTTCGCAATCTTCAACTTGTCCGCCAGCTTGTCTTTCGCCTGCCGCTTGCGCGCCTCATATTCGGCCTTCGAGTAAATGTTGATCGCTCCCTGCGAGCAATCCACCCGCACCTCTTGGCTCTCCAGCACCAGCGCGCGCCGCAAGTCGGTCGGAAGCGTCACCCGGCCCTGCGAGTCTACATTCGCCTCCGCTCCGTAATCGTTCGCGATAAATGCCAACGCATCCGCCGCTTCGGGATCTTCGGTGGCTAGCGTCTCCAAAACTTTTTCATTTCCCTTCCACACCGAAATCGGGTAGATTCGAGCTATGCGGTCGTCTACGCTCGTCACAAACAACTTGTCATCTCCGATCGCGCCCAGGTATTGCTGCACATCCACTGGTAGCTTCAGCCTGCCCTTGTCGTCCACGTGGGCGGAAAAGAAACCACGAGGAGGCTCCACGAGCTTCGTTTTGGGCTGATCTTCCACTTTTGTCCAGATTTGGCCACTTCCGGCCTTTGAAAGATTGTGACACGACTCCAAAAAAGAATGCAAGAACTTTTTTTACTAAGGCTTAGACCCCCATTTGCGGGTAGTGCACTACCAGCTATTGTACGGCTTCACTGATGAGACCCTCTCTGTCGACCCTCGGTTGGGGAGACCGGGATCGAGTGATCCTGGATTATCGCAACAGCTACTTTGAAGCGGAAATCGTGACCGTGCTACGGCACCCTAACGCCTGCGGTCTTCTCATCCGTCTTCCCGCTTAGCCGGATGATCGCCGCCGCCGACATGTCCTTCACGGCTTCATGCGAATCGGAGAGGCCTTGCTCCAACTTCGGAATCGAGTCCGCATTCCCGCATTGACCCAGGCCTTTGGCCGCCGCTGCTTTCACCGCCCAATTTTTGTCATTGGTGAACGCCCATTCCAGCAATTGTAGCGAACGAGCATCGCAGTTTTTCGCCAATAGTCCGGCCGCCAGCGATCGCCCGCCCGCCCCTCCGTCCTTCAATGCCTGCTCGGCTGCGACAACTCCCATGTTGAACGGCCCCAGCAGAGCGCCCGAGGCTTCATTGATTCCCATCATTGCGAAAGCTTTGGGATCGCGCATCTTTCGTTTTGCGTCTTGCACCGCGCCATTAATCATCCCTGGCGACGTCTTCTGCTCGCCGGTAAGAACATCTTCAAGAACAAACTTGCCGCTCATGTCTCCTAGATCCAAAAGCGCCTTCGCCGCAGCGAATGCCACTTCGCCGTTCGGGTCGTCCACCTCGGTCTCGAGCGCCTTTATGGATTGCATAGACTTCATTTCCGCCAGTTCCGCAGCGGCCGTCTGGCGAACCATCGGCTCTTTGTCATGCAGAGCTTCTTCCACCAGCCGGATCGCCTCAGGCATCAGCCCAATCGATCCCGTCGAGGCGACTGCCTGCCGGCGTTTGTCCGGGTTCTTATCCACCAGGCTCTGCTTCAGGACCTCCCACGCAGTCTTGTCCGGCTGCGCCAATAACAGTGACATCGGGAGGAACACTGCGATCGTCAGCTTCCTAGACATAAGCTCACCGCCTTCTACTCCAATCGACCACCTAAGATACCCTGTTGAATATATTCCTTGCGCTGCTCATCATCGTGACTGACCACGATGACCAGGTTCTTTTCCGTCTTCATCAGGCCGTTCAGCCACCGCAGTTGAGCCAAAATAGCGCCCTCGTCCTCTTTCACCCACGAGGCGTCCTTGCCTTTTATTAACCGGATTCCGTCCATATGCCAGGCGCTGTCGCCAACGAACAGATACTCCTTGCCATTCTCCAGCGCCACATAAATCATCTGTGACCCGGGCGTGTGCCCCGCCGCCTTCATCAGCGCCATGCCCGGTGCGAAAGGAAAATATTTCTCGTAGTCGATAACCACATAACGCTGCGCCATCTCTTTCGTCAGCTTAATTTCAGGCATCTGAGGATTGGTCATCAACGTCTCAACCTGAGTTTTCGTGAGGATGGTCTTCGGCGCAATCTCATCCAGAAACGCGGTCCGGATCACTCCGGCGACGTGATCGCCGTGCTCATGCGTCATGACGATCTCGCGGGCTCCCCGCAGCGCCCGCTCCACTTGCTTAGCGGCTTCGGCGTCGTAAGGCTCCTCGACGCCACGTCCGAAAAATTTATGGACCCGTTGATCCATCCCGGAGTCGATCATGATGGTTCCATCCGGATAAACGACCTGATACGCGGTGCGGGCCTGCACGCTCGGCTCGGCCGGCGCGCCCTTGACCGCAAAATTCTTGGTGCGGCGGCTCTCCGCGAATTTGAGCACGTTGATGCGCAGCGGCCTTTTGCCGGGGATCAGATTGGCAACTTGCCGCAGATCGTCCAGGCTGCCGGCCTTCTCGGGTGCTGCTTGGTTTTGCTGGCCTGCCAGCACCGCGGGTCCGCCTGGAACCAACCAGAGGGCAACGCCCAACAGAAAAGAACCGCTAGTTAAGAAGCCACGCATACCGTCACAACGTATGATAGACTGTTTTACCAGTGAATTTTACATTCGTGGAAGTGATTCCCTAAGGAGAAGACTCGATGAAGCGCACACTGCTCGTTCTCGTTATGGCCGCAGGAGCCATGCTTTCCGGTGGCCTGGCTTATGCCCACCATTCCTTCGCGGCAACATATATAGAAGATCAGACCGTGAAGATTGACGGAAAAGTGGTTCAGTTCCTGTTCCGCAATCCTCACTCTTTCCTGCACGTGGAAGCTCCCGACGATAAGGGCGTGATGCAAACCTGGGCCATTGAATGGGGCGGCGGTGGACAGCTCGGCCGCGACGGCGTTACCCGCGAGAGCCTGAAACCGGGCGATCGGGTCGTGATCAATGGACAGCCCGGCCGCAATCCCGACGACCACCGTCTTCGCATGGTCAACATCACTCGCCCATCCGACGGTTGGAAGTGGGGCGGCCATTTCGACTAGAAAGCAGAGCGGTAGCGTAGTTAAGACTGGAGTATTGACAACATGAGGCATGCGGTTCCCTTCTTCGTATTGCTCTTTTCGATTGCTGGAGTGACCGCATATGCGCAAGGTCGCGGTGGGCGGGGAGGTGCGCCCCAGCCCCCGCAGAGCCCCAAGGCGGCGGCTCCAATCGATATCACCGGTTACTGGGTTTCGGTTGTAACCGAGGACTGGCGGTATCGTATGCTGATCCCTCGTAAGGGTGACTACGCGGCCGTTCCCCTGAATGCCGCGGGCCGCAAACTTGCCGACGCCTGGGATCCCGCGCAAGATGAAGCCGCGGGCGAACAGTGCAGAGGCTACGGGGCTGCCGCCCTCTCTAGAATCCCGGGGCGCCTCCACATCACCTGGCAGGACGACCAAACTCTGAAGCTTGAGACCGACTCCGGCATGCAGACCCGGCTCTTTTCCTTCGGACCGCCGCAAGGCGAGGGCGGAGATTGGCAAGGAGTTTCCAAAGCCTCCTGGGAATATCTTCCGGGCGCGATCAATTCCACCGATGGCGGCCGAACCTCTCTGAATGCACCCGACCGGCGCGGCGGCGGTTCACTCAAAGTTGTGACGACCAAGCTTAAAGCGGGTTATCTGCGAAGGAATGGCGTTCCCTATAGCTCGAACACCGTCGTGACCGAATATTTCGATCCGGTCTTCGAACCCAGCGGCGATGAATATCTCATCGTCTCGAGCACGGTGGAAGATCCGACGTATCTGACTCAGCCCTTCCTGACCAGCGTGCACTTTAAGAAACAGGCCGATGCCACCGGCTGGGCTCCCACGCCCTGCGCGGCGAAGTAGCCGGGACATTCGCACTTAAAATTTCTGTTATAGTACTGCGCATGCTTTCCATGCGTGTTTCTGTACTTGTGCTGTCCTTCGCTTTCGTGCTTTCGTTTGTCCCCGCCGCTCACGCGCAGCAAGGCGGACGAGGAGGTGGTCAGCAAGCCCAGGCTGGCCCGCCGCCGGTGCTCGTGAAGGTGAAAGACGACCTCTACGTTGTCCAAAACCAGCAGAACAACGGAGCTGAGATCCAGGCCTACGGCGGGAACGCCTCCATTTTCTTGACCGATGATGGCGTCATCCTGGTCGATAGCAAGAGCGATCGCGATCATGACGACCTGATCGCCAAGGTCAAATCACTGACCGACAAGCCGATCAAGTACGTCATCTTGACTCATAACCATGGCGACCACAGCGCGGGGGCCGCGAAGCTGAAAGCGATGGGCGCGACCGTCATTATTTCAGCGGCCGACCGTGACAATATGGCTCGCACCAGCCAGGCCTTCATCCCCGATTTCGGCTACATGGGACGCGCGGAACTCACCCTCGGCGGCAAGAAGCTGGAGCTGTATCAATACCGCGGGCATACTCGCGGCGATACCGTGGTTTATTTCCCCAACGACCGCGTGGCGGCCTTGGGCGATCTGTTGACCACCGCCGAAACCATTCCCATGATCGTCAATTATCCCGACGGCGGCAGTTGGATGGACTGGAGCAACTCCATCGATCAAGTGCTTAACCTGGATTTTGACACCGCGATTCCCGGCCATGGTCCCGTGGTTACTAAGGCGCAAGTCAGCGAGTTGCGAAATAGAATGGTGACCATTCGCGAACGGGTTCGCGCCTTGAATAGAGAAAAGAAGTCTCAGGAAGAGATCACCGAGACAGTGGTCAAGGAATTCAACTGGGGATTCGGCGGATCGGCCGGCAACATCCCAGGCATGATGCAGGAGCTCCGATAGCAGGCGCTGCCGGCCTAGCCGAATTTATCGCTACGCGGTCAGCTTGCGGACAACTCGCAAGGCCGCTCCTAGACCGAGCGAACCGAGTCCCAACAACCCGATCAACGGGAAGGGGCTAGCGGTCTTCGGAAGTTCCACGGGCTCGGGAGCAGGAACCGTCAATGGCGGAGTTTCCCACGTGATCGGCTCACGCGGCTCAAGCTCGAACCTTTTGGCGATTTCGTTGTTGGCAGGAGGGATAGTCAGCAATGGCGCTGCGATCAATTCTTCCGGAGTTGCGTTGGGTTTCATCTCGGCGGCAAGCACTGGTTCCTTGGCCGCCTGTGCGATCTCTGCAGCCCTGACCTTCGGATACACGAACTCTTGACCGAAGTTATCGCCCGGGTAGAACCAGGCGTGCATCGCTTCCGGCGTGCCGGTGCGACGTTCCTCAAATGGCATCATCGTTTTGTCGGTAGGTTTCATCCGGTAATTTGGAATCGCCAGAATTGTGGTGTACAGGTGGGTCTCCTCGGCATTGAACACCTGCACAACGTGACGATCGCCGGGAACGTCCAAAAGCCGGAAGACGTAGGTTCCAGGTTGCAGGACGATGTTCGGCAGTTCCACGGGCGCCGAAAAAGTCACCGTGGTCGCTTTATCCCATTGACCAGCAGTCGCGGGAAGGACTACCACGAGTAACCCAATGCAAAGTAGTAAGACAAAGATCTTTGTCATATATGGTTCTCCTTTCCTTGCATGTCATAAACGACTGCAGCGCGGGGTCCACTTATGCCCGAAAATAAAAAGAGTGTAGTTTGTTTCATTGCCATGGGCCTAGCTGCGGCGCGTGGCCGATTAAGACGACTTACTGGGGGATATCCCCTGGGGTACTACCGGGTTTAGCGGCACAATTTAAGAAATGTGGGACGAGAACCTAAGCCACGGCCGTGATTAGCCGTGCGCCTGATTCCTCGACAAAGAGTTGGAAACTGAACAACGGAAGAGCCTGGCTCTTGGCCCACGCTTTCATGTGCCATTGGGGGCGCAGGTACCGGATTTCCGGATTCCTAGCCAGGTTCAACAACAGCGAGTAGAGACCACAATAGTACTTTTGTGGGAACGAAACCAGGGGCCTGGTTCCCCAATCCAACCCATCCGGCGATCCCCAAATGGAGACGATCAAGCCGCCATTTTCGACTACGTGATTTATTCCTAAAGTCACCACCAGCAGTTTGCCGCACTTGGCGGCTAAGTCCACGGCCGGACCGATGCCATCGGCACGAGACATCTGCTCTGGCAAGAGGTAGAGGGGTTTGGTCGTCACTTCCTCGAGTTGTAAAGGCATGAAAATACTCTCATCGACAGCCGAGTCTGCGTTCATTAGCGCTCCCAGAAGATAAGTTCTCGCTCTCCATGTCAATCTGCAATCATTTCGCCAATTGCAGGTGACGTCTTACTTGCTGATTCGCAGCGCTCGGCCTGAGTAATACGGACCTCGATTGGTACATCTCGCGCCTAGGGCCGGCGGAATTTCACCCACTTATTTGGATGGTAGGTGACGGTATTGCGCGTGCAGTCACCATCAACGCCGGGGTCAAGGAGGCTAAAGTGGGGCGGGCGAGCATCTTCGCAGCTCTCATCACCGCGCTTTGGGCGCAACCCGCCCCACCAACGCTCCTGCGTCAACTACTGGATTCCGCATCACTCACCGATCTGCGATGGCCTGGGTTCTCCGCTGTCCAGCCAGAAACCGCAAAGTTCTATGCTTCGCGAGATAACAATTTGGCGTGGAGTCGAAACGGCACTCCAACTCCCCAAGCCGTGGCCTCAATTCGGGCACTCGTGAACGCGGGTGCGAATGGCCTGGATCCCGAGGATTACGATGGCTCCCGTTGGGCGGCTCGTTTGATGCGACTCGGTCCCGTCAGTGCTCATCCCAGCGACACCGACCTGGTTCGGTTCGATTTAGCGCTTACCGTCTCCATGCTGCGCTACGCTTCCGATCTGCATGGCGGGAGGGTGAATCCCAGAATCTTCTGCTTCGGCTGGGACACTGGGCAGAAGCACTGCGACTTAGTACAGTTTTTACGCCAAGTTACCGGCAACAATCAAGATATCTCGACGCTGCTGGAACGGCTGGAACCGCCTTTCCCAGCCTACCGCCGCGCCAAAAAGGCGCTCGAGATGTACATGAGGTTGAGTGCCGAGGACGATCGTGAAGTCTTACCCGAGACGACCAAGCCGGTCGCGCCGGGCGATTCCTATCCAGGCCTAACTCGGCTGGAAAGCTTACTCCGCCGGGTTGGCGACCTTCCGCCTGACGCTCGGGTTCCATCTGGCTCACAAATCTATCAAGAGCCGCTGGTGACCGCCTTAAAGCGCTTCCAAGAGCGCCATGGTCTGGATCCCGACGGGCGCGTCGGCCAGTCGACTCTGAAACAGTTGAACACACCCTTAAGCTACCGGGTCCGCCAATTGCAGCTGGTGCTGGAGCGATGGCGCTGGGTTCCGGACCAGTTTGCTCGTCCCCCGATCGTCGTGAACATTCCCGAGTTCCGGCTCTACGCTTTCAACAGTGAGTTCGAGCCTGAGCTAGAGATGAAAGTCGTGGTAGGAAGCGCATATCGCCGCCAAACTCCGGTTTTCTCGAATCACATGACGCATGTCATCTTCCGGCCCTATTGGAACGTACCGCTGAGCATCCAGCGCAACGAACTGGCGCCGAAGATCAAAAAAGATCCAGCTTATCTGGCGGACAACGATTATGAGATCGTTGACCAGCACGGCCAGGTGGTGGCGAACGCGTCAGCCGATTCGGACCTAATCGCCGAGCTGCGCTCAGGCCAACTTGCCATCCGGCAGATCCCCGGTCGAAAGAACGCGCTCGGCTATATCAAATTCATGTTTCCGAACGAATACAACGTGTACCTGCACGGCACGCCTGCCCAGGCGCTATTCACGAAAACCCGCCGGGATTTCAGCCATGGTTGCATCCGCGTCGAGAAACCCGAAGAGCTCGCGCTGTGGGTTCTCAGATCGAACCCGGGATGGGACTGGGATCGTATCCGCGAAGCCGAAAACGGCGCGAAACCGCTCTTGGTCAATCTGCCGCAACCAATTCCGGTGCTTATTGTTTATGGGACGGCGATAGCGCGTGCGACGGGCGAGGTCGATTTCTACGCTGACATCTATGGCCATGACGCCGCGCTGGACGAATTGCTGCGGAAGGGCTATCCGTGTTCGGACTGGAAACCTACCAGCGTCGTATGCGACCGACATCCACGTGAATGAAGTCGGATTTGGCGTAATAGCCTACGCCCCCGCGACGGAGCTGCAGCGCAGCATCGCGGAAGATGGAGGTCTTAACACCGGGCAAGCGAATGTCGATAGCTTCGGCTTCCATGTGCAGGCTGTGCTCGGCAACTCCGGACGAGTGGGTACGGAGAAACTGATTGCTCCACGGGGTGCGATATCCACAAATCACGTTCAGCTCGACGCCCGCCCGGCCGAGCGACTCCGGAATGTACTCATTTCCGATCCTGTAGACGATGTCCAGACGCTCGCCGGTGTGCGTATGGAAAAACCGCAAGCGATATTCGTGAGGGGTGGAGCTTTCCGCAAAAGCGCAAGAACCGATCAGCAGACAGCCCAAGAGCAAAATGTGACGCATTTCAACCATGCTAGCCTAGGCTGGCACCCGGCTACCAGTGCACCAGACCATTCAGGTCTTCTACAACGACGACGTCGTACTTCTCCAGTATCGGCGTCAAAATGTTTTCCAGTTCGCGCTTCCAGAGCTCGCCTTCATAGAATTTTGCTTTCATTGGCTCGCGCAAGGCGAGGTCGGGAAAGCCGCGCACGAAGAAAAAGCCTCAATCGTGGCGCGGCGACGCGGGGAGGCGTAAGAACACCCCTACTGCCTTGACAGTTTCGGTAGGAATAATTGCAACAGATAATCCTGGGCGACGTCCTCCGAGCTAATCGCCCGCCATGCCGTAAACGCATCCTTCGCCAGGCTCAGCACATTCAGGACATCGGTACGCGACCACTGTTTTGAGTTGTCGTAGTCCGCTGTATACCGATGCTGCTGTAACTGAATAAAATTGGACGCGACGGTGTTCAGTTCGGGAGGGATAGTGCCCCCACTCTTGACGATTTTCAGCACGTCGTCACAGATTCCTTTCATCTTGCCGTGCTCAAAAGTTCTAGCAAGGATACTACGCTGCCGTTGCACCGACCATTTACCAACGGCTTCATCAATCAAAAGGTGGAACAGGGCATAGTATGCCGTCGATACGGCACGTCGGAGGCTGGCCTGCTTCGGATTTGTCGGCTCCTTATTTGCAAGATCATAGGCCTGCTCGAGCAGGTCATCGGGAAATGACATGGGCTATGCCCAAGTTTCTTCACGAAGAGCAGCCTGCTCCGACACACTCCTGAAATTGTGGTAGGGGAAGAGACCCATGGATGCGAAATCCAACCGTTCAGCCAAGCGCCAGACAACCTGTGTTGCAACCTCACGAAGCCGCGTCTTGCTGGCTTCATCCGACAGCAGGACTCGGAAGAATATGGCCCAATCGCCGCTCCAATCCTGGCCGATGTCGTACCGAATGTGCACCACGTCCGGCGCTAGCAATCTGACGACGTCCGAGACCGCAGCGTTGATTTCCGGCTGCTTAGTGATCGCTGGGGGCAAATGCATCGGTCGGCCTCACCTTGAGAATAGCGTACCGTGCAACGCCACCGATCGCCAAAAACGTCAGCCTCAACCGAGAACGGCCCGAACCGTCCTTATTCCTGGCACTCGGCGTGCTCACCTCACTGCTTCAGGAGGCTGGCATGCGAGTTCTCTTCACCACCGATGGGTCGCAAGAAGCAACGGCCGCCTTACGAGCCGGATGCCGCCTGTTGCCGACGACCGGCTGCGAGGCGCATGTCCTCTACGTTTCCCCGGAACTTCGAGCGCCCAAATCGGGGAAAATCACGCGGCGGGAGTACCAGCACCGTCTGGCCGAGGAGACCCGGCGCATCTTAGAACAGGCCAAGAAGGTCACCTGCGAAGAGGGCGTGGACGCCTTGACGCTCTGTCAAACCGGATCGGCCGCCAGCGTGATTATGCGCGAAGCCGAAGATTACGACCTTGCCGTGCTCGGGGCAAGAGGCCGCAATGCGCGGTCTGAGGCAGGTCTGGGGCCCGTAGCAAGCCGCCTGGTGGAACACGCTACCGGATGCGTCCTGGTCGGCCGGGAACCTCCGAACGACCACCAGCCCAGGATCCTGGTTCCGGTGGATGGCTCCGACGGCTCCGAACAGGCTTTGGATGCCTTGGTGTCGCTGTTCGACATCGAATCGGCTGAAATCAAGCTGCTGCACGTGGTCGAAACGTTGTGGCTTCCGGCCGACGAAGAGGCCGGGGCAGGTCTCGCCAAAAACTCGGAAGGCAGGCAGTTGGTGGCCGAGCTTCGTCGCGAGGCCGAAGAACTGCTCAACGAAGCGCGTGCCCGAATATCGCAGCACCATTCCGGCGTTAGCACATCCATCCGCGAGGGGATCCCCGCCAACGAAATCCTCACCGAAGCCGATCAAGGCGAGTACGATCTGGTGGTCGTCGGCGCTACCAACGCCACTGACATGAAGCACAGCGTTCTGGGCAGCGTGTCCAGCAAGATCGCCTGGAACGCGCCCTGTTCGGTACTGGTGGTCCGGGTCCCGGAGTAACCGGGTTCCCGAGTAACTCACTGTAACAAACGAGCTGTTTCTAGGAGTAAGATCATCTAATAGCCGTTGGCTCTTGCCGAAGCTGGAGGAGGACACGTTGGCTGTTAAAACTCTTGCTGTCTCGATGGATGAGTGGCTGCTCAAACAAATCTTAAGGCTGATCGGCCCCGCGCCGATTCGGCTTATTTACAAGAACGAAGAAGGAATCTCCCCGCCCGGCGTAAAACCTGTGGCGACCGCCATGATCCCGAATCGGCGGACGTTATGGGGACTCATTCTGGACCCCGAGGTGGCATTCGGCGACGCCTATACCGATGGCCGCATCCACGTCGAGGGCGACTTGGTTCAATTTCTCGAGGCAGCCTATAAAACGGCCATGAGCGCTCCCGCCTACGAGAGCCTCTATTCGAGGCTCGCGTCCAGGTGGCTGGATTTCAAACAGTCGAATAGCCTCCGCGGCTCGCGCCACAATATTCATCGCCACTACGATCTCGGAAACGACTTCTATAAGCTTTGGCTGGATTCCCAACTGCTCTACACCTGCGCGTACTTTCCCACGCCGGGCGTATCGCTCGAAGAAGCCCAGATCGCCAAGATGGATCACATCTGCCGCAAGCTCCAGCTCAAGGCGGGCGAAACGGTCGTCGAAGCCGGCTGCGGTTGGGGTGCGTTCGCGCTTCACATGGCGCGAGAATACGGCGTTTCCGTTAAGGCCTACAACATTTCGCACGAGCAAATTCTCTTCGCCCGCGAGCGAGCGCGGAGGGAGGGGCTGAGCCAACGCGTCGAATTCATCGAAGAGGACTACCGGGGGATCTCCGGAAAATTCGACGTCTTCGTGTCGGTGGGGATGCTGGAGCACATCGGAGTGGATCACTATCGAGGTTTCGGGAGCATCATTCATCGGGTGATTGGCGACTCGGGCCGCGGCCTGCTTCATTTCATCGGCCGCGATTATCCAACGTCGCTGAGCCGCTGGACCCGGAAGCACATTTTTCCCGGGGGTTGTCCTCCCTCGCTGGCGCAAACGGCCGATATTTTCGAGCCGTGCGATTATTCGATCCTGGATGTCGAGAATCTGCGCCTGCATTATGCCAAGACGTTGGAGCACTGGCTAGAGCGCTTCGAAAAGGCACACGAGCAGGTCTCGACGATGTACGATGACCGCTTCGTCCGGGCTTGGCGGTTATATCTCGCCGGATCTCTGGCGGCCTTCCGCTGCGGCACGATGCAACTGTTTCAGGTCCTGTTCGCGGGATCGAAATGCCAGCCGATGTTTTGGACGCGCGCTTCGCTGTACGCGAAACAAACGCCGCCGGTCGAGGCCGCCGAATGGACTCCTGCGACGTCCTAATCGTTGGAGGCGGACCGGCAGGATCCTCCTGCGCCTGGCAGCTGCGCGGGGCTGGCCTAGACGTCGTCGTTCTCGACCAGGCCGTTTTTCCGCGGCATAAAGTTTGCGGCGGATGGATCACGCCGGCGGTTCTGGCCGAACTGGAAATCGATCCGGCTGAATACGGCCGCGGCCACGTGCTGCAGCCCATCACCGCGTTCCGCACCGGCAGCATCGGCGGACCGGCGATCGAGACCAGCTATGGCGCGCCGGTCAGCTATGGGATTCGCCGCTGTGAATTCGACGACTATTTATTGCGGCGATCCGGTGCGCGGCTCCTCTTAGGCGCTCCGCTCAAAACGCTCGAACGTTCGGGCCATGGCTGGATCGTCAATGGCGAACTGCAGGCGCGACTCCTGGTGGGCGCGGGCGGCCACTTCTGCCCGGTCGCGCGGCTCACCGGGGCGAAGGGTGAGCGCGAGAATGCCGTCGTCGCGCAAGAGGCCGAATTCGAGATGGATGCCGAACAGCGCGCCCGTTGCCGCGTCCAACCGGAAAGACCGGAGCTTTACTTCTGCCGCGACATGAAGGGATACGGCTGGTGTTTTCGCAAGCAGAACTTCCTGAACGTCGGGCTGGGAAGATTGGATCAGCACCGGCTCAGCGAGCACGTGTCTGGGTTCGTTCAGTTCCTAAAATCCAGCGGCCGGCTTAGTTTCGACATTCCGGCCGGCATGCTGGGGCACGCCTATCTGCTGTATGGAGGTTCGGCGCGCAAGATCATAGACGATGGCTTGTTGCTAGCAGGCGATTCCGCTGGGCTGGCCTACGCGCAAAGTGGCGAAGGCATCCGGCCTGCCATCGAATCCGGCCTGCTGGCCGCCAAAACCATCTGGTCGGCGCAGGGAAACTATGGCCGCCAAGCTCTGGAGCCGTACCGGGTTCTCCTGGATCGACGCTTCGGAAATTCAGGCAAAGATTGGACTTCGACACTCGGCCAGCATTTGCCGGACGCTTGGATCGCCGCGCTCGGCCGCCTGCTGCTGGGCACCCGCTGGTTTACGCGCGGAATCGTAATCGACCGGTGGTTTTTGCATTCCAACCAGCCGGCGCTACAGGCCGATTCGGTCGAAATGGCACCTGAAGTGCCAGCATCCATCGCGTGACTGCTGATGTGATCGTGCCCGCACTCGACGTCGAAGCCGTTGAGCGTTACCTGAATTCCGTTCTGGGCAGGAAGCTTCGCGTCATCCGGCTAACTGAACTCAGCGAGGATGACCAGAAGGCGATAAAGGGCTTCGGCTACGGAACGCCGATCCGGGTGGACTACCAAATCGCGGGGAGCGATCCCGCTAGCGCGGTGCTTCATACCATGGCGCCTGGTCCGGCCGGGCATGACCATATGGCGGATCGCGCCCGGATTCTGCTGTGGTCGCATCAAGCCTTTAATCACCTCCCGCGCCATGTGCGCTCTTATGATGTGGGCGGGTTCCGATCCGATGGCGATCTGATTTCGCTCGGTGGCGTGGAAGAGTTCTGCCTGCTGACCGAATATGCCGAGGGCGCGAGCTACGCCTTGGACCTGGAGCGCCTGCGGGATACCGGCGAGCCGACGGACCTGGATCTGGCGCGCGCCGATGCGCTGTGCGATTACCTGGTAGACATCCACCAGGTTCGGGGAACCGACGCCAATCTGTATGTTCGCCGCATTCGCGAGTTGGTGGGCGATGGGGAATGCATCATGGGCTTGGCAGACTCCTACCCGCCGCATCCGGTGTTCACACCGCGCGCATTGGAAGACATCGAGCATCGCGCGGTCGCGTGGCGCTGGCGGCTCAAGGGCCGCACGCATCGGCTGCGGCAAGTGCATGGCGATTTTCATCCTTGGAATATTTTGTTTGGACACGACGTTGATTTCCACCTGCTGGATCGCTCGCGCGGGGAATATGGCGATCCGGCCGATGATGTGACATCGCTCAGTTTGAACTACGTCTTCTTTTCGCTACAGCGCAGCGAACGTCTGGAAGGCGCGTTCGAAACCATGTTCCGCCGTTTCTGGGATCGCTACCTGGAACAAAGCGGCGACCGCGAGATGTTGCAAGTGGCGGCGCCTTTTCTTGCCTTTCGAGCCTTGGTGATGGCGAGTCCGGTGTGGTATCCCCATTTGAGCGAAACGGTACGGCGAAAGCTGCTCGCCTTTATAAACGCAGTGCTCGAAGCGGATGTCTTCGATCCCGCTTTGGTAAACAGTTACTGTGGCGATTAGCCGCCGGTCCGCCTTTGCCATCTGGATCACTGGTCTTCCCGCATCGGGCAAGTCGACCATTGCGGCCGCGGTGAAATCGCAGCTCGCGGCACGAGGCGTCGATATCGCGGTGCTGGAGTCCGATGCTTTGCGCGCGATCCTGACGCCGCATCCGAATTACAGCGAAGAAGAGCGCGACCAGTTCTACCGCCAGATGGTTTATATCGGCATGCTGCTTATTGAACACGGCGTGCCGGTCCTGTTCGATGCTACGGCCAACCTGAGAATCTATCGCGCTCGGGCGCGCAAGCAGATTCCCCAATTCTTAGAAATCTACGTCGAGTGTCCGCTGGCCACCTGCATGGATCGCGATCCGAAGGGTATCTATCGCCAGGCGCTCGAGGGCGGCGCAGCCAAAGTACCCGGACTTCAGACACCGTATGAACCTCCCGAAACGCCCGACTTGGTACTTCATTGCGATGAAGAAGCGCCGGAGGCCGCCGCGCGCGTCGTTCGGCGGCTGACCGAGATCGGCTGGGCTAGGTAACACACCCAAAGCATGTGAGGATTCGCTCAGGGCTCGAACTACGGTTTATTTTCGCGGCTGGCGGATGACCTCCACTGAGCAGGGCGCATGCGAGGCCACGGCTTCCGAGACGCTGCCCAGCAGAAAACGGTTCAGTCCACGCCGGCCATGCGACCCGAGGACAATCAAATCCGCTCCCCAATCCGCGGCTTCCTTGAGGATCAGTTCTTGCGGCGTGGCAGTAGGAACCGCGACCGTAGACGACTCGGGCAGGCCGGCGCCGGTTATGACCTGCTCGGCAGAAGCAAGCGCTTGTTCGGAGCGGCGCATCGCTTCGGCGCGCAAATTCTCCATGGCATGGGCATTCAGGTAGGGCGGGTAAGGCGCGCTGAATAGAGGCATGTGGAGCTCGACGACGCTGTAGATTCGCACTTCAGTACCGGCCGGCCAAGGGCGATTGGCGATGGATCGGGCAGCCGCTTCCGAATAATCGGAGCCATCGGTACCTAGCATCACTCGCAGGGCCTGGCCATTCCCACGCACTACTTCCACCGAGCACAAGGCATAGCGAACTACGGCGTTTGCGACGCTACCTGGTAGAAGATGTTTGAAGCCGGTGGAATCATGCGCGCCCAATATGATTAAGTCGGCACCCATCTCGGCGGCACGATCCACAATAGCTGCCTTGGGATCGCCCAGGATGACGCGCGTCGTGGTGGCAGCGGCGAATCCCGCTGAGCGCAGCCGGTTGCCGATCGCTTGCACCTCTTCCTCGGCGGTTTGGCGCAGACCGTCGACCAACGAGGGCACATCCCAAACAAAGGACGGCTCGACGACGCTGATCACTTCGACCGAAGAATTGGGCGGCCAGGGCCGAGCTGCCACAGCTTGAAAGATATGCTCATTCGGAGCCGCGGCATCCACAGCCAGCAGGATTTTCATAAAACCTTATAGAGCAACGCCGTGGCCAACCTGGTCTGATGGATGTTTTGGCCGGCGGAACGGTAGCCAAAGTAAGGAAAACAAAGCCAGCGCCAGAACCTCGCCGGGCAGGATGTAGACTGGCCAGGGCCCGAAATAATTGAGCAAGGAGACGCTGGTGGGCTTTTGCCGCAAGTACATGTAATTGCTATGGAAGACGGCGTCGAAGACTCCAATGGCGGCGGCGTAGATGTTCAGGGTTCCGAACGCGATCCAAACGCTGTGCCGGCGCGGCCGCAGGAATTTGCCCCATGTCAGCGTGAAAATAGTGGCCACCACGAATCCGTGGGCAAGAAAGAAGTAGATCACCGGATAGGACGGGAAGGGCGACCAAAGGTCGGGTGTAAGGACGGCCATGCCGCTACCCGCGATACCCGCATAGTAGGCCAGCTCGTAACACCAGGGGATCAGCCAAAAGGCGGCGATGATCGTCAGCCAGAGGGTGAGATCGCAAAGCTGAAGGGGCAGGTTATCGGCGAAACGCAAGCCTTCATGGGAGTAGCGGTAGACATACCAAATCAGCTCGTTCAGCAGCAGAGTACCGCCGAGGGACATTCTTACCCGACGGCCCGCGGCCGGGCTTCTGCGCGAGATCGCCGCCGCGAGAGCAGCGATAGCCGGTATAAGAGCAATTATCGCGAGATGCGCCGGCCCAAACAGCCGGAATCCAGTTTTCACGAGGCCTTCGCGAGGCGCGTGTCAGACCGGGCGTTGACGTATCTAATAGCGCAGAATCGCAGCGACGGCCACTCCCTCTGGCATTCTGCTGTTCGGCAGTGCGAAAGCCTGGCCGCCCTGCCGGATGGTTTCAACCGCTGCCCGATTCAACAGATCTTCCTCGCCCCAGTTGGAACGCTCGCCCTGCCGGGCATCCGTGAAGACGCCCAACCGCTGCGCGCTTTCGTCGATATAGACCCGGTCGACACGCCCTTCCATTGCTGAGTGCAGGATAGCATCCAAGTGAACGGAAAATCGCGCGGGCGACAGGCGCTCCCGCGATTCCTTGAGGTGGGCGGCGGCTTTTTCGGTACAATAGGCCCGCACAATCCAATAGGCCTGCTGCAACACACGGTTGTCATTGCCGGACATGGATTTGATGAAGCTGCCGTGAACGCCGGCCGCCATCAAATTAGGATACATATTGGCCATCCGGTAAATGACGGTGTCTTCGTCCACTCCGGCCAAGACTAAAGGCGCCCCGGTGCCGTTCAAAAGCTCATGAACGCCGCGGTCCACCATCTTGTAATAATCCGAGAGGTAGGTATGCTGTGTCTCGCGCTCGGTCCCAGTGCCGAAGCGGACCCGGCGCGCTGCGCCCGAGGAGCCTCCCACGGGGGAGCGGTTTTCGAGATCGTGATCTGGCTGATCGAGCGCTAGCGCCGCGATCAGTGTTTCCTCGACACCCTTCGGCCAGTCCACCGTTTCGGCCTGAAGCTTGGCGCACCGTAACAGTTCCGCACCTTCTTTGGAAAGCTTGAGCAGGTAGAATTCGGGCGGCAGGTGCAGTTCGGCCAGGATGGGGCGGAGCTGAAAACAGCCGCCAATGGTTAACGCGGCGTTAACCGGAGCAATTAATTCGAATTGACGCAATATGCCTGGGGCGCGATAGAGCGCCCAACTCCACTGCGATCCGGCCAGAAACTGCTCATCTCGCGAGAGTTCCTCAATAGGACCAAGCAGCTCGGCCGCCTCGGATTCGGAGATTTTCAACGACTCCAGCCGGCGCGCCGCCTCCTGGAGGTCCGTTTTGAGGATGGCCGCCATAGACTTAGCCTGTGCACCGGGATGGTAAGGTGGCAAAAACAGGCTGACACAAGGACCGGGTAAGCGCACGGTCTCCTGGAGGTTCTCTAGGTTCAGCGATTCAACTGCGGAAACTTTAGCTACCGTCATAGTTCCTCCAGCCAAATCTCCGCACGCTTCCGGCCAATTCCGGCGGCAATGAGTTGCCGGGCCGCCGGCGGGTTAGGCGATGGTGTCAGTGGGGCTTCTGGCTATAAAGGCGGCGGTAAACTTCGGCATTGCGGAGCACGCTCTGCACGTAGACTCGAGTTTCGTTGAACGGGATGCTTTCCACAAACTCGGCCGGTTCGTGGAAATTGCCGGAAGCGAGCCAACTCAGCACGTGGGTTTTACCGGCGTTATAGGAGGCTAGGGTGGCTTCCCAGCGGCCATCGAGCTGATCGGATAGTGTTTTCAAGTACGCGGTGCCGATCTTGAGGTTGGTCTCCGGAGTGAATAACATGTTGGTCTGGAAGCCGCGCATCCCGAGCTGCCGGCTCACTTGACGCCCCGTAGCGGGCATGACCTGGGTCAAACCGCGCGCATTGGAGCGCGAAACGGCTTTGGGGTTGAATTCGGACTCCTGGCGAATCAGTGCGGCAACAAGATAAGGGTCGAGCGAATGCTCGCGTGAAAATTCTTCCAGCTGGTGTTGGTAGGGCATGGGAAAGGCCAGCCGCCAGAACTTGTCAGGCGCGGTGTCGAGCGGCATGGACATATAGTCAGGCGCATAGTGCTTGATGAAGCGGATGCCCTGATCGGGAGCATCGCGCCGGCTGGCGAGATCGGCCAATTCCACTGCCATGATTTGGGGCTGCCCGTCCACGCCGGCGCCAAAGCGAAGCTCGCCTTCGGCCAGAGTGTCCAGGCCCGCGGAAGCGAGCAGATGCGCGCGCTCGATGCGCTGTTTCGTGATGGCGCTGGCTTCGAAGGTCTCCGAATCGTGCTTGGGAAGCGCGAGCGCGTTCAAAAATTGCGTTATCTCCGGCGATCGGACGGCCGAGGTCAGCGCCGGCTGCTCGAGATGGTCCCGCGCCAGCACCGCGTAGTAATAGTTCGGATACAACCGGTCGATCTGTTCGTAGTAGACACGAGCCGTTCCCCAATCGGACTTCGATTCGGCGATTCTGCCCAAAAAATAGAGCGCCGAACTGGCGCGATCCGAATCGGGATAATGCCTGAGGTGATCCTGAAGCAGGTCCGTGGCGGCGGCAGGGTCGCGGAGGTAGTTCGCCCAGGCCGTCTTCCATTGGCAGAGCGCCGATTGCGGTTCGGCCGGGAAAGATTCATAGCAGGTTCGATATAAGGGTTCGGCCTGCTGCGGCTGGTCATGCGCCGAGTAATAGTTCGCAACTGCCAGCATCGCCTGGAACCGCCAGTGGGATTGCGGATAGGACCGCGAGAGCTGGTCGAAGGTTGCGGACATTTCATCGATATGGTCGAGCCGGCGCGCGCATTCCGTCAAGTAGTAGAGACGCTCCGCGTCGGCCTCAGGCGTCGAAGCCGCAAAGGAATGCAGATACTCATAAGCCGGTTTGGTGTCGCGGGCGAGATAGCGCGCTGCACCGATGCGAACTCGCGCCAGGTCGAGATCGGAGGCGCTTATTTGCGGCAAGAGCGCCGTCAGTTCCTTGGCCGCGCGCGAATAGTCCCCTCCGTCGATGATCTTCAGACTGCGCGCCAGTAACGCAGCCGGCGGCGGCGCAGGGTAACGGCTCAGGGCTGCTTCGGCGTCCGCGGCTTCTTTGGAGAGCGGATACTCTATGTAGATTTTTTGGTAGTGCTCGGCGGCCGCGGCGGCGTTCCCTTGA